>Ga0209702_10007211_pt1 | contig 13730 bp, 15 predicted proteins | sample FRY01_FD_187210 | JGI IMG/M metagenome (GOLD analysis project Ga0209702, IMG submission 187210) | Freshwater microbial communities from Lake Fryxell liftoff mats and glacier meltwater in Antarctica - FRY-01 (SPAdes) (version 2) | ecosystem: Environmental > Aquatic > Freshwater > Ice > Glacier... | reverse complement strand
CACAAAAATAAGTTCATAAGTTCGCAGTTGATATATGACATATTGTATCCTAGAATCCAAGCCCTGATTGCAGAAGCGTACAAAAAGGGCTATGTGGATTGTGGCATAAATAAGCTAATCGAGGAGGAAGTAAAAGATGAGTAAGACTATAGAAGACTACACAGAAAAAAGATTAGAGGAGTTTGATGAAATAAAAAAGGGCTTCCTTGCTGTTCGTCAAGGGGAATGGTGGGCAAGTGACGAAGATTTCATCAAATCCTTTATTACCGAAACAATCCAACAGGTCGTAGCAGAAGAAAAGGAAAAGTATAAGAATAAAATCATTGCCTCCCTAGACAAACCATTAAAGGAGGGAAGTAAAAGATGAGTAACACCCCCAAACACCAAGCTAATAAGAAAGGTTTAAGTAATGAGAGTAATAAACTTTATAAAAGGTAATAAATGATTAACCACGGTCAGATTAAACGCAAGATAAAAATAAAAAAGCAAGCGGTAATCAGCAGGCATTTGTTAAACCTTAGTATAGAAGCGTATAATTGGAAACAACTAAATAAGGTACTACTTAAAAGAATATGCAAACAATACCGACCGAAGCTGAAGAACAGGCCGCAGTAGTGCAGTATTGTGCTTTCAAGCGTCTGTCGCTGTTTCATTGCCCAAACTCGACTTATACAACATCTTGGAAACAAAAAGCCCACAATCGAGCTATGGGTGTGTCTGCTGGCGTGCCTGATTTATTTATTATTGTCGGCAACAAACTTATAGCCATAGAGATGAAGCGATTAAAGGGTGGCATTGTTAGTCCAGTACAAAAGGATTGGATTGCTAAACTTAACGCCGCTGGCATAGATGCAAGAGTGTGCAAAGGCTCAAAAGAAGCTATTGACTTTATCAAAAGTATGTTAGTATAGCAGTATAAGCGGTTTACAATTATGAAAAAAGCAAACACAATACCAAATAGCACCCACAGTTTATGCTTTCTGTTGGGTGCTTTTTGTTGTAAGGAGGAAAATGTTTAAATCTGTTGGATTAGTAGGCAATGGATATCTAGGCCGAGCTTATGCAAAAGTATTTGCTGACTCGCCAATCTATGATCCTATGGCTCTGGGAGACAAATCTGCCAGCAAAGAAGATATTAACGCTTGCGATATTGCATTGGTGGCTGTACCAACCGACCCTATGCCTGATGGCTTACTAGATATGAGCATTATAGAGGCTACTGTTGATTGGCTTAAAACCGATCTAATACTTATTAAGTCAGCACTAATGCCTGGCACTGTGGATAAGCTTGTGGAAAAGACTGGCAAGAAGATTGCTGTATCTGTTGAGTTTATTGGAATGGGCAAGTATTACCTGCCACCACATAAGTATCCTGATCCGCTTGACCCACAGAAGCATGAAATGCTCATCATTGGTGGCGAACTAGATACTGCCTCAGCCTGTGCAGAAGTGCTTTGGGCTAAGATGTCGCCGGATATTCGTATTCACTTAATTAGTGCTAAAGAGGCCGAGATGTGCAAACTAATTGAAAATGCTTGGGGAGCTATGAAAGTCACTTGGGCTAACTGTATGTACTCAATGATTACCAAGTCGGACGGTAATTATATCAAGACCCACCAAGCCTGGACTGCGGACGGCCGAGTTGATGCAATGCACACTAGAGTAGTCAAAGGCAAAAGGGGTTGGAAGTCGCACTGTTACGATAAAGACATTCAGGCGTTGCAAACTTATTCACAGGGTGTGGGGGCTAATGATATGGCTGAATATATGGATACAATAATTAAATTAAATCAGGAGCATTTGCAATCTAATGATTAAAATAGTAGCTAGCTTTGATGACGGATCACTGTATGACTTACGCACAGCAGATATGCTTAATCAATACGGCTTGACTGGTACATTCTATATACCTGTGAATTGGCAACGCTACTTAGCAACCAAGCGAATTGAACCACTTACTTTTTATGATATCAAAGAGTTAGACAAACGGTTTACTATCGGCTCGCACGGTTTCAATCACGACTTGCTCACACAGGTCAATGAAAAAAAACAGGACAAAGAAATCAACGACAGTATTGCCTGGTGGACTCAACAGGGCTTTGATGTTGATTCTTTTTGTTACCCTAGAGGTTATTACAATGAAAAGATTAAGCAAAAGGTCAAAGACGCTGGCTACAAATCAGCTCGCACTGTAAAGGTCGGCAACTTAGAGCCTGCTAAAGACCCTTTTGAGACTGAAACTACTGTGCATATCGGCTATGACCGAGCAGAGTACAACACCGACTGGCTCACCTATGCAAAAAACAAAGTCAAAGAAGCAGTACTGCGCGATGCTGAAGGTGAAGATATAGAATACAATTTTTGGGGCCATTCAGAAGAGATACACCGCTATCAGCAATGGGACAGATTTGGTTTATTATTGAGGTACTTGAGTGAAAATATACCTACCTAACTACGACAAAAATGCTATCGGTGGAGGCTGGTCATTCATTGCTAACTTTAGAAAAGCGATGAGAGATACTATTACTGACAATTATGCCGAGTCAGATATATTCTTTCTACCGAGTGCTTCTATGGTCAGTCGAGATGATGTTGAACAGGCCCGGCGAGATGGTAAAAAGATAGTACTACGCTGTGATAACATAATTCGCAACAGTCGCAATCGCAATACTGGTATGTCAAGAATGAAAGATTTTAGCGAATGGGCCGACTTGGTGATATACCAAAGTGCTTTTGCCAAGCACTTGCTTAATCCTTATCTAAAAAGCGAGAATTACAAGGTGATACTCAATAGCGTTGATGAGAATATATTCAACCCTACAGGCCGAAGCGATCAAGAGAGCAGATACTATTATGGCAAACACTCTACCGATGAGACAAAAAACTGGGAAATGGCACGAGTGGCTTATCAGGGCGTACAAGAAGACCACAAAGACGCAATACTTAACATTGTAGGCAGATATGATACTGCTGAGTATAACTTTGATTTCTACAATGGTGAAAACTATAAGTACTGGGGGTATATTAGCAACCCTGAAGCTATGGCAAATATCTATCGCTTATCTGATTGGTTCGTGTATACCTATTTCAATGACGCTTGCTCTAATTCTTTGATTGAAGCTATGTGCTGTGGAGTACAGGTATACGACTGCTACAAGATGGCAAGCACTGGTGGCACACCTGAGATACGCAGACACTATGATTATTTAGGCTCAAAGTATTTCGAATTAGAAAGAATGGGCGCTGATTACAAGAAAGCATTGGAGAGACTATAATGGCAAGTGTATACAAACAACAACTAATTGACTGGCTATCTCAGCTTGAAGTAGAAACCGATACTGTAATTGACATTGGTGGCTCACAAGACCCGGTCAAAGGTCGCACCAAAAGCTGGGCTGTAAATAACTATTTGATTGCTGACTTACCAGACCCTCACAGAATGAAGCAATCACCTGATGTTATATTGGACTTAGAAGATGACATCACTACTACTCAGCGCGCAGACTTGATATTCTGTCTTGAAGTATTTGACTATATACGCGACCCAATCAAGGCTCACAGCAATCTATCTAGAATGTTAAAAAAGAATGGCTCAGCTTGGGTCAGCTATCCATTTATCTACCCACACCATAATCCTATTGAATTAGATGGCTTGAGATATACTGAGCCGACAATTAGATATTATGCAAACCTATTCAAATTAAATGTTGATGAAATTGTATATAGAAGACCTCAATCAAAACTTCTAAGAGAATACTTTGCAGAAGATAATTACAGATCAGCAGCAGGATATGACCACGATGTTATAGGTTACATTGTGAGGTTCTCAAAATGAGACATATATTCATTGACTTAGGAGCTTATGACGGCGACAGCATTAAAACATTTATGCAGATAAAAACCTTGCCAGTAGCACCGGAGCTATTCTCAATTTATGCCTTTGAGCCTAACCCAGTCTTTGAAAAACCTTTGAAAGATTTGCAAAAAAAGCTAGCAAACTTTATTACCTTTAGAGCAGAGGCGGCCTGGACTGAAGCTACTACTTTGACATTTGCTAGGGAGAAAAGCGAAACGCCAGTGGGTAGCACCGTGATGTCTAGCAAAAAACATCTTTGGGATAATTCACCTCATATAGAAGTAACAGCATTTGACTTCTCAGACTATGTCAAACAATTTGCTGATGATTATGTGATTGTAAAAATGGACATTGAAGGGGCAGAGTTTCCGGTATTAGAGAAAATGATTGCAGACAAGACAGACTCAATGATGAATGAAATATGGGTAGAAATGCACCCAAACAAAGTTCGAGATTATACTACAACCTATTCAAATGAGCTTAAAGCAAAATTAAATTGTATTGTCAAAGAGTGGCATTAGAATTATGTTATAATTAAAGTATCGGAGTAAAAAAGCAATGTTGAGAGTAGTAGCAGTATCAGATAAGCCTGGGACAGCCATTGACCGACTGTGTCAGGGTGTTGCTAAGTGGCACGATAATATCGAATACATTGTTTGTGATGTACACCCTAAAAGACCAGACGCAGAGCAATTACAACGGTTTGAGAAAGCTATCGCTACCGCTGATGTTATTGATTATCAGTATTTTAGAACAGCAGATATGCTTAGAGAGAGATATCCACAGCTTAAAGAAATACCAAGCATCTTAACTCACAACAACCCTTACTCAATTAAAGAGCGCGACTGGAACGATTATCAGATAGTTGTAGCTAATAACAAGTCTATGGAGGTAGACCTGTCACGCATCACCTCTGCACGCCTAGAGTATATTCCACTGTGTGTAGATGCTGACTTCTGGATTATGCCAGAGAAATATGAGCCTAAAGAGCAAGTGATAATGGTTGCAAATCGTATTGAAAGCAAAAAGGGAATATTAGAAGTTGCAATTGCCTGTGCTGAACTAGGACTTAAGTTTGTGCTGGTTGGTGCAATCTCTGATGCTAACTATTTCAATGACATTATGGCCACAGGAAAAGTCGAATACCACCAACAAATTACTGATGAGCAACTGCGCAAACTGTATTGGGAATCAAAACTGCATATCTGTAATAGCCAAGATAATTTTGAAAGTGGTACATTGCCAGTGCTTGAGGCTATGCTATGCGGAGTGCCGGTCCTAACTCGCAAGGTTGGTCATATTCCAGATCTATACAATAACGATAATATGATAATTAACGAGAATGCTCACGATGATGTAATAGCAATGATGGCTACAATTAAAGACGCATTGACTAAAGACCTAGATGACATTCGCAACAAAGCCTGGAATACTGCCAAGAGGTTTAATCACGAACGCCGAGCTTATGGCTACCAAAAATTATACCGAGATATTACTAGCACCGGCCGTAGCGTATCAGTAATCGTACCAATTTGTGATAAGCCAGAGGTCACTAAGCAAAACCTAAAAGCCATTGATGCACAAACTTATCAAAACATTGAGATTATCATTTGTGACAACAGTCAAACAAGTATAAATGACGATGTAATTGCAGAGTTTAGAGCCAAAACAGAAAAGCTAGTCAGATACATCGATGTCAAAGGTAGTGATTATGGATTAGCTAGAGCAAGAAACTTAGGCATTATTGAGGCAACAGGCGAATTACTAGTATTTTGTGACCAAAGAATAATTATGGATAGCAAGGCTGTTGAAGTATTTGTCAATTCCCTTACTCCTAGAAGCTGGATTTACGGCCACAAGGGTATCCGCAAAGAGTTTGTTGAGAACTTTAGCTGTATTGAAAGAACTGACTTAATTAAGATAGGAATGTTTTGCGAGCGAATGGACAGATACGGTGGCCTAAGCCAAGAAACTAGAAGCCGAGCAAAATACAATGGCTACAAAATAGAGTTTATTGAGAAAGCAATCGCTACACCTGTTGGTAAGTCTGGCAATAAATACTCTAAGCGCAAAGATATTCTTAAGATTAAAAACAAACTATGGAAAATGGGTATGGAACTATGAAGCGCATTAACATCTTTGGCGTGGCTTGGCATACTGCTCACCAGCACTCATTACTCAGACTTGCCAAGAAGTACCCTATTAAGTTTCATTTCTTAGAAAACAATAACCGAAAATGGACACGCTACTCTCACCACCCAATGCCGAGTGATGTCTATACAGATGAAGAGTTTGAGTGGGTACAATACTATGAGCCTGGCAAATATGAATTAGCTATACTACACCTTGACCAACAATGCGTTGACCCTTTGATTGGCAAAGGCCGGCTGTATAGAGAACTTAATGAAGTCATTACTGATGTACCAAAGATTGTAATCAATCACGGAACGCCAATGTGGGACGAGCGATACAATGAGGAGTTAGTGATAAATGGTGGCACTACCTATGACTCTAAAGGCACGCCGCATAACTTCGATGGTATGAAAAAGCTGATTGGGGATAACTTTATGGTGCTAAATAGCTATGAGTCAGTCAATCGCTGGGGCTGGGGCTACCCAATTATTCACGGCATAGATAAAAACGACTGGCCGGACTTGCCAAAAGAGCCAAGAGTTTGTATATCTCTATCACCAGGCGGACTAGACAAATACTACAACCGTTCACTTATCTCTAGTATCAAAGGAGCAGTGGAAGAGCTATCTGGTCACAACTTGACTCACTTTAATGTAAACTTTCAACCTAAGGACTGGAACGACTACAAAAACTTCTTCTCTTCAAGCCTTATACATATCTACCCCTTCAAAGACTCACCAATGCCAAGAAGCAGAAGCGAGGCTATGCTATCAGGCTGTTGCATACTTTCTAGTAAGTATCACAATGCTGATGAATATATCAAGAGCGGAGAGAACGGCTTTATTGTGCCAGACAACCCAATGAGTTATGCCGAGACCATTCACCAGTTACTCAATAACAATTACCGAGAGGCAGTGCAGATAGGCCAAAACGCTAAGCAAACAGCAGAGAAACTATTTGACCTAGATAGATACCTGGATCAGTGGCACGAGCTAATCACTATGATACTAGATGGCAAAAGACCAATTTATGATGGGAGCAAAATATGGTAGGATTTCTGACCTTTGAACAACTGCACGGCAAGCGTGGTACTGGTAGCACAAATATTCGTGTCCACCAGCTAATTAAATACTGGCCAGAAGCAGAGTTATACCGCTTTGGCAGTAAGCCTGATGTATTAGTATTCCAAAAAGTGTATTGGACACCAGACTATTATTTGACTGAAAGTTACAAGGGTGGAGTAAAAATATTAGACATCTGTGACCCTGACTGGTTAGATAATGTCTATGTTAAGCGCACAGTAGACGCTATGGACGCTGTTGTCGTGCCAAGTGAGGAATTACAGCATTTCATTCAACAAATGACTGACAAGCCTGTCAGAGTGATACCAGACCGCTTTGACATTGAACTATTGCCTAAACGCAAAAAGCACAAAGGCAAGTGCAAGCGAGCAGTCTGGTTTGGCTATGCTCATAATGCTGAATTACTAAAGTCAGCCGTGCCAGCACTTGAGAAACTAGGCATTGCATTGACTATTATTTCTGATGATGACCCAATGGTCTGGAGGTATGCAAAAGACTCTGAGAAGTTTAGAGCAAACTACAAATACAACAAATACAATGAGGAAACTATCTATACTAGATTACAGCAGTGCGATATTGCTATTCTGCCTGTCGGCAATAGACCGAAGGATATATTTAAGAGCAATAACAAAACAATTAAAGCACAACTTGCAGGTTTGCCAGTAGCTTATAACATTGACGACCTAGAGTTATACTTGTCTAGTGTTGAAAGAGAGAAGGCATCAGAGTATAATTACAATCAAGCAATAGCGGAATATGATTGCAAGCTATCAATTAAGGAATACGAGGCACTTATAGATGAACTTCAACGCTGAAATTAAAAGAACTAGCCAACGCAAAGCAGCAAGTCTTGATAATGTTTATCAGATAGTACTTGAAACCGATAACCCTTTGATATTAGACTTGGGCAAATTGTCAGCTGATACGCTATTCAAAGTAACAATCGAGGCAGTATAATGAGCGCAGAAAAGATTGATAAAGTAGCAGTCAGGCAAGCAGAACAGAAAACTTTAGCAATTGCAGTAGCCACAAGCATTTATCATTACAAATGGATAGCTGCTAGTGTAGGCATAACAGAAGATGCTTTGAAAATGTGGAGAGATGCCGACAAAGATTTTTCGGATAGGTTAGAACAATCGAGAAGCCAATTTATAAACAAGAATATGCGGAAGGCCAAACCAGACTTTTTATTAGAGACAGCAGACCGAGAAACCTTTGGAAGAAAGCAAGAGGTAGCAGTAACAGGTAATGCAATTCAAGCAATAATAGATAAATATGGGGGGAGTGAGGGCGTAGATGAAGTTCCACCAATTACAACAACTGAGGAAAGACCACCTACTTAACATTCACGATGTGGTGCTATATCCGTATCAAGAGGATATCAGCAACAGGATACTTGCAGCACTATTGCATAATCTTAACGCAACCACAGAGCAAGATGTATCAGAGCTAGAACTATACGAATTATCTATTGAGATATCCAGACAGGCTGGTAAGACAACTTGTGTAGTCTATACAGTGGCAATTATTATGACCTACATCGCCGAGCTATATGACAGGCCTATTAGTATAGGTATATTTGCACCACAGATAGAACAGGCTAGAACAGACTTTGAGAGACTCAAGAACGCATTGCGACCAATTAAAGACTTAATGATTAAAGATGACGAAACTAGCAAAGATGTCAAAGAGCGTGAGAATGCTAAGACCCTAGTACTGCCTAACGGATCAAGTTGTTTTATTGCACCTGTAACTACTACCTCTAAGCCTGAGAGCAAGACATTTGACATTATGATATTTGAAGAGGCACAAGACTTAGACGACAAGATTGTACAGCAACAGATATGGCCTATTGGTGCAACGACTAATGCGCCGAGAATATATATTGGTACTGCCGGCACAAGACTATGTTATTTCAGAGGGCTAGGGCTTACTAGTCGCTCAATTAAAATATACTTTGATGAGATAGCCAAGCAACGCAAGCAGATATACGACCAGACTGGAGATGTTAAGCATTTGATGTATGAGCAGACAGTACGCAATGAGATACTGAACGCTCAAGAAGGCTTGCAGAGTGATGAAATACAACGGCCTTATTTCGGCAAGTGGCTGATTGGCACTGGGCAATTTACTACACTTGAAGAACTGCAAGGCTTAGAAACGGAACGCAAATACACACAGGCCGAATCTTATATGGAATGCTTTGCTGGTATTGACACTGCCAAGCACCCTGACAGCACTGTGGTCACAATCATTCGCTGGAATAAAACACTAGGCAAAAAAGAGATTATAAACTGGCTAGAACTTCGTGGTGAGAACTACAAGAACCAATATGAGATAATAATGGACTTTCTTGGCCGCTACAATATAGTTGCATTGGCGATAGATAGTACAGGACAAGGACAATTTATGCCTGACTGGATAAAAGAGGAGAGTGAGTTTTCAGATGAGCATTCAGGCTTGTATGAGATTAAGTTTTCGCAATCAAGCAAAGATGCAATGTATAGAAATCTCAAAGTAACTATCAAAGAGTTCTTGACGACTCTGCCTAATCTCGGTACAACTAGTGGTAAGAGATTCACAGAGCAAATGGTGAACCTCCAACAACAATACAAAGGGCAATACTTGAGTGTCAGTCACCCAGATGATGAAAAGGCACACGATGATTACTCGGACAGCTGGGCCTTAGCAGAATGGGCTTTTGCCAGATGGAACGAGACAAGTAATGCCACAATTGCAGTTATAGACGCTTCACAAAAAGAACGAAAGGCAACAAAAAACGATGAAGGTAAGATTACCGATTATTGGCCAGGTGCAACTTGGTAGAGCCAAAGAGCCAGAAATTAAGGCCTTAAAGATACCTAAGACCAAAGCAGCTACATTACTAGGTACATTCTTAGATCTAGGCACTAAATCACTAAGCACTGAAAAGAATATATCTTCTAAGCTAATTGAAGCATTTTATGAGTGGGTATTTATAAATGTGACTGTATTATCTGAGGAAGTATCCAAGCTAGAGCCGAAGCTATACAAAACAGTATTAGTTAAAGGCCAGACCGAACTTATATGTATTGAAGAACACCCAATTTTAGATTTGCTTGACCGATTCAATGAAAGCACTACAAGCTCAGACGGATTCTATTTGACTGAGGCACACTTAGAGCTTGCCGGCGACACATTCTGGTATTTAGAGGGCGGTGCTAATGGAGGACAACCAACAAACATATATTTATTACAGCCTGACAAGATAGATCTAAGCTTGGGCGATATTTCAAAAGGTGCATCAAGACTAATTGCAGGGTATGAATATAAGACAGTCATTGACGGCGATACGGTAGCTATTAAATATGACCCTGAAGAGATACTGCATATTAAAGTGCCGAACCCAAAAAACCCTTACAGAGGTCACTCAGTTGTCGAGGGCATTGCCACAACCTTAGATATTGATAGCAACACACTCAATGCCAGCAAGAACTTCTATGAAAATGGTATGATGTCGCAATTTATGCTCTCAACCGATAACAAGCTGACACAAGACCAACTTAAAAAACTGCGTGCCGAGATGGTCGCAGCCTACTCTGGCTCTAAGAACTTTTGGAAGATACCAATCTTTGGTGGCGGTATTAAGCCTGAAACATTGCAGATGAGTAGCAGAGATGCCGAGCAACTAGCCCAGCAAGAATGGCTACGCGATAAGATAATGGCAGCATTCAAAAATACTAAGTCTTCACTTGGTATCGTTGAAGATGTTAATCGCGCAAACGGCGAGTCTTCACTGCTCAACTGGAAGCAATCTACTATTAAACCTAAGATGGCCCGTATTGTAGATGCACTTAACGAGTTTCTTGTGCCACGCTACGGCGATAACCTGATACTTGGCTTTGAAGACCCAGTGCCAGAAGATATGACTCGCAAGATTGCTGATGCTACTACGCTCTACGCCGCCGGCATAATCACAGTCAACGAGGCTAGAGATATGGTCGAGCTTGAAACTACTCAAGATGGTGAGCTGATACCTGATGAGGTATATAGCGACAAGTCATTGCCTAGAGCATTGAAGTCGGTCAACACCAAAGCAGTATTTAGAAAGATGGGCCTAGAACAGAAACGCAAAGACTGGGCAAAGGCCTACGAATCAGCTAAGCCTGTTGCTAAGAATATATACAGCAAAGAACTAAAGATAGTACAGACCGAGAGACCACTCAGCCCTCACTTTAGCAATGATACAATCTGGAAGTTCTGGGAAAAGCAAATACACATGGTTGAGGTCACTGAGAAGCGCTTTGATAATATGCTTAATCAATTCATATCTAAGATGATAGATGACGGACTTGCACGAGTAGATAGTGAAGACGCTCGCAAAGACAATAATCTACTAAATAACAAACAGCTCATACAAGACGCTGTGGCCAAGTTCAGCCCAATACTTACTGAGATAGCTGTTTCGTCAGGAAACCACGCAAACAGGCTACTCAAGCTCGACAAGCCATATATTCCTAAGACTATCAAAGGCTTTGAGATGAGTGAGCAAGTTCGCAAGCAAATCGAGCTATTTGCAGCTTCAATGATTGAAACTGATGAGAAAGCAATGGTAGACATCATCGTGTCAGGATTATCTGAAGGCTCAAGCATACCAGCAATTAAGACTGCGATACTTGAGAAGTTTGATATCTTCACTGGCACACAGGCCGAGCGGATCACACGCACTGAAGTATTGAAAGCTAGCAATGCAGGACTTGAAGACGCTTATACACAATCTGGCGTGGTGATGATGAAAGAATGGCTCACTGCCGGTGACCCTTGCCCTATCTGCGACGAGCTACAAGGCGAAACTAGAGATTTAGGTGAGGACTTTTATCAACAAGGCGATAATATTGACTACACCAATGACAAAGGCGAGCCAGCTCAATACGAAATAAACTATGACAACATAGAAACACCACCTGTACACCCTAATTGCCGATGTACTATTATTCCTGTACTCTACGACACCACCGAGCGCAGCATCGCCGCCGCTCAAAAAGATTTTGATGATTTGAAAGAATACACCAAAGACTTAGAGGAATTGCTAGATATTGAGGACGCTAATGGATAAAAAAAAGCAAATACAAAAGCGACTTGAGGCAAAACGAATACTCAAGGGTAAAACAACTATTAAGGATTATGAAACCTATGACGATCCTAAAATAGTGTTGGAGATACCAATGGCCAAGGTTAAGGGCTTAGATGCTCACGAAAAAAGATTTGAGGTCGAATTTAAGGAATTATATATACAACTGCAAAAAATGTATGAAACTGTGGATAAAGCTCTGGAAAAAGAGAATGTTAACAATGACAAACTTATAGAGGTCAATAACAGTTTAGTGCGATTACAATCAATGCTACTCGATAAGGGCTTGCGAATTAAGAATGTAGAAAGTCTTGAGGCAGCGACTAAAGCGGCTGTGGATAACTTAAAAGATATTAAAGTACCTGAAAACTTAACTATTAAGAATATGCCAAACTGGCTTGCTAGTGAGAAAAGTCTTGAAGAGGTCAACAAAAACTTAGCAGAGATATCTAGCCAGATGGGTGGGCTTGAAACTACACCACAAGGTCAGAAGGCAGAGGACTATGTACCTTTTAGACGAGTAGTAGCTGAAGGTCAACGATTGCGCTTTGATGATTTCATTCCTGGCTCAGGCGGTGGTGGCTCAGGCGGTGTCGGATTAACTGACGCAGAACTTCGAGCAACACCAGTGCCTATCTCTGGCACAGTAACAGCCACAGCTGGAGTTACGGGTACATTATCCAACGACACCTCAGTAGCTTATGAAGCATCTAGTGTGACTAAAGCAAGTGCAGGTACGGTCTACGGAGTAACAGGCTATAACTCTAGGACAACAGCTCAGTTCTTCCAGTTCTTCAACTCAGCCACAGTACCAGCCGATACAAGTGTGCCAGTGATTACATTTACAGTCGCAGCCAGTTCTAACTTCTCAGTAGACTTTGGGGTTTATGGTAGGTACTTCTCAACAGGTATAGCGTGGGCTAACTCTAGTACAGGTGCAACTAAAACTATAGGAGCAAACGATGTATTCTGTGATGTTAATTATAAATAAAAAACTATTTTACACTATGAAAGGCGTAAATTACAAATGAGCGATTTAACTATATCACCAACCGGCAATATAGTTGGTCCTGCAAGTGCTACAGACAACGCCATAGTAAGGTATGACGGTGCTACAGGTGAGTTAGTGCAGAATAGTGGCGTGACGATTGATGATAGTGCTAGATTAGGATTAGGCACAACCGCCCCAACCCACACCCTAACTCTCGGTTCTACATCTACAGGCATAGTTTCATACAATACTGTAGACCAAGTTACTAACTTTGAGCGAGTGCGGCAATATTGGAGCGGAAATGTTTATACTATCCTTAGTGAAGCTGGTGGCTCTGGTGCGAACAGAGAAATGTCTATTACTGGGGGTAGTAGCACAATAGAATTGCGTGGACAAATCGGTGCAATTAGACTGTTGCGAAACAGTACTAGCTTAAATAAAGTAATTCAAATGACCTCTACTGGTCTTTTAGCAAGTAGTGGCGTTCAAAGTTTTGTATCAATCGACCCCACTGTCAACCAGTCCTCAACCGCTGGCTACACAGCACTCTTAATCGAC
>Ga0209702_10007209_pt1 | contig 13734 bp, 14 predicted proteins | sample FRY01_FD_187210 | JGI IMG/M metagenome (GOLD analysis project Ga0209702, IMG submission 187210) | Freshwater microbial communities from Lake Fryxell liftoff mats and glacier meltwater in Antarctica - FRY-01 (SPAdes) (version 2) | ecosystem: Environmental > Aquatic > Freshwater > Ice > Glacier... | reverse complement strand
CCGCCGGTGTTGTGTGCGGTGCCTTCTACATACTTGCTGCACTATTTACTGTTCCAGTAATCGAATTATTTAGCGCCCTACCTGCTGCGATGATGGCGGCAATTGCTGGCCTTGCTTTATTGCCCGCACTTGCCAATTCACTTCACGAATCAGTTGCCGCACCCTCTGGCCGCGAAAATGCGATGGTCACTTTATTAATTACGATTAGTGGTATCGCTCCACTTAGTCTTGGCTCACCATTCTGGGGACTCTGCGCTGGCATCGCAATTCACGCGATTCCTAATTTACGCAGATCAACTAACGCTCAATAAGTCTCGGCCGCGATGCAAAACCCACAAACCGGCATCGGCAAACCCGAGTCCTTACGCTTTGAACTCTCCGACTGCTATTCGCGCCGCATCACTTTGCAAGACCGCATGATCTATCGCCTCGATGGCAAAACACTCATCATCATTTCACTTCGTGCCCACTATTAAGCAGGTTCCGCAATGGCTCTGACCTCTGAAATCCAGATGAGATTGATCCTCGATCAAATCATCACCACTGATAAAAAATTCAAGAAAGTTACACAGGAATCTCATCTCTGCCCGATTAATTCCAAACGCACAAAACGCACACATTACGAAGTTCTTGTCTCTTCCATCCTTTCGCAACAACTTTTCGTGAAGGCCGCTGAAACAATCCGCGCCCGCTTAGTCGATCTGTTAAAAGGTGAAATCACTCCCGAAGGCATCGCAAAGTTAAAGTCCCCAGCAATTCGCGAAGTTGGGAAAATATCCATGGCTTAACTGAAGAAATAACCCCCGATGCTCTTGATTTAATTGGCCAGAAATTCGCCGGTCACCAATCAGTGGTCGCTTGCTACTTTCCCTGATACTCTCCTCGAAGCGAAGGAGCCAGAATGTCTATCTCAGTTAAGCTCTCAGAATCACTCGTCGAAGATGCCAAACGCATGGCCGCGGTAGAACATCGCTCCGTCCCGAGGCAGATCGAGTTTTATTTTCGCATGGCACTTATTGCCGAAGAGAATCCTAACCTCTCCTTCTCCTTGATCCGCGAAATCATGAAAGCCGACGCCGAAGAAGCAATTGAGGAATACAGCTTCGGCGGATGAAGATCCTTCAGAGCCCCACAATTCGCGATGTGGCACTCTTAGCTGGAGTTTCAAAATCATTAGTGTCTCTAGTTTATTCGACTCCTAATCCAGTCAGTATCGAGCGCAAGGAACGAGTGTTAGAGGCCGCAGCAAAACTAGGCTTCGCCCCCAACTTTCTAGCTAGGTCATTGGCAGCCAACTCTGGCACCTTTATCGGCATGTTGGTCGCCGATCTGCATAATCCGTTATTTGCAGAAATTGTGGACTATGAAAGAGTGGAGCTGGAAGAAAAAGGAATGTCTCTCGTGATAAATCATTTAATTTCTAAGGGGCATTCAAATATTGCTCACATCACCGTTGGAAATGGATTAGTCTCACAAAGTCGTCAGAGCGCTTATGTTAAAGCTATGAAAAATAATGGTCTTAAAAAGTTTGTACAGATTGTAAGACTAAAGACTGAAGGCGAACGTGAAAGCTATTTAAGGACCCAGGAATTGATTAAAGGTAGTACCGCCCCTACTGCAATTACTGCTTTTAACGATCTCAGTGCCTTAGGTGCCCAGCAAGCGATAGGCAAGGCAGATATAGCATTAGTTGGATATGACAATACACTTCTGGCAAATCTTAAGCAGATTTCGCTAAGTTCGGTTGATCCTGGAAGTAAGGAGATTGCTAAGAAGGCTGCTGAATTGTTAACATTGAAAGTGAGCAGCAGTTTAAAAATTGGTAAGTCATATCTTCTGGAACCAAAATTAGTAATTCGCAGATCCTCCGAGAAAAAGGTGAAACGTAATGCTTGAAGAGATTCGCTCTCCGTATGATGGCCGAGTTATTGGGCAAGTGCCTCTTTCAACTTTGGAAGACGTCGATCGGGCAATCACTGATGCAGTGAATGGCTTTGAAATTTGGCATCGCACTCCAGCACATTTGCGCTTTGCAATAATGATGCAGGCAGCCAAACTCTCTGATGATCGGCAAGAGGAAATTGCTCAAATAATTAGTTCTGAGTGTGGAAAGTCGCTAGTTGAAGCAAGGGGAGAAGCCTCGCGATCGGGTGAAATTATTCGATTAGCCGCATTCGAAGGTTCACAACTCTATGGAGATACCTTGCCGTTAGATGCCAATAAAGGCACTGGCCTCGAAAAATTAGGTTTCACAATTCGCCAACCAGTTGGAGTAGTTGTAGCAATTAGCCCGTTTAATTATCCAGCGTTATTAGTTCTCCATAAAATAGCCCCCGCACTTGCAACTGGCAATTCGGTAGTCCTAAAGCCGGCTAGAACTACACCACTAACTGCGATCGCAATTTGGAAATGCTTTATCGATGCTGGACTTCCTGATGGAGTTCTCAACTTAGTAACCGGTTCAGGTTCACTGCTTGGTGATGCTCTTGTCAGCGATCCGCGAGTACGTAAAGTTTCATTTACTGGTTCAACTGTGACTGGAACAAAAATTGCAGCAAAAGCTGGAGTGAAAAAGATTTCACTTGAACTTGGCTCATCTTGTCCAGTTGTAGTTCTAGATGATGCTGATATCGAGTTAGCTGCTGATTCAGTGACTTTGGGTGGCTACATCAACGCGGGACAGGTTTGTATTTCGGTACAACGAGTAATTGTGCATGAGCGAGTGATGGCAAATTTTATTGATGCGATAACTCCAAGAGTGGCTGCCATCAAAATTGGTGATCCAGGTGCGGCTGAGACCAAAGTTGGCACACTAATTTCAGAGGCTGAAGCTAAGCGAGTAGAGAGTGCAATTCAAGACTCTGTAAAAGAAGGCGCCAAATTAATTTTAGGCGGTGAGAGATCTGGAACCTTAATTACTCCTGCAATTCTTACTGGCGTTGATCCAAAATCAGCAATGGCCCAAGAAGAACTTTTTGGTCCAGCAATTGCAATTACTTCTGCTGAGAGCGCCAACCATGCGATTGCACTGGCAAATAGCACTGACTTTGGTTTAGGCGCTGGGGTATTCACGAAAGATATTAATTACGCAATTCAAGCCGCTCGAGAAATTGAGGCTGGAATTGTTCATATTAATTGGACTCCACTTTGGCGAGCAGATCTCATGCCTTATGGTGGTTTAAAATCAAGTGGTGTTGGTAAAGAAGGAGTTCGTTCCACAGTTGAGGAAATGACCGAAGTTAAGACCATTATTCTGCACGGCAAAGCTTGGAACTAGGTAAAAGGAGAAAACGATGTCAAAACCAAATTACGGTATTACTGAACGGCTAACCGTTGCCCAAGCAGTTGTGCGATTTATTGCAGCGCAGTACACGATTTCAGATGGCGTCAAACGTCGTTTTATTCCGGCAGCAATGGGAATTTTTGGGCATGGCAACGTTGCAGGTCTTGGTCAAGCGCTTGATCAGTACAACGATCTCTTGCCATTCGTACAAGGTCGAAATGAACAAGGTCTAGTCCATGCAGCGATTGGTTTTGCAAAAGCCACTAACCGTAAACAAACTCTTGCAGTAACAGCATCGATTGGTCCAGGTGCGCTAAATATGGTGACACCTGCGGCGTTAGCAACCGTGAATCATCTCCCAGTTCTTTTACTTCCTGGTGATACATATACAACTCGACGTCAAGGTCCAGTACTCCAGCAATTAGAACATCCACTCGGACCAGATATTACAGTCAATGATGCCTTCCGTCCGATTGCGCGTTTCTTTGATCGTGTTACTAGACCAGAGCAATTGCTTTACTCATTGCCGGCAGCTTTTCGTATTCTTGCAAATCCAACTGAAACTGGCGCTGTTGTTCTTGCTCTTCCGCAAGATTTACAGTCACATGCATTTGATTTCCCAGTTGATTTTTTCCACGAGCGAGTTTGGAAAATTCGCCGCACACTCCCTGATACACAAGACATTGGTGAAGTCGCAAAATTAATTAAATCAGCAAAGAAGCCCTTAATTATTGCTGGCGGTGGAGTTCTTTACTCTGAAGCCTCTCCTGAGTTAGAAGCGCTAGCTGATGCAACGGGAATTGGTGTTGCTGAAACTTTTGGTGGAAAAGGTGTAGTTCAAAATGCTGGAGGTTGGCATTTGATGGGAGTTGGATTAGAAGGTTCACCTGAGACTGCAAAATTAGTTGCAGAGGCTGATTTAATTCTTGCTATTGGAACTCGTTTAACTGATTTTGCAACTGGTTCTCAATCAATGTTCCAAAATCCAGATGTTAAGTTTGCTTCAATAAATATAACTGAGCACGATGCGCTAAAACAGAACGCAACTGCGATTTTAGGTGATGCCAAACTCTCACTTGTTGCTCTAAAGCAAGCACTTGCTGGATATAAAATTTCAGCAGAGTGGAAAGACCGGATTGATCTAGCGGTAAAGACTTGGTCAGCAACGCTAACTGCAGCGATTAATCCTGATGTTTTATTTGATAAGGCAACTTTGCCAGACTCGACACCAACCAATGCCGTACTCACCCAAGGTCAATTAATTGGTCTCTTAAATGAGCAATCAAAATCTGGTGACATTATTGTTGCTGCCGCTGGTGGTCCACCAGGTGATGTGCAGAAAGCATGGGATGCCACTAAAGGAAAATTCGTTCATCTAGAGTTTGGTTTTTCTTGCATGGGTTATGAAATTCCTGCTGGCATTGGAGTGCGTTTAGCGACGCCAGATCTCTCACGTCGCGTAAATGTATTTATTGGTGATGGAACATTTGTTATGGCCCCAACTGAATTAGTTACCGCTTGCCAAGAAGGTTTACCAATGACTGTGATCATTGCTGAAAACCACGGCTATCAAGTGATTCGTAGGCTACAAATGTGGCGTTCAGGTCATCATTTCGGTAATGAATTCCGTTATCGCCAATCAGGACCAAATGTCGTCCAATCTGGTGAAAATGGTGGAACCGCACCACGTCTAGAAGGTGATTACTTAAAAATTGATCTAATTAAAATGTCAGAAGGTATGGGTGCAAAAGCAATTTATGCCACTACTGCTGATGAAGTAAGAAAAGCCTTACAAGATACTCGCAATGAAAGTGGCCCAGTTGTAATTGTTATCCCAACTGTTGCTCACGCAAATCTCCCATCTTCAGATGTTTGGTGGGATGTTGCACCAGCAGAAGTTTCAACACAACCTTGGGTAGCCGCCCTTCGTGCTGAATATGAAGAGGGTTTAAAAACTCAGAGATGGCATGGATAATTGAGCCCATCAATTAATCGGGGGGATTTGCCAGCACTTTTGCGCTCTGGCAAATCAACTTATGGAACATTTTTAGGTTTAGGAACGCCGCTTACCGCCGAAATTGCGGCGATTGCAGGATTGGATTGGGTGCTTCTTGATTTAGAACACGGTGCTAGTTCTGAATCAGATATCGGAGATACCGTAGTTTCAGCTGGAGCTTATGGAATTCCAACAATCGTGCGGGTGGAATCTAATGAACGAATTCGCATCGGCCGCGCACTTGATGCGGGCGCTGCCGGCTTAATGATTCCAAGGATTGAAACCGTCGAGCAGGTTCATGCAGTTCTTCGATGCATGACCTACCCACCAAAAGGTGAACGTGGTGTTGCAACTTATAACCGCTCTGCCGCTTGGGGAACTGATGTAACTGGAATCTATGCGGGGCGAGAATCAGTTTGCATTATTCAGATTGAAACCTTAGGTGCCTTAGCAAAGGTTGAAGAAATTGCAGCAATCGATGGCGTTGATGTTTTATTTGTTGGTCCGCTTGATTTAAGTTTCGCACTTGGAGTTCCTCAGGAATTTAAAAATAAAAAATATTTAGAGGCTACAAATCGTGTAATTGCAGCTGCGCAAGCACATGGAAAAGTTGCTGGAATTTTAGCGCCAGATGCTGATGCCGCCCAAGAATTACGCGATCGTGGGTTTAACTTTGTAGTAATTGGCTCAGACTCAACAATTCTTACAAAATCAATCTCCCAGCTGGTTACGCAGCTTAAAAAATCTGAGAAATAAATGAACCAAGCAGTTGTTATCGGGCTTGGTCCTGTCGATGTTGATGTAGTTGCTCCCATCTTAGGAAGTTCAATAAAGTTTATTGAAAATCCAACCAGTGAAGATTTCAAAGCAGCAGTTGGCGCTATCGTTCGCGCTGCCTATGTATTAGATAAGCCAGCACTTGATTTGATGCCCAATCTAAAAGTAATTTCACGCACCGGCGTCGGTACCGAACTAGTTGATTTAGATGAAGCTGACCGGCGAGAGATCCCAGTGATAATCACTCCAGGTAGTAATACAAATGCTGTTGCTGAGGGCGCATTTGCTCATATCCTGCATCTTTCAAAGCGTTTAGGGCCACTCACCAAATTAGTAGCAAACCAAAAATTTGCTGAACGAAATAAGTATCCAGTGGGGGATTTATCTGGTTCGACTTTAGGCATTGTCGGTTATGGCCGAATAGGTAAACGTATTGCTGAATTAGCTCAGGTATTTGATTTAAAAGTTTGTGCATACGATCCTTTCGCTGACATAGCCCCTGAAATTAAAGTCGAAACACTTGCTGACTTGCTTTCACAATCAGATATCGTCACCCTTCACCTGCCACTAACTCCTGAAACTTCTGGTCTAGTTAATAACGAATCGCTAGAATTATTCCGAGATGGAGCAATTCTGGTTAATTGCAGTAGGGGAGCGTTGATTGATTTAGATGCAGCCTATGAAGCGCTTGTTTCTGGTAAATTATCGGGAGTTGGCTTAGATGTATTTGATGTTGAACCACCAGTTCACCATCGAATATTTGATCATGAGAATGTAGTTTTAACTCCTCACGTCATGGGTTTGAGTAAAAAAGCAACAATTGCAACCTTTGAAGATGCAGCACAAGGGATTATAGATTTTATAGATGGAAAAAAACTTAAAGCCATTGCCAACTTAAAGAATAGGAATCAATAATGAGTGCAAAGACAGCAAAGATTGCAGCCGCTCCAATCTCATGGGGAGTATGCGAAGTTCCGGGTTGGGGACATCAAATGTCACCAGAACGCGTCTTGTTGGAGATGGCTGAGTTAGGTTTTAGCGCCACTGAATTTGGACCTGAAGGTTTCTTGCCGATGGAGCCCGCACTAAAGGCTGCAATACTAAAAGAACATAATATGTTGGCAGTCGGTGGATTTGTTCCAGTAATTTTGCACCGCGCAGATCATGATCCGATTCCCGGAGTTAAGAAAGAACTTGAAGGCTATAAAGCAGCAGGCGCAGGCACTTTAGTTTTAGCAGCAAATTCAGGTATTGATGGGTATGACGAGAAGCTTCCAGTTTTAAGTGACTCTGATTGGGAAATTCTTTTTGATAATTTAAATAAAATTAAAGCCGTCGCCGCGCAAGTGGGAGTCGAGACAGTACTCCATCCGCATGTTGGCACAATGGTGGAAAATTTTGATCACATAATGCGTGTTTTAAATGGTTCATCAATTCAATTCTGCCTTGATACCGGTCATATGATGATTGGTGGCACAAACCCAGCGGAGTTTGCTGATAAGCATCCAGATCGAATTGCTCACGCACACCTAAAAGATGTAAATGAGTCAGCAGCCGCCCGAGTTCGGGCCCGAGAGATTACATATTACGAAGGCGTAACTGGCGATTTATATAAACCACTTGGTAAAGGTGATGCTGATATCCGTTTAATAATTCGCAGCCTAATTAAAGCTGGCTACGAAGGTTGGTTTGTATTAGAGCAAGATAACGTTGTCACTTCAGAGCCAGCTCCAGGTGCTGGACCACTCAGTGATGCAAAAGAAAGTGTGGACTTTCTCCAAAAAGTCTTAAGCGAACTTGAGGCTGAAGGTTTTTAATAGCAACCCATTTTGAATTTCTTATTATCATCTCACTTTATGCGCACCATTAAGAACCACCAACAACTTCTCTTTCATCCTCGCAAACTATCCGCCCCCACCGACATCCCCAGACTCGTACGATAACTCGTACCATCCGTGCTTACCTGATCTCAACCTAGGAGGCACCATGGCAATCAGCGCATCTCAAGCTCTTACTTAGCGTAACTTTTCAGGGGTTAAACTCACCCCATGACTATCTCCGTGGAACGATCTCTCAAACATATGTCTTGGGCTAACCAAGAAATTTATAAATTAATCTGCCAACTTCCCGATGATGCTCTTAGCGCATACGCCACCGACCCCGAGTGGCACGTTGGCGAAATCCTCCGCCACATTGCTACTTCATCTGGTGGATTAGGCGCACGCCTAAGTGGCAATACCAATGAAGTATTAATACGCCCTGAAAATATGCAAGATTTGAAAGTCATCGCGGAGAAGCTTTTACAAAACGATGCCAACTTACTTGAATTAGCCAAAGCCGACGATGAGAAAGTCGCAGTTATTCGTGATGGCAAAACCATACATTGGATGCGTTCTACGATTATCAATCAAGCAATTCACCACGCAACCGAACATCGCGCACAAGCGGTTTCTGCACTCGAAGCCAAGGGCTATAAAGCAGTCGACCTAGATGATTTCAGTCTTTGGGCATACGAAATCAACGTTGGCTAACTTCTTAAATGCGCACAATCTATTTCTCCGAATTCAAAGGACCACTCTCCGTAGTAGATCTCCCCATCCCGAAACCAACAACTACCGGCGTTGTAATTAAAGTTGAAGCAACTGGTCTCTGTCGCAGTGATTGGCACGCATGGATGGGCCACGATTCCGACATCACACTGCCACACGTTCCCGGCCACGAATTCGCCGGCGTTATCTCTGCAATCGGTGAGGCGGTTACAAAATTCGCAATCAGTGATCGCGTCACAGTTCCCTTTGTCTGCGGCTGCGGTGCGTGCACGTATTGCCTGCGCGGTGATGCGCAAGTTTGTCCCACTCAAACTCAACCGGGATTTACCGGCTTTGGTTCCTTTGCTGAATATGTCGCCATCGATAACGCCGACTTTAATTTAATAAATATTCCAGCCGAAGTTTCATTTGCAACCGCTGCCGCACTCGGTTGTCGCTTTGCAACTTCTTATCGCGGCTTAGTTAAACGCGCCAAAGTTCAAGCCGGCGAAAGAGTTGCAATCTTTGGTTGCGGGGGAGTCGGCCTCAGCGCAGTGATGATTGCCGTAGCCCAAGGCGCAAATGTTTTTGCAATCGACATAAACGATGCCGCACTAGAAATAGCCGCCTCACTTGGCGCGCAAATAATTAATTCACAGACCACCGATCCCGTTGCATTTCTACAAAACCTCGGGGGAGCACACATCGCAGTGGATGCCCTTGGTAGCGAAGCAACTGCCGGCGCATCTGTTCTCTCCCTTGCTCGCGGTGGTCGTCATTTGCAATTAGGTTTATTGCTAACGCCAACTGGACAAACCGCTATGCCAATGGCCCGCGTTATTGCTTGGGAATTAGATCTGCTTGGATCACACGGAATGGCCGCACGCGATTACCCCGAAATGCTGGCAGCCGTTGCTAGCGGTGCACTCAATCCTTCACTTCTTGTTGCACGCGAAGTTGGATTAGAAGCTGGCGCCAAAGCACTTGCTGGCACTGGCTTCCATGGGATCAACAACCAAGACAGTCTCGGCACCTGGTGTGTTGTAAACACTGCCAGCGTGAACAATCCCAATCCGCCCAGCGCCAACGATTGCAACCCTTAAGTTTCCCCCACTCGATGACTTCTTAGTTTCCATTAACTGGGCCTATCCATCACTTCCAGAAATCATCACCACGGCTACCCTCATTTTTTAGGATAAAACCACTACCTTAAAGCTATTCCCTACCTGCAGGTACGGGTCTACTCTCTAAAAGAGAGAAGGTCGTGCCATGAGACATGATGAAGAAGACCCACTAGAAGGCATTGAAATGTTCGACATAAAAATAATTATTTCTTTATGTTCGCAACATGATTTTATAGTTGATAAAGATGGACAAGTTACTTGTGCGATCTGTGGTTGCATGGATGATGAAATGCCCCAAGTACAGGACCCATACAAGGGAATCGCTAACGTTAAGCTCTATCCCTACGAATTTTCTTAAGAATCACTCTGATTACTGACACTACGTTTGAACCAATGTGGATAACTTCCTCAGAATTGGAAGTAACCCCTATTAATTTTAATTTAGGTCAGACTGTTTCTCTCGCGCATTCTGGGCCGATACGTTTTTAGCAGAACGCTTAAGGCAATCAGGTGGAAGTTCTTATCCCTCTGCCCACTGGTTTTGACCCAAAACTTTGGTGAGAGCAATAACTTGCCAGAATACAGTTTTGAAGTAGCCTTAGCAGGCACGGGAGTTCGGTTACACCGGACTGAGAGGAAGACTCCGTAGTCTTCGACCGTCTAACCTGATCTGGATAATGCCAGCGCAGGGAGACAACTCGCATCTGTGCCTCTTCCTTTAGAAAGGGCGCTACTTTACAAATGAATAATTCACGTAAAATTTTTATGCCATTATCCGTAATTCTAGCGGTTGGATTAATTGCTACTGCCGTGAATATAACTGGCAGCGATAGCCCAAAAGAAGTTGTCTTGGTAACACATGACTCATTTGTCATGAGCAAAGAACTTGTTGCAGATTTCAATCAAACATCTGGCTACACACTCAAACTTCTCAAAGCCGGTGATGCCGGAAGTTTGACTAACCGCTTGATTTTGACAAAGGCAATACCCATTGGTGATGCTGTCTTTGGAATTGACAACACCTTGGCAGGCTTGGCCACTAGTAAAGATTTAATTGATGGATCGCTCGTGCCAACTAACTTTGGAGATGTCTGTTTTAATTATGATAAGACTTGGTTTACCGAACGCAAATTAGCGCCACCAGTTTCGATTTCAGAGTTAACACTTCCAAAGTACAAAGCTTTGACGGTGCTCCAGAATCCAAATACTTCATCGCCAGGTCTCTCCTTTTTGGCCGCTACCGTTGACATCTTTGGGGATTCTGGTTGGGAATCTTATTGGCGTGACTTAAAAAACAACGAAGTGAAGGTTACCAACGGATGGGAAGCCGCCTACTTCACAGATTTTTCAGGTTCTAGCGGAAAAGGTGCTTATCCAATCGTTTTAAGTTACGCCTCATCCCCCGCCAATGAAGTGCGCAGTAATGGTCAATCACAAACAGCGAGCATTTTGGATGGCTGCTTTAGGCAGACTGAATATGTTGGTGCTTTGAAAAATGCTAAGAATCCAAATGGCGCTAAAGCGCTGGTAGCTTACTTATTGGGCGCAAAGTTTCAAGCATCTTTTCCCGAGGCCATGTATATGTACCCAATAGTTGAGGGTACGCCTATCCCTGAGAGTTGGAGCAAGTTCACCGAAATTTCTACTAAGACTTACGGAGATAAACTCGATATCAACGCCAACCGAGTAGGTTGGCTCGCAAAATGGTCAGCTATCTTTGAATAGAGATCGTGGTCCAGTGGCCATGTGGGCAGGCTCCATACTTTTTTTTGGAGTTCTGTTCTACTGGCCACTGGCACAGATACTCTCCATCGGCTTTAGAGGTAATTGGTTGGCCACGATTGCAACCACTAAAATTGCCTCGATTGTCTGGTTCACAATTTGGCAGGCAGCGCTTTCGGCAGGATTGTCTTTACTCTTTGGAATTCTTGGGGCCTATCTGCTTTATCACAGATTTTTTTCAGGTCAGAAATTTATTCGCGCACTTATAACAGTGCCATTCATGCTTCCAACAATCGTGGTTGCGATCGGGTTTACCGCTTTTCGTGAATTACCCGTTATCTCCGATCTTTGGCGGGTAAATTCAGGAGTTCCAATAATTATCTGCGCCAATGTCTTTATGAATTACTCATTGGCGGTTCGTGTAATCGGTGGAGTATGGCAGAGCCTGGATTTGGATTTAGATGAGGCGGCTGCCTTAGATGGCGCAGGACGGCTCCGTACATTTACCAGCGTCACACTTCCACAGCTTGCTACCTCCATAGCCTCAGTTGGAAGTTTGATTTTTCTTTACTGCGCAGCAAATTTTGGATTGGTACTGGTTCTGGGGGGCGCCTCAGTAAAAACTCTAGAGACTGAGATTTATCGAAACGCTTCTTATAACTTAGATCTTGATAAGGCTGCGGGATTAGTTCTACTTCAGACAATTTTGACCGTCTCCGCTTTTATGATCGCACAGCGTCTCTCTAAATCTGGCTTGGCATTTTTAAGCACTTCCACTATGCAACAGCGCCCTCGAATCGATCGGCGCGATCTGCCCGCACTCATTGTTACCGGAGTTTTTATAGGAGTCCTTATCTGCCTGCCACTAGCTAGCGTTATTTGGCGCGCTTTTCAGGTGGAGAATAGTTTTGGCTTTCTTAATTTCACAAATCTGGGTGGCTTCGGCGCACGCGATCTGCTGAGCATTTCGATGGGTCAAGCAACAATAAATACACTTCGAAATGCTGCCATCACCACTTTAGTAAGTATGAGCTTTGGCCTCGTTGCCAGTTTTCTTCTGTCTCGTCCCGCTAAAGATCGTAATCACTCTCGGCTGCAACACTTTATGGATCTCGTCTTCCAAATACCAATTGGTATTTCTAGCCTTGTGCTTGGTTTGGGATATTTGGTGACTTTTGGTGATGGTTTATTTCCACTTCGATCTAGTTGGCTGGTTACACCGATTGCACAATCTCTACTTACTATTCCCTTGGTGATTAGAATCATCTATCCTTCAATAAAAGTTATCGACTACCGATTGCGCGAAAGCGCCCAGACTGAATCTGCCTCTCCAAGTCAAATATGGTGGTTAATCGAAGTTCCCATAATTCGAAATGTGTTATTAATGGCCAGCGGATACTGCGCCATCATTGCCGTTGGTGAATTCGGGGCGGCTAATTTTCTAGCCTACGGTGATCAAGCCACCCTACCGACTGTCCTTTACCAATTAATTTCGCGCTCGGGTGCTCAAAATTATGGCATGGCTATGGCAGCTAGCACTTTATTAATTATATTTGCTACATCAGTTGTGTACCTGCTCAGCGTTCTAGAAAAGCGAACCATTACAACTTAGTTTTTTTGATCTAACTCTAAAAGTTAGTGAGTCGCAAATACTTTAACTGGCTATTGCTTCGACAATTTTTAATTCCTCAAGCAAGAAGCGGCACGGTGCTATCAAAATCTCAAATTCCGCTGGTGTTATTAAATCGCGAACCACCAGTGCGCCACTAGCGCGCGCTGCCTCGCGCGCCGGAAATAGCGGTGAATTCGCGCCCAAGTTCCGGGCTGACTCGCGAGCTTTGACCCATGGCACGCTACGGTCTGCCCCGCGCGCTGCGTTACCAGCGACATGCCAAGCGTTAGCCATCTTTGATTTCCAGGCGGGATCACTGAGCAAAAAAGCGATGCGTTCTGCCAGTTTTTCTCTCTCTGGGCCACTTAAAATTTCGAGCCGTTGCAAAAATAATGAAACTTCTTTTCCATTTGGATTATCTCCTGCTGCCACTTACCCACTGTACTTACCTTTCTTAACTTTTCTGCGATAATAAAGTTATGGTTGAGTTAAATGTCATTGGTGGAAATTTAGAACCCTGCTCCAACGATCCTGTGACCGGCTTCTACCGTGATGGATGTTGTAACACCGGAACCGAAGATCTGGGCAGCCATACCATCTGTGTAGTTGTTACTCAGGAATTTCTAACGCATCAAATCTCAATTGGAAACGACTTAAGCATGCCGGCGCCACAGTATGGTTTTCCGGGGCTA
>Ga0209702_10007208_pt1 | contig 13734 bp, 10 predicted proteins | sample FRY01_FD_187210 | JGI IMG/M metagenome (GOLD analysis project Ga0209702, IMG submission 187210) | Freshwater microbial communities from Lake Fryxell liftoff mats and glacier meltwater in Antarctica - FRY-01 (SPAdes) (version 2) | ecosystem: Environmental > Aquatic > Freshwater > Ice > Glacier... | reverse complement strand
AATTTAAGAAAGTTGATTCCTGAAGCTAAAGCTGAAGCACTGAAGTTTGGAATTGTTTATAAATAATTTTATTCTTTCCAAATTTAGGTGTCAAACAAGATAAATAAAAGAATAAAAACTCTGTCCTATTCATCGAGACGGAGTTTTTTAATTTTAACTTAATTGGTATTGCTTCAAAACTCCCACTTCAATCATACAGGATTTCATCATTTGATAAGTCCGCTCAATATTGTTGTCTAACCCAATCGAAAAACGAATCAATCCATCAGTCAAGCCCATAGCTACTTGCTCTTCCATTGGAATTTCGCTAGATGTTGAAGTTCCAGGGGCACTAAATAAGGTTTTATAAAATCCTAAGCTAACAGCCAAATAGCCTAATTTACGGGTTTGCATTAACTCCATTAATTCGTTGGCTTTGTCCAAAGTGCCAACATCCAAAGTCATCATTCCGCCAAAACCATACTCAGGATTAATCATACTTTTATATAAATGATGACCGGAGTGACTTTTTAAACCAGGATAAACAACTTTTAAACCATCTTTTTCAAAACGTTCTGCCAGATACATCGCATTATAACTGTGTTGTTTCATTCTTATGTGTAAAGTTCTCAGATTCTTCATCACACTAGCTGAACGCAAACTATCCATTGTTGGTCCCAAAAGCATACTGGCGCCAGAATTCACATTTTTCAAATTATCAATAAATTCTTGAGATGCACAAGTCACACCGCCAAGGGTATCACTGCTTCCGTTAATGTATTTGGTCAAACTGTGAATAACAATATCAGCTCCTAATTTTGCTGGAGATACTGATAATGGAGAAAAAGTATTATCAACAACCAGTTTGATATTATGTTTTTTTGCAATTTTTGCTAGACTGGCAATATCGGCAATTTCAAGCAAAGGATTACTCACGGTTTCACAATACAAAACTTTAGTGTCAGGCGTAATTGCAGCTTCTACTTTATCCATTTTTGTGATGTCGACAAAGGTAGTTTTGATGCCCAATCTTGGAGAGAAATTTTTCAAAAACGCATAAGTTCCACCGTAAATTGTTCGGCTCGAAACAATGTGATCGCCCGAACCACATAGTTGCAAAAGGGCAGGGGTAATCGCTCCCATTCCCGAGGCGGAAACATTGGCGGCTTCAGTGTCTTCCATTGCTGCTAAAGCTTGGCCTAAATACAAATTGCTCGGTGAGGAATGGCGTGAATACAAATAGCAGCCATCAGCATTGCCTTCAAAAGTATCGAACATTGTTTTTGCAGACAGAAATGTGTAAGTTGAACTGTCTGAAATAGATGGATTTACTCCTCCAAATTCTCCAAAGTACTGTAAATCTTGAATAGTATCAGCTGGATTGAATTTCATCGCTATGGTTTTTTAGTGTTTGTAAATCAAAGTTCTAAATAATAAGACTTAAAATCAATACTATGGTAGTTATTTAGATTTTAAATCTAAAATACTTTATAATATTAAATTTATTTTCTAAATTAGCGGATGTATTTAAATTATTTTAGAGTTTATTACAAATCTTAAAATCCCAAACAAATGACGTTAGATTCAATTGACAAAAAACTGCTTTTTATGTTGCAAAAGGATTGCAAAAAGACCACTAAGGAGTTATCACTAAAACTCAATCTTTCGGTTACCGCAGTTTATGAACGCATCAAGAAACTCGAAAGGGAAGGAGTTATCGGTAAATATGTAGCCTTGCTCAATCGTTCAAAAGTTGAAAAAGGATTTGTGGTTTTTTGCCACTTAAAACTCATTCAACACACCAAAGAGTTTTTGACCAAATTTGAAAGCGAAGTTGTCAAACTCAAAGAAGTGCTAGAATGTCATCACGTGAGTGGCGATTACGATTATATCCTTAAAATTTTGGTAAAAGATATGGAAGCTTATCGAGAATTTTTGGTCACAAAACTCACCACTTTGGAACATATTGGAAGTACGCATAGCACTTTTATGATTTCTGAAGTCAAAAACACTACGATTATTGAGATTTGAAATTTGATAACTAAAAAGAAGTAATTCGTTACGAAATCTTTAAAACTTTAACTTTAACTTCAGACAAAAAAAACTTATTTTTGCACTACTTAAAACAAAAAAACACAAACTATGAATTCATTTGACGTAGTAATTATAGGTTCTGGACCTGGCGGATATGTATCAGCAATACGTTGCGCACAATTAGGATTTAAAACCGCTATTATCGAAAAATATCCCACTCTTGGAGGAACTTGTCTTAATGTGGGGTGTATTCCATCAAAAGCATTATTGGCATCTTCACATAATTACAGTGAAATTGCGCATTTTGCAGAGCACGGAATAGAAGTTTCTGGAGAAGTGAAAGTAAACTTGGAAAAAATGATTGCTCGTAAGCAAGCCGTTGTAGACCAGACTTCGGGCGGCGTGAAATTCTTGATGGATAAAAACAAAATTACCGTATTGGAAGGATTGGGTTCATTTGTTGATGCCACGCACGTGGCTATTGCCAAAACAGACGGTACCTCACAAACAGTTGAAGCTAAAAATATCATTATCGCAACAGGTTCAAAACCTTCTTCATTGCCGTTTATCAAAATTGACAAAGAAAGAATTATTACTTCAACCGAAGCATTGAAATTGAAAGAAGTGCCAAAACACCTTATAATCATTGGCGGTGGAGTTATCGGGATTGAATTAGGACAAGTGTATTTACGTTTGGGAGCGCAAGTTTCTGTGGTTGAATTTATGGACAGGATTATCCCAGGAATGGATGCTTCTTTGTCTAAAGAATTGACAAAAGTTTTTAAAAAGCAAGGAATGAAATTCTACGTTTCCCACAAAGTGAAATCAGTAGAAAGAAATGGCGATGGAGTTGTTGTTCAAGCCGAAAATGCAAAAGGTGAAACCATCACTTTAGAAGGAGATTATTCTTTGGTTTCTGTAGGCCGTCGTCCTTATACGGATGGTTTGAATGCAGATAAAGCGGGAGTTAAAATTTCGGATAGAGGAATGGTTGAAGTAAACGATCATTTGCAAACGAATATCCCTAATATTTACGCCATCGGCGATGTAGTTCGTGGGGCAATGCTGGCGCACAAAGCCGAAGAAGAGGGAGCAATGGTTGCCGAAATTTTAGCAGGACAAAAACCACACATTAATTATAACTTGATTCCGGGTGTAGTGTACACTTGGCCAGAAGTAGCTGCCGTTGGACAAACCGAAGAGCAATTGAAAGCAGCTGGTATTGAATTTAAATCAGGAAGTTTTCCGTTTAAAGCGCTGGGGAGAGCCAGAGCGAGTGGAGATTTAGACGGATTTGTAAAAATACTAGCCGATGCAAAAACAGATGAAGTTCTAGGAGTTCATATGATTGGAGCTCGTTGTGCTGATTTGATTGCCGAAGCGGTTACTGCAATGGAATTCAAAGCATCAGCCGAAGATATTTCTAGAATGAGCCACGCACATCCCACTTTTGCCGAAGCGATAAAAGAAGCAGCATTGGCAGCTACGGAGAATAGGGCTTTGCACGTTTAATTAGAAAATTATATTTCAAACAATAACCCGACAAGTTTCTAAAAACCTGTCGGGTTTATTTTTTTACGCCACAAACAAACTTTTGTAATTGTTCCAATGGCTGTAAATTAGGAACAAGTTTCCAAAAAACACGAGCAGCGCAATTGGAATTCCTTCTGGAGTCAGAAAGAAATTGATGAATAGAATGTTTATTGTAACAGGAAGAATCAGGATATTTGCCAAGGTTACGTAACGACCGCTAACAAACGACAAACCGCAAAGCAATTCAACCGTTTTTGCCAATGGGATTAAATAGGTTGAAGCAACAAGACCTACTTGAAAAGCCTTGAAATCTCCCGTTGTAGTAGGTTCCGGCATTAGTTTTAAAAAGAAACCAATGGATGAAAAAAGGAACAAAAGCCCAATTAAAGTTCGGATAATAATGATTGCGATTTTCATAATTTATGGTTTTAAAAGTTTATTATAGTATAAATGTAAGGAAAAATATAAATAAAATTTATCGTAATTTTGAATTTTTAAAATCATACAAAGTCTTTGAGAACATCAATTATAAAAAATATCGAGAATCCAATCCAATTCAAGCAACAATTATTGACTTGGGCACAGCAATTTCGGGAAGCAGTTTTTATGGATAGCAACGATTATCCACAGCAATATTCCTCCTATGATTGCATTCTCGCCGTGGACGCATTCACATCCATAAAAACCGATTATCACAACGCTTTTGAAGATTTGAAACAGTATCGACAAGCTACCAAAGACTGGCTTTTTGGCTATTTATCTTTCGATTTAAAAAATGATGTAGAGGTCTTGCATTCTAATAATTTTGACGGATTGAATTTTCCGGATTTGTTTTTCTTCCAACCCAAAAAAATAATTTTGTTAAAAGGGAACCAACTCGAAATTCAATATCTCAATATGTGTGATGATGAAGTTGAGGAAGATTTTGAGGAAATATGTGTTCCGTGTGCAGAATTTAGTTCTCAGTCGCCTGAAATTAAAATTAAGCAACGAATTTCTAAAGAAAATTATCTCAAAAAAGCATCAAAAATTCTGGAGCATATTCATCGTGGTGATATTTATGAGGCCAATTTTTGTATGGAGTTTTTTGCCGAAAATACAATTATCAATCCATTGGAAAAGTTTCTGAAACTCAACGAAATTTCGAAATCACCACTTGCTGTTTATTTTAAAAATAACAAACAATTCTTGCTTTCTGCTTCGCCGGAACGTTATTTAAAGAAAGTGGGAGAGTTGCTTATTTCTCAACCAATCAAAGGAACAGCCAAAAGATTTCTGGATCCAATCGAAGACGAAAAATCTAAAACTCAATTGGCTTCAGATCCAAAAGAACGGGCTGAAAATATTATGGTTTCTGATTTGGTTCGGAATGATTTGTCCCGAACAGCCCAAAAAGGTTCTGTGAAAGTAGCAGAATTATGCGGTATTTATTCTTTCGAACAAGTGCATCAAATGATTTCTACTATCACTTCAAAATTGGATTGTCAATACACTGTTGTTGACGCAATTAAAACCACCTTTCCAATGGGAAGTATGACCGGAACCCCCAAGGTTTCGGTGTTGAAAATAATCGAAGAATTGGAAGAAACAAAACGAGGTTTGTACAGTGGAGCTGTTGGTTATTTTTCGCCAAATGGCGATTTCGATTTCAATGTCGTCATCAGAAGTATTCTGTATAACCAAGAAAAAAAATACGTCTCATTTTCTGTCGGAAGCGCCATAACTTCGCAATCTGTTCCTGAAAGTGAATATGAAGAATGTTTGTTAAAAGCAAAAGCAATGCTTGAAGTTTTGAAGTAAATAAAACTGCTGTTAATTCAAAATAAAGTCTCTGTTAATTCAAAACAAAGTCTCTGTTAATTCAAAATAAAGTTCCTGTTAATTCAAAATAAAGTTTCTGTTAATTCAAAATAAATTATCTGTTAATTCAAAATTTAATATTATATTTGCATTATAATCAAGTATATATGGCGATAAATAGAGAGATAGTAAGAGCGATTAATGAGAATAGAAAAATGTATCCTATTCTTGCAATTTCTGGACCAAGACAATCTGGTAAAACTACTTTATTAAGAGAAAATTTTCCTGACTATAAATACTTGAGTTTGGAGGATATTGATGCAAGAAATTTTTTAGCAAATGACCCCAAAGGCTTCTTTGAAAAATATGATAAATTTTGTATTTTCGACGAAGCACAACGAGCACCTGAATTGTTTTCGTATTTGCAGACAAAAGTCGATAACGACAAGATAATGGGACAATACATTATTTCAGGTTCGCAAAACTTTCATTTAATGAAAAGTATTACGCAGAGTTTGGCGGGTCGTGTTGCTATTTTTAAACTATTTCCGTTGGATTTTAATGAACTAAAATCCGAAAATTTATTAGATAAAGATTATATAAAGGCTATGTTGAAAGGTTTTTATCCGGCAATTTTTGATGGAAATATTCCTTCGAAAAACTTTTACAACAGTTATATTCAAACGTATGTTGAACGCGATATTACGGATTTGGTAAACATACAAAACATACGTTCGTTCCGGATGTTTTTGGGTTTGTGTGCTGCTCGTGCCGGGCATTTGTTGAATCTGAATAATCTTGCAATGGATTGCGGTATTTCGCAACCAACAGCTAAAGCTTGGTTATCGGCATTAGAAAGTAGTTATATTGTGTTTTTGTTACAGCCATTGCACAATAATTTTAACAAGCGAATTATCAAAACACCAAAATTGTATTTTTATGATACGGGATTGCTTTGTCATTTATTAAAAATCAAAGATGAAAATCAAATTAGTGAAAATGTGTTTAAAGGCAATTTATTTGAAAATATGATAATTTCCGAGTACGTAAAACAGAATTGTCATCAAAATAATTATGACGAATTTTGGTTCTGGCGAGACGCTTCGGGTCACGAAGTGGATTTGATACGCCAAGATGATTTTAGGTATAATATTGTTGAAATCAAATCGACCAAGACAATTATGGAAAATTTATTCAAAGGCATTACTTATTTTGAGACTTTAGCCAAAGAAAATGTAAAATCAAAAACATTGGTTTATGCCGGTTTGGAAAATCAAAAAAGAACGATTGCGAATGTTATTTCGTGGTATGATTTAAAATAACTAAATTTGAAGATGCTAGAAAAATTCAAAAACCATATTACTCAAAATTTTGATTTTTTAATTGGAAAAAAACTCCTTTTGGCCACCAGTGGCGGATTGGATAGCATGATAATGGTTGATTTATTACATAAATTATCTTTCGATATGGCGATTGCCCATTGCAATTTTCAACTTCGTGGCATTGAAAGTTTTGAGGATCAAAAATTTGTTCAAAATTATGCCGATGCCAATAAAATTGACGTGTTTATAACCCAGTTTGACACCACGACTTTTGCCAAAGATTTTAAGCTTTCTATCCAAGTTGCCGCACGAGAGTTGCGATACAGCTGGTTTTACGAACTATTGGAAACAAAGAAATACGATTATATCCTTACCGCACATCACGCTGATGATAATTTGGAAACCTTTATCATCAATCTCATTCGGGGAACTGGATTAGAAGGTTTGACAGGAATTCCGGCACAAAATGGAAATATAATTCGGCCGCTTTTGATTTTTTCTAGGCAAGAAATCGAACAGTATGCCAAAGAAAATAATATTGAATGGCGAGAAGATAGCAGCAATACTTCGGATAAATACTTGCGAAATAAAATTAGGCATAATGTGGTTCCCGTTTTGAAGGAATTAAATCCTGAATTTCTCTCTTCGTTTCTTAAAACGCAAGCTTTTTTGTTTGAATCCAAAACGATGGCTGAAGACGCATCGATTTTGGTTTACCAGCAAGTGGCGGAAGAAAATGGTGAAGAAATTCATTTTGATTTGAATAAATTAAAAAAATTACCCAATTATAAATCCTATTTATACGAATGGCTCAATGAATTTAAGTTTTCGGCATGGGAAGATATTTATGATTTGGTTAGTGGGCAATCCGGCAAACAAGTTTTTTCAGAAGGATTTCGATTGCTAAAGGACAGGGATTCTTTAATTTTATGTCCCATAAATAATGAAGCTGAAATCGAAGAATATTATATTTTTAAAGATCAAAAGGAAATTAATATTCCCTTAAATCTTTCGTTTTTAAAAGTAATTGATATAAGTTTGGTTTCAAATACGACCATATTTGTTGACGAAGACAAGTTGTGGTTTCCCTTAGTTTTAAGACGTTGGAAACATGGCGATAAATTTCAGCCTACAGGAATGGAAGGAAAATCGAAGAAAGTCAGCAAGTTTTTTAAAGACAACAAGTTATCATTGATAGAAAAAGAAAATTCTTGGATATTATGCTCTGATAATCAAATCGTCTGGATTGTAGGTCTTCGTCAAGACGATCGTTTTAAAATAGGAGACAGAACAAAAAAAACACTTAAAATACAATTGGAATAATGAAGAAAATAATTTTTTCTCTTTTGATTTTTCTGGCTTTCGCCAAAGGAAATGCACAAATTTTGGATCCTGTTAAATGGACTACCAAAATTGAAAAAAAATCAGCAACTAACTATATACTGACATTTAATGGAATAATTGAGGATAATTGGCACATGTATTCTCAGTTTACTCCAGAAGGAGGGCCATTGCCAATGGAAGTTATTTTCAAAAACCAGAAAGGGAATTTCAATTTGGTTGGTAAAGCCAAAGAAGGAAAAACCACAACTGCATACAACGATGTTTTTGAAGTAAACGAAACTTTTTTTGTGAAGAACGCCCAAATCCAGCAAGAAATTTCAATACTAAATCCAAAAATCTCGAAAGTTGAAGTGGATTTAAATTACCAAGTCTGCAAAGAATCTTGTATTAATTTGGAGAAAAATTTTAGTTTTACGCTTCCAACTACTTTAAAAACAGCTATTGAAACAATTGCAATTGACACCTCAAAAAATGCTATTGCAAGTTCAAAACCAGAAGTTACCAAAGAGAATGTTGAGCCTATCTTAAAAGCTAAAGATGCTCCTTCAAAATCAGAAAAACAAAGAGGTTTATGGTCTATATTTTTCATTGCCTTTCTATCTGGATTCGCGGCTTTACTTACGCCATGTGTTTTTCCGATGATTCCAATGACAGTAAGTTTTTTTACCAAACAAAGTAGAAATAAGGCAGCAGGAATTCGAAACGCCATAATTTATGCCATTTCAATCATATTAATTTATGTGATTTTGGGATTATTGGTGACATGGATTTTTGGTGCCGATGCCTTGAATGCTTTGTCTACTAATGTGTGGTTTAATATTATATTCTTCCTTTTATTAGTGGTTTTTGCCACTTCATTTTTAGGAGCTTTTGAAATTATGTTACCAAATTCTTGGGCAACTAAAGTAGATAGACAAGCCGATAGAGGCGGAATTGTAGGTATTTTGTTTATGGCCTTGGCCTTGGCGATTGTTTCTTTTTCTTGTACGGGACCAATAGTTGGAACCCTTTTAGTTGAAGCTGCCTCGAAAGGAGGAATTGCTCCAGTCATCGGAATGTTCGGCTTTTCATTGGCTTTAGCCTTACCATTTATGCTTTTTGCGATGTTTCCGGGTTGGTTAAATTCTTTGCCAAAATCTGGAGGATGGCTCAATACCGTTAAAGTTGTTTTAGGTTTTCTGGAATTGGCTTTGGCATTCAAATTTTTGTCCAATGCTGATTTGGTTTTGCAATTGCATTTGTTGGAAAGAGAAGTATTCTTAGCTATTTGGATCGCTATTTTTGGAACTTTGTCGCTCTATTTATTTGGAAAAATCTCGTTACCTCACGACAGTCCGACGACGCATATTTCAGTGGGTAAATTGATGTTGGGATTATTGGTTTTATCCTTTACCATTTATATGATTCCTGGACTTTGGGGAGCTCCATTAAAATTAATCAATGCTTTTCCACCACCAATGGAATATAGTGAAAGTCCTTTTGGCGTTGGCAGTTCAGCAGGAAATAGTTCCTCCATAGTTTTGCCCGAAGGTGCTAAATTAGGTCCTCACCAAATAGTAATCTTTGACGATTATGAAAAAGGATTAGCTTACGCCAAAGTAGTAAACAAACCAATAATGCTTGATTTTACTGGATTTGCTTGTGTGAATTGTAGGAAGATGGAAAATAATGTTTGGTCAGAGGAACGTGTTTTATCCATCTTAAAAAATGAGGTTGTCTTGATATCTTTATACGTGGATGACAAGCGTGATTTGCCAAAAAACGAACAACATATTTCAAAAACTACAGGTTCTGAAATTGAGACAATAGGAGATAAATGGGCTGATTTTATGATTTCGAAATATAAAACCAATACGCAACCTTTATATGTTTTGACTGATTTGGAAGGGAATAGTCTCAACAAAACTAAGCCAACAATAAGTTATGTTGGGGTTGACGAGTATGAAAAATGGCTGAAATCAGGACTATCAGCGTTCCAGAAATAATATACAGCAATACTCAAACGTCTGTAGTTCTCTAAATTTCAATCAATTTTAACCAAATTTTTTATGAAAAAAACTCATATTATAGTTTTTTTATTTTTCGGTGTCTTTCTATTTGCACAGGAAAAGACATCAAATTATGTCTCTGAAAATTATACCAAAAGAGAAGTTCGCATCAAAATGCGTGACGGTGCCGAGTTGTTTACTTCAATTTATTCCCCTAAAGAAACTTCTAAAAAGTATTCCATAATAATGCAAAGAACACCCTATGATTGTGCTCCTTATGGTGAAGATAAATTTAAAAGAAGCATTGGGCCGAGTGAAACAATGATGAAAGAAGGGTATATCGTGGTTTATCAGGATGTTCGCGGTAGGTATATGAGTGATGGTTTTTATGATAATATGCGTGCTTTTATTCCAAATAAAAAAAATAAAAATGAGGTCGATGAGGCTTCAGATACCTTTGATACGATTGATTGGTTAATTAAAAATGTGCCAAACAACAGCGGAAATGTTGGGACTTGGGGTATATCGTATCCCGGATTTTACGCATCTTATTCCTTGTTGAGCAATCATCCTGCCTTGAAAGCGGTTTCGCCACAAGCAGCTATCAGTGATTTCTTTTTTGATGATTTTCACCACAACGGTGCTTATTTGTTAAGTTATTGGAAAGTAACACCTTTATTTGGCCCTCAAAAAGACAGGCTAACTACTGAAGATTGGTTTCAATTTCCTAATATTGGAACTAATGATGATTACCAATTCTTTTTAGATGCCGGGCCGTTAGTAAATTTGGATAAATATTATGACAAGAGTAATGAATTTTGGCAACAGCTAAAAGACCACTCTAGTTATGATGAATTTTGGCAAAAACGCGGAATTTTGCAACATATTAAAAACATAAAACCTGCAGTGATGTTCGTGGGCGGATGGTTTGATGCCGAAGATTTGTACGGCCCTTTGAATACGTATGCCACTGTCGAAAAAAACAGCAAAAACTACAATACCATCGTGATGGGCCCCTGGAGTCACGGAGATTGGGCAAGAAATTCAGAGAAACAAGTGATAGGAAATATTAATTTTGGTGACAGTATTTCCAGCTTTTATCAAAAAAATATTGAAGCTAATTTTTTTAGACATTTCCTGAAAGAAAATGGAAAAGGCGTAAATAAACTTCCGGAAGCTTACGTATTTGACACCGGAAATAAAGAATGGAAAACCTATGATTCTTGGCCTCCAAAAAATACTGAAAAGCAAGTTTTTTATCTACAAGGTAACGAGAATTTGTCAAAAAAGAATATTGATGCAGGATTTGAAGAATTTATTAGCGACCCTAAAAAACCTGTTCCCCATTCTGAAGAAACCAAGCAACAAGGACTTACCCCCAGAAAATACATGACAGATGACCAGCGTTTTGCAGCGCGACGTCCTGATGTTTTGGTTTTTGAAACCGAAGTATTAAATGATAATGTTACTTTGTCAGGAGATATTATGGCTAAACTGCAAGTTTCAACTACCGGAACCGATGCAGATTGGATTGTAAAAGTGGTAGATGTTTTTCCTAACGATGAACCCGAAAATAAACAAGTTCAGTCTTATTTAAAAATGAGCAATTACCACATGATGCTTAGAAGCGAAGTTATGCGAGGACGTTTTCGCAACAGTTTTTCAAAACCGGAACCGTTTGTTCCTAATCAAAAAACGGCTGTCAATATCAAGTTGCAAGATGTTTTTCATACATTTAAAAAAGGACACAAAATCCAGATTCAAGTTCAAAGTACTTGGTTTCCTTTGATAGATTTAAATCCGCAGACTTTTGTCGATAATATATTTTATGCGAAACCTGAGGATTTCAAAAAGCAAACACATCGTGTTTACAATGATTCGGAAATTGAATTTAAGGTTTTGAAATAAAACTAAAAACCATAAATTACTTGGGGAGCAATATTAAAATAACGTCTGTTACGCTCTTAACTGGTCTAGCTTGAATGATTTAAGTAATGTTAATCATTTTCTTAAAGCATTTAATAACAAAAAAAAACACTCTAAATAATCTTTAGAGTGTCTTAATTTATTTTTAAAAGAGATTTATAAAAATTCTCCGTGTTGAGAAATATCCAATCCTAAATGTTCTTTTTCCTCAGATACTCTTAAAGGAGTAATTTTATTTACTATAAAGAATAAAGCATAAGAACCACAGAAAGCAAATATGGAAACCAATACTAATGCTTTTAATTGGATTAAAAACAAAGTAGCATCGCCATAAATTAAACCTTGATTATCACCAACAATCGAGTTTATTGATTTTGATGCAAATACACCTGTCAAAAGCATACCTACCATTCCGCCAACACCGTGACAAGCAAATACATCTAAAGCATCATCAATTTTACCTTTAGGAAAATTACTAACCACAAGGTTGCTTACTATACTGGCAATAAAACCAATGGCAAGAGCCGACGGTATTGATACAAAACCGGCAGCAGGAGTAATGGCAACTAATCCTACCACAGCTCCGATACAAGCTCCCATTGCAGAAAGTTTGTGACCCAGAATTTTATCCAAAAACACCCATCCCATAGCGGCGGCGGCGGCGGCAACCGTTGTAGTACCTAAGGCCTGAGCAGCAAGACTTCCAGCTCCAACAGCAGAACCTGCATTGAAACCAAACCAACCGAACCACAATAAACCAGTTCCTAATAATACATAAGTAATACGAGCAGGATTTGACTTTTCTGATTTTCTTTTTCCTAAAAACATCGCTCCTGCAAGAGCAGCCCAACCTGCACTCATGTGAACTACAGTTCCACCGGCAAAATCCAATACTCCCCATCCAAAGAATAATCCATCAGGATGCCAAGTCATGTGACACAGTGGAGCGTAAATGAATATTATGAATAAAACCATAAATAACAAATAAGCCCAGAATCGAACACGTTCTGCAAAAGCTCCTGTTATTAAGGCTGGTGTAATAATTGCAAATTTTGCTTGAAACAAAGCAAACAAGATAAAAGGAATAGTTGGAGCTAATTCCCAAGCTGTGTTAGCATTTACGCCTTGAAAAAATAAATTTGAAGAAGGGTCGCCAATAAAACCGCCTATTGATGGTCCAAAACACAATCCAAAACCAATTACAACCCATAACACTGTCACTACAACCATAGCCATAAAGCTTTGTAATACTGTACTAATAACATTTTTTTTACCGACCATTCCTCCATAAAAAAACCCTAGTCCTGGAGTCATTAACAATACAAGACCAGTGGCGGCCAACATCCAAGCCGTATCCCCAGTATCTAATTTTAGTTCAACCACGTGTGCTCCTAATGTTGCACTTTCCGGAAATAAATAAATAGAAAAAATGGCTAACACCAAAATAGTGATTAGAATCACACTTAAAATAATCTTTCGCATAGTTTTTAGTTTTAAATTTCGATAAAAGTATATAATTCATTTCATACCCCCATAAAAATTATGAGTCAACGGGTCATTTTTATCAAATTTATATTTTAGCCCCTTTTATTTTATGGGTATATGATAATTAATTGTTAAAATTTACAATTTATTAATATTGATTAAGGGTGTTTTTATACTAATAGCATCTTCAAGTGTTCTAAATAGGAATTTAGTTAACGAATCAGTTGGATAAAAAAATCGATTTTTCCGGAAGATTGGAAAAATATGTTTTAGAAATTAAAATACATAATTATTTTAAAAGTTCAAGGAAACTCCTGTGCCAT
>Ga0209702_10007203_pt1 | contig 13738 bp, 10 predicted proteins | sample FRY01_FD_187210 | JGI IMG/M metagenome (GOLD analysis project Ga0209702, IMG submission 187210) | Freshwater microbial communities from Lake Fryxell liftoff mats and glacier meltwater in Antarctica - FRY-01 (SPAdes) (version 2) | ecosystem: Environmental > Aquatic > Freshwater > Ice > Glacier... | reverse complement strand
CCGATGCTAAACTGGACAAAGCCAACATTCCATTAAGTGGATTTGCAGCAGCAGGAGCAGATGTTGCTTTAGGAGCCAATAAATTAACAGGAGTTGCAGATCCAACATCAGCACAAGATGCAGCTACTAAAAACTATGTGGATACTAATATAGCTTCCGGAACAGCAACCAACGTTTCTGGAATCGTAGCCATTGCAAATGGAGGAACAGGTTCAGCAACACAAAACTTTGTAGACTTAACGACTACACAAACCATTGCGGGGAGTAAAACATTTACAGGAACAGTTGGTGGAATTGATAAAACAATGGTTGGATTATCAAATGTAGATAATACAAGCGATGCAACAAAAAATGCTGCGACTGCTACATTAACTAACAAAACCTTAACGAGTCCAATTATTTCAACAATAAGTAATACTGGAACTTTAACCTTGCCAACTGCAACAGGAACTATTGCACTTACTAGTGATATAGATACAGCAGCAGGGTCTTATGTCAATTTAACAACAGCTCAAACTATTGCCGGAGCGAAGACCTTTAGCAGTGATATCATCGTGCATGGTATTAGCGTAGGGAAAGGTGGAGGTGCTATTGCCACTAACACTGCAAATGGTCTTTTTGCCCTTAATTCGAACACCACAGGGTTTTACAATACCGCAAATGGTGCTGGGACACTTCAATTCAACATCGACGGAAGCGATAACACCGCAAATGGTAATGCTGCCCTTAATTCCAACACTGAAGGGAGTGAGAACACCGCAAATGGTGCTGGTGCGCTTTATTCGAATACCTCAGGGACTCACAACACTGCAAATGGTAAGCACGCCCTTTATTCGAATACCTCAGGGACTCACAACACCGCAAATGGTAATGAGGCCCTTTATTCGAACAAAACAGGGATTTTGAACACCGCGAATGGTAAGGCTGCGCTTTATTCGAACGTCGATGGGGATGATAACACCGCAAATGGTAATGCTGCCCTTTTTACTAACACCACAGGAAGTAGAAACACGGCACTAGGTGTTCTAGCGGGATATGATAATTCGGCTGGTACTAATAATAGTTATTTGGGATATAATTCTGGATTAGGAATTGCAGCTGGTAGTAATAATACAATTATTGGAGCTAATGTAACAGGGTTAAGTTCTATGTTATCATCTAACATAATTATTGCAAATGGTTCTGGTGCCGCCAGTGCGATAAAAGCACAGCATGATGGAACAAACTGGACCTTATCAGGAACTACTACGGCAACAGGATTCAAAACGCCAACAGGAACTACTGCCCAATTTTTAAAAGCAGATGGTTCAGTAGATAGTTCAACTTATCTAACTGCCTCAGGAACAGCAACCAACGTTTCTGGAGTTGTAGCTATTGCCAACGGTGGAACAGGAGCAACTACAGAATCAGCCGCATTTGACGCCTTATCTCCTATGACAACAGTAGGAGATATTATTTATGGAGGCACAAGTGGAACAGGAACTCGATTAGCAAAGGGTACAGATGGTCAGGTATTAACCTTAGCAAGTGGTATACCTGCTTGGTCTAACAGCGGCAGTTTTGGTGTTTTAAGTAAAGCGGCCAACTATACTATCTTAACTACTGATAATGCGAAATATTTAATATTCACAGGATCAACTGCGAGTCAAACCATTACTTTGCCAAGTGCAATTATTGTTGGTGCTGGGGGGGAAATCACTATTAAGAATGTGGCTAGTGTTATGCTTTCGATAGCCGCTACGGCTGGATTTTTAATTTCAGACAGCACCACTACTACGGCAACTTCGGTGGCCATTGGCATAGAACCTTCTAATAATTGGATCAAAGCTATTTCAGATGGAACTAACTGGTACATTCTAAGAGCTTTATTTTAACAACTTATGAAAAAAAGTATATTATTTCTAGTAACGGTATTTTGGACCTCCATCGGATTTACCCAAACAGGCATCGGTACAACTACGCCAAACGCATCAGCTAAGTTGGATGTTACAGCTACAGACAAAGGATTTTTAACCCCAAGAATGACAGCCGCACAAAGGGGAAATATTCCATTACCCGCGGCGGGATTACTAGTATATCAAATTGATGGAACCAGAGGATTTTATTATTATAATGGAGTTGCATGGATCATAATTGCAGCGGAACCTTTTGGAGATGTTAAATCAAACTTCCAAAGTACAGATCATAATGGTTGGGTACGATTGGACGGCAGATTAAAAACACTGTTAACCCCCACCCAACAAGCGCAAGCAGATCTTTTAGGCATCGGGACCAATTTACCTAATGCAACAGACTCCTATTTAGTGCAGAGGTCAGCAGGCACTTCCGGTGTTATTTCTGGTTCTAATACGGTAACCCTGGCACAAACCAATTTACCTAACGTCAACTTTACGGGCACTTCAGGAAATGCGGGGAGTCATACTCATACTGTAGATCCTCTTAGTTTTAATTCCAGTGGAGGCGGTGTACATAGACATACCTACCGGGACGCTTACTTTGCAGAAGGTGTTAGTGGAGGGGTGAATAATTTACCAGGATCGGGCAATACAGATAATGATAATAGTCTGAGATGGAGGACAGAATCTGGCGTTAGTAATACTCCACAAGATATCAGTACAGAATGGTCCGATGCCCACACTCACGTTATTGATGTTCCCATCACTACTTCATCATCGGTGGGGGATCATAATCATAGCCTATCAGTCCCTTCAGGAGGTTCTGCAGCACCTATAACTATTGCCCCCAGGAGCTTGACTGTTAATATGTTTATTTATTTAGGTCTTTAAATAGGAACAAATGAAATTACTACTGGTTTTTTTTCTGGGATTTTTAGTTGTTCAAGGAAACGCCCAAACAGGCATTGGTACAACTTCGCCAGATGCGTCAGCGAAGTTAGAGGTTTCCTCTACGTCAAAAGGGATTTTATTTCCCAGAATGACTACTGTTCAACGAATTGCTATAATTAGTCCAGCGACAGGTTTACATGTTTTTGATACTGATGTGAATGCTTTATGGTTTTTTGATGGGGCAGTATGGATCAATTACGCAACACAAGCTAAATTTGGAGATATCAAATCAGGAATTCAAACTGCTGATCATGACGGTTGGTTTATTTTAAATGGGCGATTAAAAACCGATTTAAACGTACGTCAGCAAGATCGGGCAACCGCTTTAAGTATTGGAACCAATGTGCCCAATGCAAGTAATTCCTATTTATCTCAAAACGGAGGAACCATGGGTGCTGTAAGTGCCGGTAATAATACAGTAACCCTGGCACAAGCTAATTTACCTAATATTACAATTGGCGGAACTGCAAATGCAGCGGGAAGCCATGAGCATGTAGTTAACCCACCTAATACAGGAACCACTGACAGCGGCCAACATTCTCATAGCTTTCCCAGAGATTTTACGGGATTGTCTTTTGGTTGGGCCGTTTATGGTGGTGCAGCTGGTTTTGCGATAAATGGCTCTATGAACACAGGTGATGCAGGTAATCACAATCACAACGTTGACATTGGTTCATTTAATTCCGGAAGTGCCGGAAATCATACCCATACAATTACAACAAATTCCATTAACGGTGGAGTTGCACAAACTGCCGTCAACATAACGCCCAAAACCTTAACCGTAAATATGTTTATCTATTTAGGGCTTTAAAAAAATTTAACATTATGAAAATAGTTTTTAAAATAGTTTTCTTTTTATTATTCCCGTTTTTGGCTAACGCCCAAACAGGTATTGGCACCACCACGCCAAACGCATCAGCTAAACTAGATGTTACAGCTACAGATAAAGGATTTCTTCCGCCTCGTGTTGCTTTAACTGCAAGTAATGCAGCAGGACCGATTACCGCTCCTGCCACAGGACTATTGATTTACAATACAGCCACAGCAGGTTCTGTTCCAAACAATGTGATACCAGGTTATTATTTTTGGAATGGTATCGGATGGATTAATTTTATTGGGTCGACTACAGCCAATACAATTATAGGAAATGGTACTACTTCAACTATTACTAATTTTGGATCTGTACTGAATGATCAAACAGGTACATCTTACACGCTTCAAAATATTGACAATGGAAAGATTATTACGTTTAATAGTTCGAGTCCTATAACTGTTTCTGTTCCTTCGCTATCGATTGGATTTAATTGTATGATTTTACAAAGAGGAACGGGACAAGTCACGCTTTCAGCTTCGGGAGTAACTGTTTCAAATCGGTATAGTTTTACTAGAACGGCGGGTCAATTTTCAATTTTGACATTAGTATGTATTGCATCAGGCGTTTACGTTTCATCAGGCGACATGTCAAATTAAGGATTATGAAAAAAATTATTTTTCTTGGGCTTTTTTTATATGGGTTTATGGCTCAAGCACAAATACTAACTCCTTTCCAGCCTATTCAAAAACAGCCTAAAGTGCAGTTAGATTATTGGTTGTACAGTACCAATGCCGGTAACGGGAGCAGCTCTCAATACCCCATAATTCCTACATCCTTAGCCGAAATGAATAGTCTTTTTAATACCTCTAATTCTCATTCTACTTTAATTCAGTCAGGCAGAGTAAACACTACTAAAATTTTAGATTGGACAAGCGTTTCGGAGCTAACAGCACTTGGAATAAACGTACCTAATTCTGGGAATTATTTTGCTTTAAAAATAGAAGGAACCTTTATCCCAATTGAAACAGGCGTTTATACATTTACATTTGTTTCGGATGACGCTAATGATTTGATCATAGAAGGAACAACAGTGGTTTCGACTTATTCAGGACAACCTGTTGCTGCCCTTGGAACTCGAACTGGTACTATAAGTCTAATTGCGGGGCGAGCATACTCGTTTATAGCCCGAATGCAACAGGCCGCCGGTGGTCTTGGGTTTCGATTGTATTGGAGATCGCCCATACAAAATGCAACGCCAACTTCCTTTACTAGTGTGCATCCAGTAAACACCTTTTTTCCTGCTTGGACTCAAAATGTGCAAGAATTAATGTCAAATCCTGTCATGGATGGTACTACTGCCGCCCGGGCAGCTCCTAGCGCACAATTTATTAAAAATCTGACTAACACAAATACAGATGGGGTCTATTGGATTAATTTACCAATAGTAGGTCCTACACAAATATTTTGCCTGATGAATAGCGCTGTAAATGGCGGTGGCTGGATGATGATAATGAAAGCTACAGCAGGCAATACCTTTCCTTATTCAAGCAACTATTGGACTTCAGATAATACATTGAATCCTTCAGATAATACGCGAAATAATGCAAACGCAAAGTTCAACACCATGAATTATTTTGCTGGTAAAGATTTATTAGCATTGTGGCCTGATATTCCACCTAATTTTGGGAGCAGCACAACAGGTGGCAGTATTAATTTATCGGGTACTTACGATCATTGGTCCTGGCTTCAAAATAATTTTAATAATGGTATCAGAATCACTCCCATTAATTTTTTTAATAGTGCCAGTAATTTATTTTTTGGGGACGCAGTTAATTTTGCAGGAAAAGGGACCGCATTTCCCGGGCAAACACAAGTACGATTTTATGGGTTCAATTATACTGTAAATTCCAATGTAAGTGTTAGATGGGGATTTGCTTGGAATGAAAATGCAGCTGGCCTTTATCCTAATGGCGATCAAACAACCAATGATGTTAGTGGAGGCATTGGCATGGCAAGTCAAAGTTATTCAGCGGGAGCGCATATTGGTTGCTGTAATGATAGCCCTGGAATTAATCGATCAGCGAGAGTAGAACTTTATATTCGATAACTATTATGGAGTATCTATTTTTATTGACTTTAGTGCTATTCTTTTAGTATAGGAACACTATAATATGCTTAGTTATCGAAGTGCATTAAGCAAAAATGCATATTAAAACTACTCAATACCGCAGGTAATAGGAATTCCCACTAGGATGAAGAACTATTTTTTGTGAGATATCATAAATGTGATACCGTCTCTAATTTTGAAAAAAGAAATTTAATCACGGTGGCACCTTATATCCTAAAGTATCAAAATGCTCCAAATTGTAAATGGAATAGCAAATGAAACACACCACGTTTGTCTTGCTGGAATCGACCAACACATTGCGGGGGATACAACAATAATTGAATGTCATCTATGGTTTTAATCATTTTCTTAAAATCACCAAAACTCTGATAGGAATGGTATTTAAAAATATAAATCAAATCACTTTTAGGAATTGTAGTCTGTTTGGTAAATTCTACTAGTGTTATTATTTCTTCTCTAAAAAGTTTCTTTTGAATTGTACCGATTTCTATGGCACTAATATAAAATGATATTTTATATGAAATTTTTTTAGTTCGAGTAACATTTTGAATATTAGTTATACTTACTGACGTATCCAAAATCCAAGCCTTATTTAACAACAATACTATATTTCGTTTTTTGTCTATTTTTTGCTTAGAAAAAGTATACCCATATAATATCCCTTGTTAATATCCCATTCTTAAAATCGAATGGTTCAAAATTGGATGCTATCTGCGAATTACGGGAAGATTGCTTCTTTATCCTTTCCGTTGTTTTGCCTTTTTTCTTTGCTTATTTTTTCTTTTAATTTTCATTAATTTGTGTCTAAAATCATCATAGAATAAACTTATTAGCAGAATTAAACCTGCTAAAATTAAGGTGTTCAATTTTAAATCGAGTTTAGAATAAAAAAACCCACCTAGTAATCCTCCTGCAAAAAAGAATAAAATAATATAAAATCTAAGTTTAATATTTGCCTTTAGAAGCGCTATTTATGTATGCACTTTTGGAAAGAATAATTGAGAAATACCAATACCTAAATCTGTAAAAAGACCTGTTAAATGGTTCCTTTTCAAAATTCAAAATTTGCGACTTCATTAATAAATAATGCGAAATGTCCTGTAACGTTTGTAGTCAATTGATTAAAAGCCAAAAAACCGGCAACATTTACAATACCAGCCGAAAAAGAAAGAACCGTTGCAATACGCATATTGTGTTTTAAAGTTCTGCTTTTGCCTTGATGTTTAAACATAATGTTTTTATTTAATCTAAAGACCTGCCCAACAGTTTTGCTTTTGTTTTCTACGGTAACAACTTTTATTACTAGCGGTCATAATTACTATTTTTTCTTCGGCTTAAGGTGAGTTAAAATATATTATCGGTTTAGAGCCCTAAGGTCAAAATTATAAGTCATAAATAAGATTATATTTTCATTTTTTATTATAGCAATCCAGAGATGATTCCATCGCTATCTATTTTGATATTATCGGACGAAGGGTTCACTGGCAGACCGGGCATTCGAAGCATATTTCCAGCAATTGGAATAATAAAACCTGCTCCAGCGGCAATCTCAATCTCACGAATATGTATATCAAAATTTTCTGGACGACCAATTAGCTTTTCATTATCGCTTAAACTTTTTTGGGTTTTTGCCATACAAATAGGTAAGTTTCCATAACCTAAATCTTCAAACCGCTTCAGTTGTTTATTTGCTATATCACTAAGCAACACCTTATTTGCACCATATATAATGCTACAAATTTTTTCTATTTTAGTCAATGCTGAGTCTTCCAAAATGTAAGTAGGTTTAAACGCTGTTTTACAAGTTTTGGCAGCGGCTACTACTTTCTCAGCCAGTTCAACACAACCTTTTCCACCTTCTGCCCAACCGTAACTTAAAGCTACTGAAACTCCGAGTTTTTTACAATGTGCATATATAAAATCTTTTTCAGCTTCGGTATCGCTTTTGAACGCATTGATCGAAATTACAATAGGCAATCCAAAACTTTGAATACTTTCAATATGCTTTTCTAGGTTAGGCATTCCTTTTTCTAGGGCATTTATATCTTCTTCTGTTAGGCTATCAAGCGACTTTCCGCCATGGTACTTTAGCGCTCGAATAGTCGCAACGATTACGACAGCCTTTGGACTTAGTTTTGCTTTTCTACACTTTATGTTTAAGAACTTTTCAGCACCTAAATCAGCTGCAAATCCAGCTTCAGTTACCACATAGTCGGCCAGACTTAAACCCATTTTTGTAGCGATGATAGAATTGGTTCCCTGAGCGATGTTTGCAAACGGCCCACCGTGAATTATAGCTGGATTTCCTTCTAGCGTTTGCACCAGATTTGGCTTAATGGCATCTTTTAATAAAAGAGTCATGGCACCGGCCGCATTCATGTCTTTAGCATAAACAGCTTTACCTTCAAAAGTATCTCCAATATAAATATTGCCGCACATCTTTTGCAGGTTTTCTAAGTTTTCGCATAAACATAAAATGGCCATAATTTCGGAAGCAGCCGTAATATTAAATCCCGTTTCGCGAGGAACTCCACCTGCTTTACCGCCCAAGCCTGTAACAATGTTGCGGAGCGCACGATCGTTCATATCCATGCAGCGTTTCCAGATTACGGTACGCGGGTCTATTCCTAAGTTTTTGTCTTTGCTCTGAATGTTATTGTCAATAAGTGCTGCCAGCAAATTATTGGCCATGGTAATGGCGTGAAAATCACCCGTAAAGTGTAAGTTAATATCTACCATGGGGATTACTTGACTCCTTCCACCGCCAGCAGCGCCGCCTTTTATTCCAAAAATAGGCCCTAAACTAGGTTCTCTTAACACGACCACAGATTTTTTGCCAATATAATTCAATCCATCACTTAAGCCAATAGAGGTGGTTGTTTTTCCTTCTCCGGGAGGCGTTGGGGTTATGGCGGTAACTAGGATAAGGTTACTCTTACCACTATTTTCTTCATTTATTAAATTCAAAGGTAGTTTGGCCTTTTGATTACCATAATATTCTAAAAGCGCTTCCTTGATGTTTAATTTTTTCGCAATCTCACGAATATGTTTGGCTTTAACTTTTTGCGCAATTTCTAAATCAGTCATGTATTATTCTATATTTTTTAATTTGAAGTGTTATATTTTATCTTAGGAATATGATAAGAAAATATACAAATACCAAAATCAATTTATTGTTATTATTCATCGGCGATAGCAAAACGATAGCGCTCCGTGGCCTTGAGTAGATTTTCTGAAAGAGATTTTAACCAGCTCATGTGATTGGCAATTAAATAGGCTTCCTGAAGGCCATGAAGCGTTTCGGTATCTATTTCGGTGTTTCCTTGTTTGATGTTTTCATCTCGTAAATTTGATAATTGTTGGTATTTATCCAATAACTTCTCGTGGGCATCTTCAACCGTTTCTCTATTTACTATTTCATTAGTTTCCGTTTCATCTAAACTATAAACTGCGCTCTCTAGGGTATCAGAAATTTTTAAGATGAGTCCATTAAATTCTGTTGAGGCAGGCGTGGTCTTATGATTCACAACAAAATTACCGATAGACGCAATGGCTGAAATCATGGTTTGACTAAGGGTAACAATTTCATAAATCAGTTGAAATTCTTTTTGTTTAGATTTTGGGTCTTGGGTCAACCTTTGAAAGGCAGCGTTTAAATTCCCGATAGCAAGAAATGCCCCTTTTCTAGCCAGATTATATGAAAGTTTGTGTTGTGAAGTATCTTGATACAAGGCTTGTGTGGCTAAAAGATATTTTTTATTCATCTTCAAGGCATTCAAAATCACCTGTTTTAAATTATTTACTTCCCAACTTGGCAGCAGTGTATAATTAGCCACAACGGCAATAGTAGCTCCGATAATGGTGTCGATTACCCGATACTGAATCACCTCAAAAGCATTTGGATTGATTAAAGAATATACAAAAACGATACTTATCGTAACCAGTGCCGCAGCAGATTTATAATTCTCTTGAATTAATGAAATTGCTAATATTAACGAAACTAGAGCCAATACCGCGTAAACCACTACATTTTGAGTTAGCAACACAACACCAACGGCAATTGCAGCGCCAATCAACGTGCCAATGATGCGGTCTTTAGAGCGCTTTTTGGTTAAACCATAGCTAGGTCGCATAATCACAATAATGGTCAACAAAATCCAATATGTGTTTTGAATCTCAAACAGAAGACCTAAGAGGTAGCCAAATAAAATGGCGATGGTAAAGCGCAACGAGTGCCTAAACATGGTAGAGTTTAAACTAAAATTTTGAAATAGAACATTGAGACTATATTCTTGGATTGTTAAAAAGGCACTTGAATCTTGCTTTTTTAAGGATACTTTAGCGCCATCGTTTACATTCGCCATGACGCGCCTGATGGCCCTAATTTCTTGAAGTAGTTGTTCTTGATAATCGTATAAATTTTTTAATACCAAAGCACCTTCACGCGCTTCGGGTAATTTTACGGTATTTATATAATTAGTGATAGATTCGCTGGCTTTTGATAAGGCGTATAATAGCCTGTCTTTATTGGGGATTTTATCATTTTGAATCAATAATTCAGACAAACGGATGAGGTGGTTACCCATCATTTTGTTTAATTTTTTAGCCGCTTCAAGAAATTGTGTTCGCTTGCCAAAAATGGTATCAATCATCTTATAATCTAAATGTTTTGCTTCAATTAATTCGAAGATATTTATAGATGAGATAAAAATAAGTAGCTGCTTTTCTTCATAACGCGAATGGCCAGAACGTTTCCGTCTGGTGAGTAGCGCCTCTCGGAGCGTTTCATGCTTCTCGTTAATTTGATGTTGAAGCACAAAAGCTTCCTTAAGAAGTTCGTCTCGCTCTGTTTTCTTAGTCAATAATTTAGCTCGTAATTTTAGATACTTGCCAATAAGCAAAAGCGTTTCAGACAATAGTTGATTCTGATCTTTTTTCGGGGCAAGTTTTTGAAAAATATAAGAAACCACCAAATACCAAAGACCACCAACACCCATTAAAGCAACCTGAAGAAAAATCTCTTGAGACGTTTCTTTATTAATGGCAAATGCCACTACCATCGCTAACAATCCAGAAAAAGAGACCAAAGATGCTCTAAAACCATAGACTGAAATCAGCGAGACAAAAAACGTAATAAGGATAAGCGATAACAGCAAAAGTGGTAGAAAAGGTTTGGAGAATAAAATGATGGTTGTAATGAACATCATCAACCCAATACTGATTAAAATAGCAATCACCTTATGTTTTATGCTGCCTTTAATATCGCCGGGAGCATTTAAAAAAGTTCCGAGAACAACGGCGGGAGCATATTCAAAATATCCCAGAAAATACAGCACACCAAAGGGTATAACAATCCCTACTCCAAGCCGAATTCCACGGTCAAAATTGGTGCTTTTTAGAAATAATTCTAATTGTTTGAATTTTTCGTTCAGATGGTTTATAATTTATTGGCAAAGTTAGGGTAATTGATTTAAAGTATCGATTTATGAGTTTGTTTTAGCTCATGTTTAGGTAATATCGCAAAGCTGATTTTTTAGGTCGAACCGTTAAAACCATCACTATTTAAAAAGAGTCAAGAAGCAAGATAAATAAGTCTAATTTCAGCCTATTGGCAAGCGGGTTTGGGTCTTCTAGGTCAGCGGTTTTGATGCTTATCACGCCATGAAGCTGTACCGATGTAGTTCATTTTCTCAACATCTAATTTTTTATCTTGAATAATCTTATAAAACTGCATTGGAGAAATGGTCGGTTTTAAGGGAAGCTTACATTTATATTAAACACGCCTTACGCATTGGCTTGCTTTTTATTATGCTGTTTTTTATTCATGTTTGGACTATTTTACCCCGTATCTATCAAAATTTTAGCGATTGCTTGGCAGTTTAAGTCCAACTTAAATAGAGAAACCAATAAACTAAAGATCGCTAGAAAGCTTTTTTTTCAAAGGCATTTGAGTGTTTAAACCCTATGGTTTGCTAACTTCTGATGGTTTAAGAATTTAAAAAGTAACCACACCCGAAAGTCTATAGATAAGTCTATTTTGAGCACCATTTTCTAAATAGGTTACATCTGATTGCAATTTTAGGCTATGTTTTTTAAAATAATGCGAAAATCCAAAGACATATTCTTTTTGCTTATTCATAAGAGCGGCAACTTTACTGTCGGGCGTAATTTGGGCATATCTTATAGCGATTTCATTGGTCTTAGTTATAAAATAGCCTGACTGTAGCATTAAAGTAGTACCAGAAATTATATGATTTTGTTGCGTAGTATCCATGATATTGGTGATGATGCCTTTATCAGAATTTCTTGTGTATAATTCTGATTCAAAAGAAAACCCTTTATATTTAAACATTAAATCGCCTCCGTAATATTGAATATCAGCAGTTTCCGAATTGAATAAAAATTCACCAAGCTGCCCCATAGTTCTGGTTGCCTCATTATTAAAACTATACACACCCGCAATAGAAAGTTTTGGTTTGACTTCTCTTTCTTGATCACCACCAATAAAATCTCCATTGTTTAAAAAAGCACCAAAAGGCAAAAATTCTGTTCTGGCTGCGTAAGAAAGTCTTCCGTTTCTAGCGGAAACAATTCTACCTTCTCCGCTTGATATGGCAACAGTAGTTCTTAGCACGGAGTTGTTAATATTAAAATTAGTGTAAGCCCAAACCCCTTTATCCCTGTCTAAGGTAAAATTATTATTGGCAATAGAACGTTCTACCAATTGAAGATTTGCCGAAGAAACCTGTCTTTGGCGATTGCCAGGTAATTTGGTCTGCCCAAAACCTATTCGCAACCATTTGCTCGCCCTGTAAAAAAGCATGGCATCTCTTAAAACCAAATTATTTTGTACCATACTATTCACTGAGGTAATATCGCCTTGAGCAAAACCTATTTGAATTCGATAGGTAAAATTTGGATTTAAAGCCGTGCCTTGAAAGTTTAAACGTGCTCTGCGCAGTAAAAAGTCTGCGCCTGTGGTTCCGCTGGTTAAATTGCTTCTGGTCTCAAACAAGCTTTGTACTCGTCCGCTTATGGCTAGCGAAAATAGGGAATCGGTAGAGGTAAATTGAATGCCTTTCCCAAATTCCATTTTCACAGTAGGTTCTGTTACTTGAGCAAAACTATGATTAGGCTTAAGCATTAAAATTAAAATTGTAATTAAACCAATTATAATACTTATTTTTTTAAAAATCATTGGCGCGATAATTTTTCTTGTAAATGCCTTTAAGAGTATAATAAACATCTAAAGCCCAAACAATAAATAATTAGTGGGCAAAAATGCGATTACTTTCTGAATTTTCGTTTAGCTGGGGCAAGTATTTTTAGAATCTTTAATTTTTCTTCGGGAAAGGTCACTTTCTGCAGAAGAATTCATACCGCGTTTCCAATTGCATATTTTACCCAAAGGTTTCACTCGAATTCACCCTTATCTACAAAATCCGGATCAGTTAACAGATTATATAGTGTTAGCACATTGGCGTAACATATACTTTTTTATTCTAAGCAGTTTTTAATTATTTATCACTCCAATTTTTTCATTCACTTTGTCTATAAAATTGTGTAAATAAGTTGGAACATTATTTTTACTTTGGTCAATTCTCCAACTTTTTAAATTTCCACTTTCCGAGTATTGAATAAATAATCCACCTCCATCTGCACAATCTGGACATCCAAAAACTGTTTCACTTTTATTAAGAAGTTGATTCGGAAAAAAGTCAACTAAGTTTTTAACTTTTTCAAACTTATCATTTTCCAATTCCATAAACTCAAAATTTTGCCCAATATAATCGTCAATGGTATCTTCAAATAATTTTTTGTCAGTCAGTTTAAAAGTTTCCACGCAACCCTCTCCAATACACTTGCCATAGAAGTGTCCAAAAATTAAAAAATTCTGTTCATTTATTTCGATGCTGTCATCATTATTGATACAGGAAATTAAACCACCAA
>Ga0209702_10007198_pt1 | contig 13742 bp, 9 predicted proteins | sample FRY01_FD_187210 | JGI IMG/M metagenome (GOLD analysis project Ga0209702, IMG submission 187210) | Freshwater microbial communities from Lake Fryxell liftoff mats and glacier meltwater in Antarctica - FRY-01 (SPAdes) (version 2) | ecosystem: Environmental > Aquatic > Freshwater > Ice > Glacier... | reverse complement strand
TATTACAGACGGTACAATTGGGCAGGTTCTAACAACGGATGGTTCTGGTGCATTTACCTTTGAAGATGCAGCGTCACCATATGGCGATTCAGATGTCGGAACTTACTTGTCCACCAATGGGTTTGATACTGCTGCAAACATTGTCGCATCTATTGTAGATACTGCTCCGGCGACATTGGATACTCTTAATGAACTTGCTGCTGCTCTAGGAGACGACGCTAACTTTAGTACAACAATTACCAACTCCATTGCTACTAAGTTAACACTGTCTGAGTTGACCAGTTCCGACTTGGATATGGGCGCAAATAAGATTCTGTACTCTAATGTATATCCTACAGAATTAGATTTGCCCGTTGCGTCAAGTTATCACGGTATGTTCGCACATGTACATGCAACTGGCCGTGGATATTTTGCACACGCAGGATCATGGGTTGCGCTTGCAAACGAATCTGAGTTAACTGCTAAAGCAGATGTTAGTAGTCTCGCGACTGTTGCAACAACTGGTGATTATGACGATCTATTAAACCTACCAACTATCCCAGTTTCTATTAACGATCTATCTGATGTTGACTTAACGGTTGCTCCCACAGATGGTCAGGCCCTAGTTTGGGATAACGCCAATAATAAGTTCATTGCTGGTACTATCGTATCTGGCGGTTCAGTTGTAGTTTCTGGTACTGCTCCAAGTTCACCATCTGAAGGTGACTTGTGGTTCGATAATGTTAATACTGGTATGCTTTACATCTATGAGGGTGGTGCTTGGATAGTGACATCTCCTAGTGCGGGAGGTGGTGGTGCTTCAGTTGAAGTTTCTGGTACTGCTCCAAGTTCACCATCTGAAGGTGACTTGTGGTACGAAGGCAGCACGACTGGCGAACTATATATTTATGACGGCACTCAATGGGTATCTACTAATAATGCTGCATCAAGATTCATTCTGAACGACGGTATTGATGTCGCAGCATTCACGGGCGACGACACAACAACAACATTCTCTACTGGATATACTGGCGAAGTTGGTGCGAGTGATATTATCGTTACTCAAGACGGTATTATCCAACGACCTACTACTGATTACACACTAAATAATAGTGGTAATTTAGTGTTTACATCTGCTCCAGTTAATGGTATCGTCATTGCATCTAGATTGATCAAGGGTGGTTATACTAATAACTGGCAAGTTGCTTCAAGTAATTACAGTGCAGTTGCAGGTAATAAATTATTTGTAGACACCTCGTCTTCCGCTGTAACAGTTACTCTACCTGTCAATGCTTCTATGGGTGATGAGGTAGTTATTGTAGATGCAGAAGCAAACGCAGGAACAAATAATATTACAGTATCAAGAAATGGTCATAATATAGAAGGTGTCGCAGATGACTTCTTGATTGACATAAATGGTGCTTCAATCAAACTTGCTTACTATAATGTGGCTCGTGGTTGGTTGATCGTTAACAGTTAAGGAATAATAATGGCAACTAGTTTATCACAAAGAATATCTGATAGTTTATCGACCATAGACGGCATAGGAGGAAACTCGATATATGCAGATATCTCACTGCTACCCTTGAGCGGAAATTCTACTGGTGATCAAGCATTCGTGTCTGCAACGAATCGATTATATCTTTGGAATGGTGCTGGATGGTTCAACATTGCGTTGATTAATACTAGCCCTAGCATAACCACTGGCCCGAATGCTTCATATGAATTTGCTATTGATGGCACTCCTATCATATTAACGCTGGTTGCTGAAGACCCAGAAGGAATTGCAATTACTTGGAGTTACGCGGTCACAACAGGCTCACTTGGTTCTACAGCAACCGTGTCTCAATCCGATAATGTATTTACAATCACACCATCTACCAATGAAGCTGACATTGGTACATTTGATCTGACATTCACCGCTTCTGATGGCATTAATTTGGCAACAGCGGCAAGTAGTTTTACATTAGCATTTGGCCCGAATTGGTCATTAACGACACAGCAACAGAAGATACAAGCATCTGATCTACAGGCAAATGATCAATTTGGATACTCAGTTGCAATATCTGGAGATACAGCGGTTGTTGGTGCTCTATATGAAGACACTGGTGGTGCTGATGCTGGTGCTGCTTATATATTCACGCGATCTGGTACTACTTGGACACAGCAACAGAAGATACAAGCAACTGATAAACAAGCAAGTGATTACTTTGGCAAGGCAATTGCTATTGATGGCGATACCGTAGTTGTTGGCGCTAATTATGAAGACACTGGTGGTTCTGCTGCTGGATCTGTTTACATATTCACCCGATCAGGTACTACTTGGACACAGCAACAGAAGATACAAGCATCTGATAAAGAAGCAAGTGATTTATTTGGTCACTCAGTTTCTATAGACGGAGATACAGTAGTTGTTGGCGCTAATTATGAAGACACTGGTGGTGTTAATACTGGTGCTGCGTATATCTTTACTAGAGATGGTACTACTTGGACACAGCAACAGAAGATACAAGCGTCTGATATAGAAGCAGGTGATAACTTTGGTAATTCAGTTTCTATATCTGGAGATACCGTAGTTGTTGGCGCTCCTTATGAAGACACTGGTGGTTCTGCTGCTGGAGCTGCTTATGTTTTCACCCGATCTGGTACTACTTGGACAGAACAACAGAAGATACAATCATCTGATAAACAAGCAGATGATTACTTTGGTAATTCAGTTTCTATATCTGGAGATACAGTAGTTGTTAGTGCTCATGGTGAAGACACTGGTGGTTCTGCTGCTGGAGCTGCGTATATCTTTACTAGAGATGGTACTACTTGGACACAGCAACAGAAGATACAATCATCTGATAAACAAGCAGATGATTACTTTGGTCAGTCAGTTTCTATATCTGGAGATACCGTAGTTGTTGGCGCTCCTTATGAAGACACTGGTGGTTCTGCTGCTGGAGCTGCTTATGTTTTCACCCGATCTGGTACTACTTGGACACAGCAACAAAAGATACAAGCATCTGATCCAGAAGCAGATGATTACTTTGGTAATTCAGTTTCTATATCTGGAGATACCGTGGTTGTTGGTGCTCAATATGAAGACGCTGGTGGTGCTGATGCTGGTGCGGCATATATCTTCGTCGGCGGTTAACCAATAAATATATAAAAGAAACATACGGAGAAATAATGACATTCCCACTAAACCCAACAAACGGTCAACTAGTATCGCAGTTCGACAAACCTTACATATACGACTCGACTTTAGGCGTGTGGCGTTCATATGCTGGGTCATTCAGCGGCGCAAGTATAGATGTATTATCTGATGTCGATTTAACGGTCGCCCCAGAAGATGGTCAAGTGCTTACATGGAACGCTGCTAATAGCGAGTTTGTTCCTGGAGAAGCTGCAAGTGGTACTAATGTATACACAACCATTGCTGAATTACCCCTTTCTGGAAATTCTACTGGCGATCAGGCATTCGTTTCATCTACAAATCGATTATATCTTTGGAACGGTGCTGGATGGTTCAACATTGCGTTGATTAATACTAGCCCTAGCATAACCACTGGTCCTGACGCCTCATATGCATTCGCTGTTGATGGAACGCCAATTGTGTTGACACTGGTTGCTGAAGACCCTGAGGGTTTTCCAATTACTTGGAGTTACGCTGTAACCACTGGTAGTTTGGGTTCTACAGCAACTATAGGCCGATCTGACAATGTGTTTACTATTACTCCATCAACTAGTGAAGCTGATATTGGTACATTTAGTATAACCTTTACCGCTTCTGATGGCATTAATTTGGCAACAGCGGCAAGTTCATTTAGTTTATCGTTTGGTCCGAATTGGTCATTAACGACACAGCAACAGAAGATACAATCATCTGATATACAAGCAAATGATAACTTTGGATACTCAGTTGCAATATCTGGAGATACAGCGGTTGTTGGTGCTCACTATGAAGACACTGGCGGTACTTCTGCTGGAGCTGCTTATGTTTTCACCCGATCTGGTACTACATGGACACAGCAACAGAAGATACAAGCAACTGATAAACAAGCAGGTGATTTCTTTGGTTATTCAGTTGCAATAGACGGAGATACAGCGGTTGTTGGCGCACAGGCAGAAGAAACTGGTGCAACTGATGCTGGATCTGTTTACATATTCACCCGATCAGGTACTACTTGGACACAGCAACAGAAGATAGTAGCGTCTGATCTACAAGCATGGGATCAATTTGGTAATTCAGTTTCTATAGACGGAGATACAGTAGTTGTTGGCGCTAACGGAGAAGACACTGGCGGTGCTAATGCTGGTGCTGCTTATGTTTTCACCCGATCAGGTACTACTTGGACACAGCAACAGAAGATACAAGCATCTGATCTACAAGCAAGTGATTCATTTGGTACTTCAGTTTCTATATCTGGAGATACCGTGGTTGTTGGTGCATACAGAGAAGACACTGGTGGTGCTGATGCTGGAGCTGCTTATGTTTTCACCAGATCTGGTACTACTTGGACACAGCAACAGAAGATACAAGCATCTGATCTACAAGCAAGTGATTTATTTGGTCAGTCAGTTTCTATATCTGGAGATACAGTGGTTGTTGGTGCATACAGTGAAGACACTGGTGGTTCTGATGCTGGATCTGTTTACATATTCACCCGATCTGGTACTACTTGGACACAGCAACAAAAGATACAAGCATCTGATCCAGAAGCAGAAGATACGTTTGGTAATTCAGTTTCTATAGACGGAGATACCGTAGTTGTTGGCGCTCAATATGAAGACACTGGCGGTACTTCTGCTGGAGCTGCTTATGTTTTCACCCGCTCTGGAACTACTTGGACAGAACAACAGAAGATAGTAGCGTCTGATGCACAAGCAACTGATTACTTTGGTCAGGCAGTTGCAATAGACGGAGATACAGTAGTTGTTGGTGCTTATTTGGAAGACACTGGTGGTGCTGAGGCTGGAGCTGCTTATATCTTCGTCGCTGGTTAACCAATAAATATATAAAGAAACATACGGAGAAATAATGGCATTTCCAATTAATCCAATAGACGGACAGACTGCTACCAACTATGGGAGGTCTTATCAATATAATAGTTCCCTAGATGTTTGGCGTCTAAAAGTAGCAAACCTTCCTATCAGAGCAGATATATCATCGCTAGAAAGTGATGTGCTTCCCTCAAACAACGCTTCTACAGACTTAGGTTCTGCAACTAAGAGATTTCAGAATATTCACCTAGATGGTTCTATTTTCATAGAAGATAAAGAGTTTACTCCTGCTTCTATTTTAGATTTTGATCTAGCAATTGCCCCAGAAGTATTAGAGATTCAGGTAGACGCTCCTCAAGCGCATCAAGATACTTCTTGGTTGTGGACTTGGACAACTTCTTCTCTACCATACTCAAGAGTCGATATCACGAACCAATTTCAAGCATCGGTTCCATTGTATAAACAAGGCACTTATGCTATAAACAACTACGCTGCCAATGACTTGCATGGTGCTATGACTCAGACACATAGTCTGTATTTGAAATGGGTAGATGGTGCTGGAACACAAAACAATGTCGATTGGGTTACAAATATTCAGTCTATCACCGACTCACATCCAGATATAAATGGCGGATCTAATACTAGTGTTCAACGGTTAAGTTTTGCAGTTCCTAGTACATTTACTCCTCCAACGCTGGTTGCTCCTACAGTTTCATATGCTGTATCATTTGTTACGGCTGGTAGTTATACATTCATAGGATCTGCTCATGGAGACAATCCAAACTTGGGGCCAGTCTACAGAGGTGGAACTTACACATTCAACCTAGATAGTAGTTTGGCATCACACCCATTTTATCTCACAACAGATAATGGAACAAACTTTGCAACGGGAACATACTTTGGAGAGTATACTTCTGGAGTTGTTGGAAGTCGAAATACCAGTGGAACTTTAGTACTCACTATACCCCTCAATGCTCCTGATACATTGTACTATCAGTGTGGTGTGCATGGTGCTATGCGAGGTGCTATTACAGTTAAAGACCTTGCAGTTGAAGTCAATAATAATGGAAATTATGTTCTATACTTGCAACATACACAAGAGGGACATAAAACTCCAGTAGAGATTCGACCAATACCAAGCCTAGTTAATCAAATGTGTTTGGTGTATGACAGTGTTTCTGCTAAATTTGTGCCGCAAGACTTGGCTACATATGTTGAACGCACTCCTTCTTTCAAGAACAAGATTCAAGAAATTGCTGGTACTGCAACACTAATTGCTCCAGATGGAACTTCACTGGTTCCTACAGTTAATGTTATTGAAGATGCCTCTTATTTACCTCTTGTAGGAAACACTGTTGGAGACCTTACATACGCATCGGATACAGAAACTCTCTATATCTGGAGCGGTACATTATGGCTCGCAGCAGGTGCTGGTGCTGGTGCGTTTAGCGGAGCATCTTTAGGATTACTTGGTGATGTAAACACAACTTCTAATGCGCCTATTGCAGGTCAGGCACTTGTATGGGATGATGTTAACAGTCAATGGATTCCAGGCACGGTAGCTGCTAGTGGCGGTGGAGGTACTTCTACACAGGCTAAGACTTACTACTGGGAAGGTGGTCTACAGGAAAATGTTAGTAAGGTTAGATTGTACATCAACAGCGCTTCAACTTTAAATAGTATAAATACTAATGTAGCATCTGCTGGAAACACCGAGGCTATATTTAAAGTGAAGAAAAACGGAACTGTGATACAGACGATTACTCTGGGCGCATTACAGTTATCAAACTCACTTTCAGATTTAGGTATTTCTATAGTATCAGGTGATTACTTGACTGTAGATATTTTTAAGAGCAGTAGTGCATCAGACCTATATGTTAATTTTATTTACCAGGATTCATAATAATGGACTTTAATTCATTCTCAAATAGTTTTTTAATAGTAGGTGATGTTTGGAATTACGATTTCTACTTCAAGATATTAGAAGGCTCTACTAAAACTAATCAAGTGTTTTTTGAAGAATTTATGGAATCTAATCCAGATATCGAAAATATTAGATTTAGAATCGTTGGTAATATCGTATACTTTGTCGTGCCTACAGATTCAATATTGACTGAAGATTACGCGACTCAAGTAACAGAAGGAGTTCCTACTGAACAGCAAGTCGTTGATGAAGAAGAAACTCCGACAGAATAAAAGGAAATATAATGTTTATAAAACTAAGTTACACTTCTAATAAGACATATGATCAAACTTTTAGATTGGTGGACTATCTTATTAGAAATCCTGCTATAGCAGATACTGCTGATCTCATTACCCTAATGAGTGGATCAGAAGCACATGCAGATATTAAAAATGGATTTGATGCTGGTAACAGTCAGTTAATTAGAACTAACGAACCGAGTACAGTACAGAGTTCTTTTAAAAAAATTAGCAACGCAGTGCCGTTCTGCGATTGGACATTGGGGTTCGATGTTTCAGATGATCCTACTAAGAAATATTATATTAATTTATATCAGCCTTCTTCTGTGGCAACCTCAGTTGCTGTTAAAGTATTTGATGGAATTACTGGTAATTTTGATTCAACCACACCATTGACAAATTCTTCTGTTACCGTACATGTCCCACCTAATTATCCTACACTACTGTCTGGTTCTAATCTAGTAGAAAATACCGCCGTTTTTGGCAATGGTGCTAATATCAGGACATTCTGGTGCTGGATAACCAACGAATGTTTTATGTGGGCGACCACAAATAACGACTCATATGCAAATGGATTCGGTGCAGGATATTCAAATCCTCTATACTATAATGGTCCTTATATTTACAGTCAGTACTCTAGATATGATCATTGGAATACTCCAAATAACAACATTATTCCTCTAATGTTTAGCAATTGTGCAGCGGGAAGATCTACCAATCCAGGATTCGGCTATTCGACAGGTGATTGGACTGAAGTTACTAACCCGATGTGGACAACGGATAATTCATCATTTAAAGTGTTTAATACAATAAATGCCCAGGCACAGACTGCGTTAAGCCCAACGATGTATTATGGCCCACAAGTTAATTACACATTGGCAGGCAGATCCGACAATCATGTTGCACATACAGGATCCAGTTTTGCAGCGGTAAGTGCTATACGCGCTGCATGTATTGGCCCATCGATATTCCAAACTCCATATACTAGATATCCAAGTGCAGATTTGAAGACTCAGAGTCATGCGATGTTACCTATTGGATGGGATCATTCATTCTATAATAACGCAGGTGGAAGTGCAACCGATAAAGCAGGATGGTATATTTTTAATGGCGATTATTATCCAGGAGATGAGTTTACCAAAGATGGTAAGACTTACATAATTTTCCCAACTAACTCTGGATATATTGCTAGAGTTGGTGTAGCAATCCCCAAGGAATAATATAATGTTTATAAAATTAAATTTCAACTCAAATACAAACTTATATCGAGCATTTAGGTACGCCCATGATATCATCAACACCAGTTCAATAACAAGCATATCTGCTTTTGAAACTAGGATTGATTCTTCTGCATACGCCGCTGGTCTGAGAAATAAGATTGACTATGCTAATAGTGAAATAATTAGAACCAATGACACGACATTAGTTAAATCTCATTTATATGCAGCTGGGCAGTCGCAACTTGATGCTGGAAAATTCACACTGGAGTTTGATGTAAACGATAATCCAGGCGAAAAATATTATGTACAATATGATTCTACAGGAGGTGCCGCGCCGCACACAAAGCAATTTATTGGAGATAGTTTATCTGGCGGAACTATAACCTCACCATCACTTTCGCCGGCCCTTTTTTCTACAGCGACGGCGACCAACACCAGCTTAATTGTAGGTAATGCTTATAATAACGGCGGATACATTGTAGACGGGGGGCAGGTGACAGTGCGTTCTCTCTGGATGTACATTACAAATAATGGTATGATTTGGTGTACTACAAACACTGATTATTTCAATAGTGGTTTCGGTGTTACATACAATAACGAATCTAAGTTTAATGGTCCATTCATAGTTTCTCAATACACAAGATATGATTCTTGGAACACTCCTGAGAACGGAATCATCCCAGTATTCTATAGTAATCCTACAAATGGTCTAGCGGGTTACTTCGCTGATTTTACCAGCTCGCCGAATCCGACCTATTCAACCAATGCGGTTAGTTATCCAGTTAGAGTATATCGAACAATCGATGCATATCCAAAGGTCGGTTCTGCATGGCCAATCATATCCGACCCCAATGTAAGTTTTGGAGCAGGTCACCATAGAAATCAAGTTGGTAATTTAACCCAAACCCCAGTGGGGACAAACACCGCTGCTGGGACTGTCACCACCAGCGGGCCCATTTCTGCGATAGCTAATACTAGACACCCCAACTCGACATTAACCAACGCAGGATTTTCGCTACTTCCTCTGAGGTGGAGTCAATCAGTATATGGAAATGTTGGTGGTAATGTTAGTGAGAAGGGTGGTTTCTACTTTTTTAATGGAGACTATAGCCCAGGAGATATTTTTGGGTTCAATAATAAGGTTTGGATGATCTGGCCAATGTACTTTGGTTATACCGATCGTATTGGGTTTGCAATTCCTAAGGAATAACTAGATGAATTTATCAGATTTTCCAGCATCATATAAAGCATTAATAAATCAGAGTACTAGTCATGCTAAAAAATATATACATGCCACAGAAGGTAGTGATAGTAATGACGGAAATTCTTTATCAACTCCATATGCTACGTTAGAATATGCTGAAACGCAGTGTCTGAATATATCTACTCCGGTAATGTATATAATTGGGCCGGGCACATATGCTCTTTCTCCCAGAACTCACAAAACTTCAAACTATGGACTTCTTACTGAAACGGGCATTAAGGATAACGGTAACCCAAGAATATACCTATGTGCTGCCAAAAAAACCATAATCACTCATGGCGTGCCCGGCGTTGGCTCCTCTAGAGATATTTCAATTGGGAATTTAGAAAACTCTAACAGTGCAATATATGGAGCAATCTTAAAAAGAAATAACAACGGAAGAACCAATTCATATAGTACTGCGTTCATTCAATGGAACTCTAACGGATCTTTTAATAACTGTGTCTTTGAAGAGGTAAATGCCAACAACGTTTGGACGACGCAATATGATTATGGAGCTGGCGCATCATCCGCTATTAATAATTGTACTATATTTGTCGGCGCAGCAGGCCTTGCAGACTACACTGGGGAAGCTGGAGTTTCATATAATAGTTGCGTATTTAAATATACCTATGGATCAGGTTCTTCTATTAAAACTAATCCAGTTATTAATACCAATATAGACTCTATAACATACGTTACTACTGGAGTACCTGATGCGGGTGTGTGGTCTGGAACACATCAATGGGAAAACATTAGTATATTTGTTGAAGATTCCAATGGAGACCAAGTAAGTAATCTATTAGAAGGTCAAACTTACACCTTTAATTATGTTGCTCCTGCTGGGGTGTCAGATGGAAATGTGTCATATTACATATATGGAGTAGATTCTACTGATATAAACGGAGCAAGTTTAACTGGAACAATATCTGTATCAGGTGGAGTTGGATCACTTTCTCTCACTACTAGTGCTGATATGTCAGCATCAGAGGGTATAGAAACTTTTGTGTTATCGATAAACGGAGAGTATGTTGAACCGGCAGATCCGACAATTAAATTCATCGTGCTCAATTTATTTGATAATTCGGCTGTAATTGCTACAACTCCAATTGAAGGCACTACTACGCTCGGCTCTAATGTTACATTTACTCTTTATACTTCTGGTTTAGCGAATGGTTCTTTGGTCCCGTATACTTTATCAAACGTAACTTCTGCTCAAGTCGGCGGCGCGTCACTAACTGGTAATTTTGTCATAACTAATAATCAAGGAACTTTAGTAGTGACGACGAACGGGGTTTTAAATAAAAATCTTACGATTACATCATATTCCGGATCCGCAAGTGTGTTTGTTAGTTTCATAGGAAGCTTAGACGATGATATCGTATTAAACCAATATAACAATTCTATATTCACTATACAAGATATCCCAGTACAAATGAACATTGATCATTTTGGTGGACCAGACTATACATTAGATGCTGGATTATTAATAAAGGATGTTGCGAACATAGATTTCAATAATTCTGCTGAGAAAGTCTCGCGCAGACTAATGACAGAACTGGATGGTCAAATAAATACATATGTTATCCCAGCAATGGGTGAAATTAAACGAGAATATTGGTTCTAATATGACACAAAAAATAAATACTAAACTGATAGATACCACTGGTGCTACTGATGGTTCTGCATTAACATATTCATCTTCGGGCGGTTTGTCTTGGCTAGAACCCGCAGGTGGAGGGGTTACAACATATGCAACAATTGCAGAATTGCCCTTGAGTGGAAATGATGATGGTGCATTAGCATTCGTTTCAGGTAATACTCGCCTATACATCTGGAACGGTGCTGGATGGTTCAACATTGCGATGATAAATACCAGCCCCAGTATTACTACAGGGCCAGATGCATCATATGCGTTTGCTGTTGATGGAACGCCAATTGTGTTGACACTGGTTGCTGAAGACCCAGAAGGTGTTCCAATTACTTGGAGTTACGCTGTAACCACTGGGTCGCTAGGTTCTACTGCAACCGTGTCTCAATCCGACAATGTGTTTACTATTACTCCATCAACTAGTGAAGCTGGTGCATTTGGTATAACCTTTACCGCTTCTGATGGCATTAATTTGGCAACAGCGGTAAGTTCATTTAGTTTGTCATTTTCTCCGTCATCCATAGAATATTTGATAGTTGCTGGGGGTGGTGCTGGCGGTGGTGGTACTCACAACGGCGGCGGCGGCGGTGCAGGTGGATTATTGACAGGAACAACATCGATCACGCCTCAAACCTATGTTATCACAATTGGCTCAGGCGGATTAGGTAATACTGGTCATGGCGCGAACGGATCTAACTCTAGCGCATTTTCATTAACTGCAATAGGCGGTGGTAGTGGAGGTTCAACAAGTAATATTCCTAATGGCTCTCTTGGTGGATCAGGTGGCGGCGGCAGTCAAGGAGGAGCGGCCGGGGGCGCAGGCACTGCTGGACAAGGCTTTGGTGGCGCCGGTGCGTGGTACGCAGCAGGTGGCGGCGGTGGCGGCGCGGGTTATGCCGTAGCATCCGGCCCTGGAAATAGTTCCCCTTATACTGGAGGACTTGCAGGAGTAAGTGGCGGCGATGGAATATCTAGCAGTATCAGCGGTATAGCAACTTACTATGCAGGCGGTGGTGGTGGTGGTCAACGAAATGCATTCAATGTCCCTCAAGGTCTTGGCGGCGAAGGTGGCGGTGGCAATGGTGGTACAGACCCTGGCGTTATCGGTTTTGCGGGGGCGCCAAATACTGGTGGTGGCGGCGGCGGGCTAGGAGGAAATTTGGGCGCTGGAAGTGCTGGTACGGGTGGCGACGGTGGATCAGGTATTGTAATTATTCGTTATCCGCATACGTTCATTCCAGCACAGGCGACTACAGGCTCGACGACATATACAGTCTCGGATGGATATAGAATCTACACATTTACATCTTCAGGATCAATTACCTTCTAAGGAAAAATAATGGCATTCCCACTATTTAATTTGTTTGTCATACTGTTATTATACAATCTTTTTGTGTAAATAGCAAGATGCTGTAGGATTCTATTGTCGGGCATAGCTCCAATGTTCTTTAAGGATTACAGGTCGTGAAAAAGCACCCGAAGGTGCTTTTTCTACTTCTACTATATGTATTGAGCTATGCTCGTATATATTTCTTCAACCCTTTCGAGCAATAATATAATTATTTCTTAACTGCGCCGTTAACAAATGCATACATTTTTTCAGCTGTCTCTAGCACTTTGTCAAGTCCTGGGAACGCAGGCATTGTAACTGTGCTAACGATGTGACCGGTCTTCTCATCACGAGTAGCAGTCATTTCCCAACCTTGAAACTTAGATTGGAAGTCGTCTTGAACTAGATTCTTCGCCATGTTCAGAATGTCTGTGCGGATTTCGTATCCGTTCTTGTTGAATTTTACTTCTGGCGTTTCGAATTGTGACATAATAATCTCCTTGTGTGTGTATGTCTTACATAAGCTGCATTATTGCTGCCTATGTACTATTATATATGCCTAGTCCTTAAAAGTCAACCTATTTCTTGAACTTGTTTACTCGTTCTTGAATAAGCCCAACCACTAGGTCACTGAGCACTACTTCATAGTGGTTAAAATCTACTTCTATTAGTTCCATATCTGCGTGGTGCTTTTGACTAGCAATAGTTACTACACCATCATTGGGCTCGTGCATAAATGGACTTTGTCCTTTGACTGTTACTACATTAGTCCACGGATGCTGTATTTTAATCTTATCAGCCTGTTTCATTGCCCAACTGCTAGGGCCAATATCACGCATCAGTCGACTAAATGGTAAGAAATATTTGGCATAGTCTGCGGATGCTGCACCACCATAGGGGGTGCTTAGTGTTATGGCACCTTTAACAGCATTGGGCATGCTATTAGCTAGATGCAAACTGTAGATGCCACCTAGACTATGAGCAATAAACACTAGATCAGTCTGCCCGTCTAGTGTGGCCTGCATGTCTTTTAGATTATTTTCAAACCCGTTGCGACTGTCGTAATTGATGTCTATGCCGCTACCTAGTTTGTTTCTTATATAATTAAAACTTTCGCTAGTAGCG
>Ga0209702_10007186_pt1 | contig 13758 bp, 15 predicted proteins | sample FRY01_FD_187210 | JGI IMG/M metagenome (GOLD analysis project Ga0209702, IMG submission 187210) | Freshwater microbial communities from Lake Fryxell liftoff mats and glacier meltwater in Antarctica - FRY-01 (SPAdes) (version 2) | ecosystem: Environmental > Aquatic > Freshwater > Ice > Glacier... | reverse complement strand
GCTCGCGTGCCGCGTAACTACGTCGCCGGAGACAAGAGGTATATCACTTACGACGGCACGACCGACGCGCAGAGCGGCCAGCCGCTTCCGCCAGGCGGGTATATTGCCAGCGCGCAAGGCACCGCCAACGAAGTCGGCCTGACCAACTCTGTGCGCACCGACCTGCAGTCCAAGCGGATTGCCTACGACCAATTCAATGCGCTGGCCGATCAGGCGGACGCACTTCTGACCGATCCCACCCGTTTCGGTGTCACCGGCGCGGTGCGCTCGATCGGTCAGGAGATTGGCCAGCTTGGCCAGAACGTCGCCCAGCTCCTGGGCGCCGGGACGGTCAGCGAAGCGGCGCAGAAGGTCGCGCTCGCGCTGTCGGCCAACGGGGTTGATCCGAATCTCCTGTTCGGCGGCTACGACACCGGCCTGCCGGAGGTCGACACCGTGTGGGGCCTGATCGTCTATTCCGGGGCCAGTGCCCTGGCTGGCCAGGAAAACCGCTCGGTCAGCGACAAGGACATCATCATCATGCGGGATATCCTTGGTGATCCCAAGGCGGTCTTGTCGAGCGCGCCGGCGATGAAGGCCAAGCTGGACGCCGCGCGACGGATCATCCAGTCCCGTCAGAACGTGGTCGACAGCTATCTCGGCGCCAACACCCGGACGCTGCCGCAGACGCCAACTCAACCGCAGGCCCCGCCCGGAGCAGCGCCCGCCCAGCCACAGCAGGCGCCGTCGGCCAACCCGCGATATGACCTCGAGGGGAACCGGATCCAGTGAGCGGAATCGACATCCAGCTTCCCGATGGCCGCTCCGTCACGATCGAGACGGACGATCCGGTCGCTGCCGTCCGGGCAGGCCGGAAGATATGGGCCAAGGAGCAGAACGCGGGCGAGTCCTTCCGTGAAGGGCTCGCGCGCCCGCTCGCCATGGGCACGCAGGACGTCGGCAAAGGGCTGGCGGACGTGGTTGGAATGCCGGTCGACCTGATGACCGGCGCGCTCAACCTCGGCTCGGCCGGCATCAGCGCCGCGTCCCGTTTGCCGGGCATGATCCCCGGCGTTCCGGATGTCAGTGTTGATCTGCCGCAATTCACGGAGCCGTTCGGCGGTTCCGACAGCATCGGCACCATGATGTCTACCCTGTCCGGAGCGGCCGGCTTCAAGCCGTTCGACGAGAACGAGCGCAGTCCGGCGGAACGCCGCATCGGTGCGATCAACAGGTTCGGTACGGCCGCGGTCACCGGCGGCGCCGGCATGGCCAAGATGGCAGCTTCGCGCTTCGGCGGCGCACCGCCCAAGCCAAGGGTGATGGACGGGCTGCTGCGACCTTACGCCGACGATGCGGCGCGTACAGTGGCCGGTGACGCGGCGGCGGGCGCCGGATCGGGCGCCGGCTACAACATGGCCAACGAGTATTTTCCGGACAACCCGGTTGCGCAGATGCTGGGCGTGCTGCTTGGCGGCATGACCGGGTCGACCGCCAACGCGATCGTGCGCTCGCCGAAAGGAGCATGGAATGCAGCGACCGGCATGAGGGCCGACCCCGGCATTTCGCTCGACCAGGACACGCTGCGGCCGACCAGCCGGCGCGTGGCCGAGCACACCGCACGGATGATGCAGGGCGCAGCGACAGACCCGGCCAAGGCCAGCGCGCGTATTGGCGAGCGTGTCACGGCCGCCCGTCCGGGCGGCGAGCCCGTGCCGACCAGCGGCATCGCCAGTGACGACATCGGCATGGTGGCGATGGAACGGGGCTCGCGCGGTCGGGATCCGGTGCCTTTCCAGGAGAGCGACCAGAGGCTGAAGGATGCCGCGCAGGAAAAGGTCACGGGTCTGCGCGACCCGGGCGCGGACCAGGGCGCGGTCGGTGAGTTCGCCAACCAGCGGCCGAAAGACCTGGCCGATGCGCGCGAGGCGGATGCCTTGCCGCTGCTCCGACAGGCCGAACAGTCCGGCGCCGTGGTCGACGCGCAGCCGGTCGCCGACACGATAGACAGCATGCTCGGCGAGGCGAAGCGGCCGTCCGTGCGCAGCGCGCTGGCCAAGGCGCGTGACATGCTGAAGCCCGCGCGGGTCGACCCGAACGACCCGGACGCGCTCGATACATCGGTTCGCGGACTCTACGAGACACGAAAGGCGATCAGCGACATCATCGACGGCAAGTCAGACACGCCGACCGACCGCTACGCCAAGAGCGAGCTCATCGCTGTGCGCGACGCACTCGACGTGCAGATCAATGCAGCGGCGCCGGAGTTCGGCCAGTACCTGACGAAGTACCGCGAGGGCAGCAGGCCGCTCGACGTGTTCCGTGACAGCGACACCGTGGCCAAGGCGATGACGGACGATCCGCGCAACGTCGCCAAGCGGATATTCGGCGGCAAGGAATACGGCACCGAAAAGCTGCTCGACCAGGTGAACGAGGCGATCGGCAGCAACCCGGAGGCAAAGCGCGGCTGGCGCGCTGCCGTGGCCGAAGTGCTGGCCGATCAGGTGACGACGACCAACACGGCGATCACCGGTACAGCGGAAGGTCCGGTCTCGATCGCCGCGCTGCAGAAGGTGTTCAAGCAGCACGAGAAGGGGCTGGCCCGGGTGTTCGGCCCTGACGACATGAACGCGCTGCGGCGTGCCCACAAGATGCTCGAGCCGCTGGGCAACCTGTCGCGCCAGTCGGTCGCCGGCTCGGCCACGGCCGAGAACCAGCAGCTTTCCAACGCCTTCGAGGCGGCGGTGTTGGCTTACACCGGCAACGCGATCAAGACCGGCATGATTATGAAGCGCATCAAGGTCGGTCTGAACCTGGTTCCTGGTCTGCGCGAGATGACGCTGGAGTCAAAGATGAAGCGGGTGGTCGACCGGATGTGGTTCGACCCGGACCTCGCACGGCATCTGCTCGACAAGGAGGTCAAGGAGATTCAGGGCCCGGGCTGGAACGCCGCGCTCAACCGGAGGCTTGGCTTTGCGACCGCGGCGCGCGAATACAGTGACGACGACCGCTACGCACCGACGGTGAACGAAGAGGCGAAGGTGGATCGGGCGCGGTAGGGCGCTTTTCGTCAAAAGCAAGATGCAATCGTTGACTGTAGCTTTTAACGAGCGTAGCATCGCTACACCCATACACAAACCCCGACCGGAGGACCGACGATGACCAAGATGCGCAACTTCCTGGTGTGGTGCGGCGTGCTCATGTTCGTACTGCTTGCCATGGGGCGAACGGAAGCGACGGCGTGGGAACGCGACGCGATGAACAAGCAGATCGACCAGACCAACTTCATTGTTGGAGATGGCTGCTCCGGCACGCTGGTCGATCTGAAGCAGAAGCTCATTCTCACCAACTACCATTGCGTCAGCGAATATGTGAAGACGACCGAGCGCGAGGAAACGTCGTCCGACGGCACCGTGAAAAAGGTCAAGCGCGAGAAGCTGGAGGACGTGCCGGTAAAGCAGAGGGCATACCAGGGTTTCACGGTTGTCGGCCAGACCTCTTATGTAACCGAGATCGTCGCTAAGAAGCAGACCCGCGATCTGGCGCTGCTGAAGATCAAGGCCGACACGATCCCGCAGACAGTGTCCAGCCGGATACAGGGCGAGGGCACTGTTACCCAGCGCGGTGAGCACGCATTCGCTGTCGGCAACCCGACCGGACTGGACGCCACTCTCACCGAGGGCATCATCTCGAGTGTCAGCAGGACTTTCGAGTTCGATTGGGCGCTTGGAGAGAAACTGCCGATGCTTCAATACGATGGCGGCATCTTCGGCGGCAGTAGCGGCGGCGCGCTCTACGACGCGAACGGAGCGATGATCGGCGTTCCGGCGGCCGGCCACCGCGGCGCCACTTTCATTGGCCTGGCCATCCCCGCGACCATCATCCGCGCCTTCCTCAAGGAGCAGTGTTTTGTCTCGGTCTACGACGACGCGGCTGACGACGAGAAGTGCCGCACCGATCGCGAAGCCAAAGAGAAAGCCGATAAATGAACACCATCGCATGGGCTGGCTGGGCAATCCTGGTAGCGGTGGTTCTGTGGCACGTCATTTTCTCAACGATCGTAGCGGGCTGAGAACCCGCAGAAAAGGGTGACGAATGACATTCAAGAAACCCGGACGCAGGGTCAACCGCGTCTTCGTTCACTGCTCGGCCAGCGACAATCCGAAGCACGACAACGCCGCGACCATGCGCCGCTGGCACAAGGAGCGCGGCTGGTCGGACATCGGCTACCACTTCTTCATCCGCAAGGACGGCACGCTGGAGAGCGGTCGACCAGTCGGACGAGTCCCGGCCGCCCAAGGCGGGAACAACGCCGGCACGATCGCCATCTGCTGCCACGGGCTGGAGAAGGACAAGTTCACCGAGGCACAGTTCGACACTCTGCGCACTCTCTGCGGAGAGATCAACGCCGCCTATGCCGGCAAGGTGACCTTCCACGGGCACTGCGAGGTGTCCGCGAAGACATGTCCGGTCTTCGACTACCGCAAGGTGCTCGGGCTCGACAGCAAGGGCCGGATGACCGGCAAGACCTCCTGACAACCACGAAAGGACCAACCATCATGTTCACCACGATCGACAAAGCCATCGCCGCCATGATCGGCGGTCTTGGCTCCTTTCTCATGCTCAAGTTCGGCATCGACCTGAGCCTCAGCGCGGACACGATCAACATGATCTCCGTCGGCGTCGCGACGTTCATGACCTGGCTGGTTCCGAACAAGACTGCCTGACCGAATGGCCTGGCTTTCCCTGCTCTCCGGCGTTCTGAAGCTGGCCTCGTGGCTGGCCAAGCTCGTCAACGACCGTCAACTGATGGACGCCGGAGAGCAGCGGGGCGTCGCCAAGTCGCTCGCCGAGATCATCGTCGCCACCGACACGGCGGCCGAGGTCGACGCGCATGTGGCCGGCCTGACAGACGCTCAGGTCGACGAGGAACTGGAAGGGGATTTCCGGACATGACAGGCTCCCTCTGCATCGGCCTGCTGGTGGTGTTCTACTGCGGCGCCCAGCCTCAGACCGTCACCCGCGAGTATTGCCAGGTGGCGAGAATCATCAGCCCCGCCCGCGCAGACACCGCGCTGACCAAGCGACAGGTGCTGACCCACAACGCCAAGTACCGCCGTTTGTGCGGTCAGCGCACGACACCCGGCAAGTGAACGCTCCCGAGATCATCCACTGGATCGATAGCTGCCACCACGGCTCCGGCTGGGTGGACAAGGACACGATCAGCCCCAGCGCCGCCGTTTGCGTTTCGATCGGCTACGTGCTGCACGAAGACGCAAATTTCATCACTCTCGCCGCCCACCTGGCAGATACCCAGGTCGCCGGCGCGATGTCGATCCCGAAACTTGCGATCACCTATCGCATGAAAATCCAGTTCCCCGCCCGCTGATGGGCACGCCTCCCATACCGGTGGAGGATCTGCAAACGGTACTCGACGCCTACCACGCCCACGAGTGCGTGTCACTCCGAGCGGCCAACGCGATCGGCATGCCGCGGGGGATGTTCGAGAGCCGCTTGCGCCGCGCTCGCATCGACGGACTGACACCGGCGGAACCGGAATTCGTTCACCACGAAGTTCCAGAGCCGCAGCGCGTACCAAGACCGCGCAGCGGAGTGCGATCGGTCATCGTCACCGCGGCGCAGGACTCGACCCGGCTGCACGAGCCCTTCCTGGCCAACCTGCTGGCCTATGTGGAGCACCTGGACGCTCGTCTGATCGTCGGCGCCTTCACCTACAACAAGGCGCTATACAGTGACCACGCGCCACAGGCCGGCGTCTATCCCGAGGCGATCCGCCCATACATCAGCACCGAGCAGACCCGCCTGGCCGACGCGGTCGCGGTGTGCTGCGAGGTCAACATCCTGCCTACGGCAGTGCAGCCGCTGTCGGGGCTCGAGACGCACAGCCAGGGGCGGCACGGGGTGTTCCCCCACGCCAAGGTGGCCTTGTCGACCGTTGCCCAGCCCAAGGCGCTCGGCGCGCTGCTCAACTACACCACCGGCGCGGTCACATTGCCGAACTACATCCAGAAGAAAGCCGGCGTCAAGGCACAGTTCCACCACATCATCGCCGCCCTGCTGATTCAGATCGACCGGCAAGGCCGGGTCTGGCTGCGCCACCTGCTTGCCGACAGGAACGGCGACTTCCAGGATCTCGATGTTTGCGTCGAGAACGGCAAGATAACGACCGGTCACCGGGTGCGCGCGATCGCATGGCCGGACATCCACCGGGAGAAGATGGAAGAGGCGGTTGCCCAACAACTGTTTTTCGGCGCGGGCAGCATGCTGGACACGCTGCGGCCGGAGCACCAGTTCTTCCACGACGTGCTCGATTTCCGGGCCCGCAACCACCACGGCACCGACGACCTCCATTTCCTGTTCGAACGGTGGTGCCGCAACGAGGAAAGCGTCGAAGCCGACGTGCGCATGGCGGCCGAATTCCTCGAGCAGACCAAACGCGACTGGTGCGAGAGTGTAGTGGTCGAATCCAATCATGACCTCGCCTTCAGGAAGTGGCTGAAGAAGGCATCGGCCTACGCCATGGACCCGGTCAACGCCGTGTTCTTCCTGGAATCGCAGATCGCGTACATCAAGTCGATTCGCGACGGTGATAAGCGGTTCTCGGTGTTCGAGCACGCCTGCCGCCTGCTGGCCGATCTCGACGGCGTGCGCTTCCTGCGCGAAGACGACAGCTACCTGCTCGGCGACGTGGAATACGCCAACCACGGCCACCTCGGCGCCCACGGTGCGCGCGGCTCGCTTCGCGCTTTCGCCCGGATCGGGCCGAAGTCGACCAGCGGCCACGGGCACGCCCCGGGCATCCTGGACGGCGCACACGAGGTTGGCGTCTGCGCGCTCGAAATGGGGTATAACAAGGGCTTGAGCTCGTGGGCTGTCGCCTGCGATGTTCAATTCCGGAACGGCAAGCGACAACTTGTTGTGATGCAACCGGACGGTGCGTGGCGGCCGTAGTCTCGCACGTTCTGCATCTATGTTTGACACCGATCTGTTCGCGCCGTAGATTGCGGTGACAAACAGATCGAGGAGTTCAAACACCTATGGCCCGCCCGCTCCGCAAGATCCCGTGGCTCGCGATCGACACCAGAGGCACCATATACGTCCACTGGTACGATGAAACTGCCGCCAGGACCCGGCGCCTCAGCCTGGGTACGAAAGATGTTGCAGAAGCGCAAGCTCGCTTCGCGGCGTTCCTCTCCGGCGGTCAAAAAGTCTTCGCCGACCGGAGCGAGCACATAACGGTAAAAGAGGCGCTGGACGACTACCTGAAAGAGCACGTCAGGCTGAACTGCGCCGACGTGCGCCGACAGGAGAACATCGCCGACCACCTGAACGCCTTCTTCGGCTTGACCGAGATGCGCGACGTGGACGTGCCGCTGACCCGCCAGTATTGCATGGCCCGGGAAGAGGGCCGCATTGGCGGCGGCAAACGGCGGGCGGACAAGCGCGGCTCCGCGGCCACCATCCGGCGGGAACTGGTCGTGCTGAACGCGGCGGCCGGTCATGCGGCCAGGTGGAAGCGGCTCGCGCGCACGGACATGCCAACCATAGACTGGCCGGACGACAACGACGGCGAGCCGCTGACCGACAACGAATGGTTCACCCGCGAGGAGATGGATCGGGTGATGGCCGCCGAGGATTTCAAGCTGCGCTGCTTCATCCGGATCGCCTATTACACCGGGGCCCGCCGCCGCTCGATCGAGAAACTGACCCGCGGCCAGATCAACCTCGAGACCGGAGTGATCAACCTGCACCCGCCCGGGACGAGGCGGACCAGCAAGCGACGGCCACCGGTGCCAGTATTCGACGAGATCCGGCCGGACATCGAGGCGCTGCTGTTCGAACTCGGCATGCACCTGGCCTCTGAAGGCCGCCAGTCGGCGCCGACCGACCTGCTGTTCACCAGCCACCGGGACATGTACCGGCCCTTCCGCAAGCACTGTGAGGCGCTGGGGATGCCGCACAAGTCGAACCCGCACATGCTGCGCCACTCGCGGGCAACACATTTGTTACAGGCCAACAAGAGCATCTACAGCGTCGCCAAGCTGCTGGGCGACACGGTGGCGACCGTGGAGAAGGTCTACGGCCACCACAGCCCGGAGTTCCTGGCGGAACTGCTCGGGCAGCAACGGGCGGCGGAATGATCGACCTGTGGACCCTTTACGGCCACTGAAATCGCTAGAGTATCAAGGTGTATTTCGGTGTCGCTCAGACGCTCAATATGGGCTTTTTGGGCGTTATGTTGGGCGTTAGGAATCGTTCTCAACAACGCGGCCGTACCCGCTGTTCAACCGACCCGGTGACGCCAGAGTCGGCATGCGTCAGCCTTTGGTGCAGACGGTGATGTAGAGGTTGCCGGTCGAGCTCGCCACGATGCCGGCGATGTCCTCATAGGCGCGCAGGTCGACGTACTCGGCGACCTTGGCTGTCAGGGGCACGTCGGTCGCCAGCGCGGTCGGCGAAGATCCGGTTTTGATGAAGCTGTCGACGTCGGACCACACCCGGAAGCGGCGGTGCGGTGGCCCGCGCCAGCCGTTGAGCCCGGTCGTCTTGGCGCTGGTGGTCGACAGACTGACCTTGACGGTGGTGCCGAGCCGGTATGAAGTCTCGCCCACGTGGCGCTCCTTGAAAGAATGTCGCCCGACAACCTACCCGAAAAACGACGGGTGGGCCAGACTATTTCCGATACCTCACCCCCTGCCACCCCTCAACCGCGATCGGACAGCCGTCCAGCCACTGCGGCACCTCAGCCATCAGCGCGCAATAGTGCTCGACCGAGCCGAATCCTGCCGGCACCTCGCTGACGCATTCGTCATGCACCGTCAGCACCAGCGGGTATTTCGCCTTCTCGAGCCGGATCATCGCGTCGGCCAGCACATCACGCGCGACCGCCTGCACCGCGTTCTCGAACAGTTTGCCGCCGTAGGTGGTGGTCGGGCCCCACTGGCGGGTGTAGGTGTCGACGCCCTTGAAGGTGACCATGTCCTTTGTGGCGCCCCATGGCGTGACCGTCTGGTCAATTTCGACATAGGGATACCAGAGCACGCCGCCGCCCGGCAGGCGCATCGCCAGGAACGGCCGGCCGTCCACCAGGCCAACCGTGCGGAATTTCAGCCGGCCGCAAGCGACCACCTCTCCGGGGCTCTTGACTGACGCGATAGCTGCGTCCTCGATGTCGTACCACATCCGCACGATATTCGGATGCGCGTCGCGCCACGCCAGCTTGACCGTCTCGGCGGCGATCCAGTTCTCACGGCCGACTCCGCTGCCCTTGCCACGCTGGTCATAAGCCTCGTGCGCCTTGTCGACGATCCACGGCTCGGCCTTCGATTTCAGCAGATCATAGCTCTCGCCGATGTTCACGCCGTAGACCTTCGCCATTGACACGAATGCCATGACGCCACCTTGGTAGCCGAGCGCCAGTTCCTGCACCTTGCCCACCTGGCGCTGCGACTTGTCGACGCTGTCGGTCGGCACGCCGAACGAGCGGCCGTAGGCCACCTTGTAGAGGTCCGGCCCGGTGCCGGCGTCATAGTCGCGGAAGGCGTCCAGCTTCCACTGTTCGCCGGCCAGCCATGCGGCCACCCGGCCTTCGATATTGGCGAAATCGGCCGATATAACTTTTTTGTTATGTGGCGCCGCAACCATGCCACGCAAGCAGTCACCAACCACCGACAAGGGCTGACCGAAAATCGTCTCGACGATGTCGGCACTGCCAGTCATGACCGCCTTGATCGCTTCATCCACGTCCTCCAGATCGGGCCGCTTGATGTTCTGCGGCTGGAAGCGGCGACCGCCCCAGCGACGGGTTGAAGCGGCGCTATATTGCAGCAGGCCGCGGGCCCTGCCGTCGACGGACCTGCCGTTCATCAGCGCGTTGATCTTGGCCACCGAAGCCTTGGCGGCTTCCTGGCGCAACTCCAGTACCCGGCGCACGTCCGGGTCGAGGTCGTCGCGGGCCAGAATCTCGATCACCTTGTCTTTGGCGATCGACGCGGTATCGACACCGCGCTCGCGTAGCCAGGTGGTGATCTGGTTGGTGTTGGTGCATGCATTCACATCCTTGTCGGTGATATCACGCATCTCCGCGTTCAGCTTCTCGGTGACGTGCTTGACCACCTTGGTGGCCGCTTCACACAGCGCCACATCGACATGCACACCACGATCGTTGATCACCTGGTCGAGCCACCACATGCGCTGCTCGTAGTCGCTGAGAGGCACCAGACGCTTCTCCAGTGCGCGCTCGGTCACCACGTCCTGTTTGCAGTATGCGTATAAGGTTTCCAGCTTCTCCGGCAGATCCCACCATGTGATCGCCCCGCTGACCGGATCCACCTTGCGCGGCCGTGCAAGCTGCATCATAACCCGGTGGCCGGACATGTCCTTGCCGTCGGTCAGCCCCATCGCCGCGGCGGCGTTCTCCAGCGAGCCCGGCAGCGCCATCGCGTAGGCCATCGCCATGGTGCAGCGCCACTGCTTGATGTGGGGCAGGGGCCAGCTCTGGCGCTTGTGCAGCACCTCGGCCCATATCGCCCGCTCGAAAGCCGCATTATGGGCGACGAACACGCCGTTGTTGTGGACATGCTCGACGATATCGAGCGGACACGGCTCGCCCATCTTCCACAATTCGACCGGTCCATCGCCGAAGGCGTATGCGGCGCACCAGACGGCCGTGGTCTCGTGCTCGGCGTAGGCATGCGCGCCGGTCTTCTTCAGGTCGGCCGCGCTGCGCGTCTCGAAGTCGATGTGGCAGGTGGTCATTTCTGCGCCGCCTTAATCCGCGCTTTGGCGATCTCAACATACTCGGCCGACTGCTCGATGCCGATGAAGTTGAAGCCTTCCAGCACAGCCCCGCGCCCGGTCGATCCGGAGCCCATGAACGGATCCAGCACCGTGCCGCCGGGCGGGGTGACCAGCCGACAGAGATAGCGCATCAGGTTGGTCGGCTTGACCGTGGGGTGGTTGTTCTTCGCAGCCTTCTTGGTGCCGGCGCTTTGGAAAGTGCCGGGCGACTGCTCCCCGCTCGACCAGTTCAGCGGCTTCTCGTCGAAGTCCTCGCCGAGTCCATCGTTGCGATCCGACCGGCTCGCCTTGGCGCAGTAGAAGAACCGGGCGGCGGAACCGGAGTCACCGCGCGGTGCAAACGTCTCGCGAGGGCCAAAATCTCCATAGGTGTTGACGCTCGGCTTCGGACCGTGTTCTGGACCGACGCTCCGCTGCTGCCCCTTGCTCTCAGGAAAGCACGCCAGCACCTCGTCGCTGCCGTCGTGGATCAGGTTGGCGGGCCATCTACCGACGTCATTGTGCGGCGAGGCCGTAAGGTTCGTGCCCTTTCCGCCACCTAGAATAGTGTTGGCCGTTCGTGGCGGGGGGGCGCGGTTAGCTCCGTCATCCGCCCCCACCCGACACGCGTCGATATTCAGAGCCCCGGTGCCGTACCGCTCGACATTCGCCGCCACCGTGCCGACCAGCGGCTTGCGGGCCATGACGATAGGCTCATGCGCCGGTTTCAGTGCGGTGCCGCGCCCGTCGCCGATGTTCTTTGATTTCGGGAATCCCGAACCACAAATCCATCCAATCATGTCGCGGGTCTCGAAACCGGCGTCCTCGATCGCGCAGGCCAGCCGGTGATAGGTGCGTGTCCCGCCGAACGCGAGCAGATAGCCGCCCGGCTTCAACACCCGCAGCACTTCGGCCCACGTCTCCGGCCGGAACGCGATATCGCCACCGTCCCATTGCTGCCCCATGAAGCCGGCAGAGCTTCGCGCGTAGACGCCGCTCTGCTTGGATTGAGCCGGTGCGCTGCCCGGCTTGCCAAACCTCTCGACAACGCTGGTCAGGTGATAGGGCGGATCGGTGACGCAACTGTCCGCGCTGTCGTCCGGCAGCAAGCCGAGAACGAAGGTGCAGTCGCCGTTCAGTATCTCGACGCTCATCCCGCCACCTCCAGACGATAGCCATGCCTCGGCCGACTGCCTATCCGCACGCCGATACCGCTCGCCTTGATCCGCTTGCGGATAACGGAAACGCTCACCTGGATGCACCCAAGCGCGTGATCCGGTCCACCGCCCTCGAGATGGCCATACACCATGTCGGCCATCGTCTTCGTACTCAGTCGGCGACGACCGGCGAGCACGAGCCGGTCGAGAATCGCCCGGTGGAGCGGACTCCGGTGGAGGTCGAGCAAAGCCGCCGCGGTCTCGACCGGAACCGGCGGCAGCGGCGTGTATGTGCCTGACGCCGGAACCATCCGGCAGCCGCCGTGCGGGCCGCGCTTCGAGACCAGAGCGAAACTGGTAACGACGCCCTTGGTCTTTCTGCGCACACGGCAGAGATTGACACTGACCTGGGACCCGGCTCTGTCGGCCGCCAGGTGCGGGTACAGCAGAGCACCGACGACCAGCGGCGACACGATGTCAGGTGCTCTGCGGGCGATCAGCCGGAGCACCCTGGCCTCGTCCCGGCAGACCAGCATGTCACCCTCCATCGCGTCGATGTCGGCCAGCCACAGGGCGGAAAGGGGCGCGTGCATCACCACTCCCCCTCAAGTTGCCTGTACTCGATCGGCCGGCCCTCGTCCTTCGCGCGAGCAATGCCAAACGACATGCCTTTGCTGATGCCGAGATTGGTGTAGACCACCGTCGCCTCGGCTTCGTGGCCCCACGCCAGCCCGGCCTCAATGCCAAGCTGGCGCTCGATCGGGCAGTTGTCGTCGAGGACACCCGGTTGCGTGAACAACAGGTGACTGGCGATCGGACTGTCGCCCTGCAGAACGCAATCACGCAGACACGCCCGGGCGTACCTGACGTTGCGCTCCACGTCGCCGGCGTAGGGGCTTTCAAGAACTACCCTGCGCATGGCATCACCCGTTGATCATGCCAAGTGCGACCAAGTAGGTGCTGAGCAGGGCCTCTTCCTCCTCGCGCTCGGCCTTGTCGCGCTTACGCAGGGCGACCACCTTGCGCAGGATCTTGGTGTCAAAGCCGTTGCCCTTGGCCTCGGCGTAGATTTCCTTGATGTCGAGCGCGACCGCGGACTTCTCCTCATCCATCCGCTCGATGCGCTCGACTATGCTCTTGAGCTGGTTGCCGGCGATGCTGTTGTGGCCGACGCCGGCCGTGGCGGTTTCTTCGGTCATGCTGACCTCCTGCGAGAAAAGGGTGGACGGTGTTTGCGCACACGCACCGTCCGACGTGCGGAGACCCAAGCCGAAGCCTGGAGCGCAACTGTCAGTCGAACAGTCCCTCGGTGCCGGTCGCGCCGCCGGTGATGGCAGCTCCCGCGATCGGCGTGAAGTCGTCAGCCGCGTCGACACGGCCGCCCGCCATGGGCGTGTCGTGCTCGAGCAACTGCACGTTCGTCAGGCCCAGGCTCACGCCCTTGCCGCCGGTCGGATGCTCCCAAAAGTACGGGCGCAGACTGACCATGCCCCACCGGCCGCTATATATCTGCGACGGGTCGTTGATCTCGCTGAGATCGGCGCCGACGATCTGCGGCTTGAACTTGGCCGATGCACGGATCATCACAGGGAAGTCTTCGGCGTGCTCCTTGAGGCTCGGGCTGTCCTCGGTCTTGAGGAATGGTTTCTTGATTTTGGTCGTTTTGCGCTGCGCTTCCGTCAGATTCTCGGCGGCGCATTCCTCGACCGCCGTCAGCATCAGGCTGAGATCGGCTTCCTTCGGGAACATCACCGACACCTGGTACCTGGCCTTGGCCGGATCCGTCTCGCCCTTGGGCAGGGTCGGCTCGTTCAGGTAGACG
>Ga0209702_10007185_pt1 | contig 13758 bp, 14 predicted proteins | sample FRY01_FD_187210 | JGI IMG/M metagenome (GOLD analysis project Ga0209702, IMG submission 187210) | Freshwater microbial communities from Lake Fryxell liftoff mats and glacier meltwater in Antarctica - FRY-01 (SPAdes) (version 2) | ecosystem: Environmental > Aquatic > Freshwater > Ice > Glacier... | reverse complement strand
GGAAGTGTCGGTATCGTTGATGTTTTCTTCTTCTTGCTGCACATCATCTACCGCAGGTGGAAGAAATGGATCTACGGCGGTTCCGCTTCCCTGTGCTGGAGTTCCCTCTTGCTTCTTCTCTTGCCGACGTAATATTTTGTTGAGCTCACCAATCAAAACGGATTCATGCATCTCCATCAATACAGAAGTATGTTTGATGTAAGTAGAACGTGTGATGGCATCGGGAACCTTTGCAATCGTTTCTACGATGTCGCGAATCAATGCCGATTTCTTGATGGGATCACCGGCGGCATCGTCTAATAATAATTTTGTTTTGAAGCTGATGAAATCGACGGCTTGCTCTTTCAAAAAAACTTTGAGTTCTTCGGTGCTTACTTTTTTAGAGAAGGAATCGGGATCTTCACCGTCAGGGAAGAGCACTACGCGCACGTTCATTCCTTCTTCGAGGATGAGATCAATTCCGCGTAACGATGCTTTGATACCCGCGGGATCACCATCGTACAAAACAGAAATATTTCGCGTGTAACGACCGATGAGTCGGATTTGCTCTACCGTTAAGGCAGTACCGCTCGAGGCTACTACGTTTTCTATTCCTGCCTGATGCATCGAAACAACATCGGTATATCCTTCTACTAAATAACAGGAATCGAAAGCAGCAATGGACTTACGTGCTTGCGCGATGCCGTATAAATTTTTTCCTTTATAATAAATTTCCGTCTCGGGAGAATTTAAATATTTCGGACTCTTCGGATCTGTTTTTAAAATTCTTGCGCCAAATGCAATCACACGTCCGGTGAGATTATGAATTGGAAAAATTACTCTTCCTCGAAAACGATCGTAAGTTTTATTTTCCGAAACAATGATGAGTCCCGTTTTCTCGAGGAGCTCTTGAAGATGTCCTGCTTTTTCTGCGGCTTTCATCAATCCATCCCACTGATCGGGAGCATACCCTAAATTAAAACGTTTGATCACTTCATCTGTAAATCCACGCTCTCGAAAATAACTGAGTCCAATCGCTTTTCCTTCTTCGTTCTCCCATAAATAATCCTGAAAGAATTGTTGCGCAAATGCCGTGACCGTAAATAAATTTTCGCGATGCGTTTGTTCCTCTAAATATTCGGGTGAAGGTGTATGTTCTTCTACAGCGATGTTATATTTCTTCGCAAGAAAACGCAAGGCTTCCGGAAAAGTAAAATGTTCATGCTCCATCACGAAGGTGACCGAGTCGCCGGCTTTTCCGCAACCGAAACATTTGAAAAATCCTTTCACCGGAGAAACCGTGAACGAAGGAGTACGTTCATTGTGAAAAGGACAATTGCCTAATAAATTCGCACCACGCTTTTTCAGGGATACAAAATCGCCCACCACCTCTTCGATGCGGACCGTATCCAGAATTAATTGTTTGGTGGTATTGTTAATCATTGAGAGGTAAAGATACGTCGGGCGATAAAATCATTCACGAAAAAATTAATGATTTCGCTCTGTGGTAAATCTAACTAATTGTTCTAAAGAATCTTTGTATTTCGATGCCGGGAAATTATTGAGAATTTCAAAAGCCTGATTTTGATATTGATGCATTTTCTCCTTTGCATATTTCAATCCGCCCTTCTCCATCACCATATTGATGACCGTTTCCACTCGGGCTTTATCATCGCTATAACTCTTCACGGTATTGATGATATATCGCTTGTCTTTATTGTTCGATTGATTCAATGCATAAATCAAGGGCAAGGTCATTTTATGTTCTTTGATATCGATGCCGCGCGGCTTTCCGGTTTGCTCAGCTTGTTCGTAATCGAAGAGATCATCTTTAATTTGAAATGCAATGCCTACAGCTTGTCCAAAATCATGCATGCGTGTAATGTTTTCCTTGCTTGCATTTACGGAAGATGCGCCCGTTGCACAGCAGCTGGCTATTAGCGATGCAGTTTTTGCTTGGATGATATCGTAATACACTTCTTCGTTGATGTCCAGCTTACGTGCTTTTTCGATTTGCAACAATTCACCTTCACTCATTTTTCGCACCGCGGTAGAAACAATTTTCAGCAATTCAAATTCTTCGTGTTCTACCGAGAGTAATAATCCGCGCGATAAAAGATAATCGCCCACCAAGACTGCAATTTTATTTTTCCAGAGTGCATTGATCGAAAAAAATCCGCGACGCAAATTGCTATCGTCAACGACGTCATCGTGTACGAGTGTAGCGGTATGTAAAAGTTCAATCAGCGAAGCGGCGCGATAAGTACTCTCGCATATTTCGCCATTCACGCCTGCCGACAAAAACACAAACATCGGACGCATTTGTTTGCCTTTACGTTTCACGATATAATGCATGATGCGATCGAGCAAAGGCACCGAACTCAACATCGCCTTCCTGAATTTCAATTCAAACTCCTCCATCTCCTTGTGGATAGGATGTTTGATGTCATCAAGATTCAGGGACATAAATACTAAGAAAGTTTAAAGGAAATGGGCAACGTATATTTTACCTTGACGGGTTCATCGCCTTGCGTGCCTGGTTTCCAGTCGGGCATTTCTTTCACTACACGAATAGCTTCTTTATCCAATGATTCATTGACTCCACGCAAAATCTTCACCTCGCTCACCTTTCCTAGTTCGGTGATTATAAAAGAAACAAAAACTTTTCCTTCTATTTTTTTCTCTTTCGCATCCTTTGGATATTGAATGCTATTGGAAAGATACTGCATCAATGCTTCCGTTCCACCCGGAAATTCAGGCATTATTTCAACGGCAATAAATACATTTTCATCAGTTGGATCTTTCTCCGGCAATTGCTGGGCAAATCCCGAAAATGGAAGAATGAGAATTAATAGAAAGAGGAGCTTTTTCATGGGCTTTTGTGATTAGGATACGAAGATACGTTTAAAGATGGAATTGGAAAAAAACTAAGCTTTTGCTCTCTTAAAAACGGGAACCGTGCTGCAAGGTTCGCCGTAAAAGATGCTTTTTACCACCGACTGCAATTTGGCGGTGATATGCACATAAGCTTGCACCGGAACCGGTTTCTTACTACAACCTTTTATCACCACCCGTTGATCGGTATATTCGATCAAATCCAATGCGTCAATTTTTTCGCGATAAAATTCCACGACTAACGCTTCCGGAGTACCGAAGAAAATTATACTCGCATATTTTTGCAAAGCAGAACTCAAAAGCATCCATGCCCAACGCGGAATAATTGCATCCGTAGAACAAAACAAAGCCACTAGTTTTCCTTCATACCTCGACCAATCATTCTCCTTAATAAATTCTCTAAAATCTTTTTCGCGCAACAAAAATCCCTCTATCAATTGATCGGCAATATCAATAGACATCAACTCTTTTTCCGGATACCATTCTTCCAGATCTATGCTGAGGAGACTGCTTGTTGCAACTTTGTTAACGATGGACATTTTTTCTGAATTTGCAGAAACTTAAAGTTTCATTATTATAACCTGCAGCAGGCAGGCACGGATTCTGTAGATTTATCTGATTTTCGCTTATTAATTTTAGAAGGAATATTTAAATGCAAGCAAAATCTGTAGATCGGTTTTATCTGTAGATCTGTATTCATCCGCGTGCACTGGTTCCCCTGAGCCTATCGATGGGAGCCTGCCAAAGTGTAGATCCAGTAGAATTCTGAATTCCTAATTCTGAATTCTGAATTAAATCAGGGGGGAATTCTGAATTCCTAATTCTGAATTCTGAATTAAATTACCACATCCCCAACTCCAACCTTGCTTCCTCACTCATCATGTCTTTTTCCCATGGGGGATTGAAGGTGATTTCTACTTTGGCGGTGTTGATGTCGGCGATGTCGCGCACTTTTTGCTCTACGTCGGGAGGTAATGTTTCGGCGACAGGACAAGCAGGAGAGGTTAATGTCATCATGATGTGTACGTCGTTGCCTTCGTTGATGTTGATTTCATAGATCAAACCAAGTTCCCAAATGTCGACCGGAATTTCCGGATCATAACATGATTTTAACACGTCGATGATGCGATCGCGTAGTGACTTTACTTCCGGTATAGGATTCGTTTCCGTCATTTCCTTGGTGGCCTCTTTGTTTTCCATTTTTATTTTGCTTGACTTGCAAAAGCCAATGCGTATGTTTTCATTTGTTTAATCATGGCCGATAATCCGTTGGCGCGTGTAACGGCGATGTGTTGCCGTAAACCCAAGGCATCGATGAATTCTAATTTAGATTCAAGAATGCTTTCCGGTGTTTGTCCCGACAAGACCATCATCAGCAATGCAATTTCTCCTTTTACAAAAGTAGAATCGCTATCAGCACTGAAATAAAGTTTGCCTTGCTTTTCTTCACCGTTTAACCACACCGAACTTTGGCACCCTTTAATTTTATATTCTTCTAACTTATATTTCTCATCTAGCTTCGGCAATTTTTGTCCGAGCTCGATGATATAATGGTATTTCTCCTCCCAGGAATCGAATAATTCGAAGTCGGAAATAATTTCCTTTTCTATGTCTGACATTCCACTCATGCGACTTGCTTTTCCTGTAAAAGTGAAATGGCTTTCTCTAAATTTTCTGCTAAGGCATCAATCTCTTCCTTGGTATTGTAAAACATAAAGGAAGCACGAAGTGTTCCGACAATGCCAAAACGAATCATCACAGGCTCGGTACAATGGTGACCGGTGCGTACTGCAATTCCTTTTGTATCGAGAAACATTCCGGTATCAAGTGCATTCACCCCATCAATCACCATCGAAATTACACTTGCTTTATTCTTCGCTGTTCCAATAATTTTTACAGATGGTAGTTTAGAAATGACTTGTGTGGCATACGTTAACAATTCAGTTTCCCATGCAGCAATTGCTTCACGATCGAGGGAATTCCAATAGTCTATGGCAGCACCCATCGCAATTACATCGGCGATATTCGGTGTACCTGCTTCAAATTTATAAGGGACTTCGTTGTAAGTTGTTTTTTCAAATGATACCGATTGAATCATCTCCCCTCCACCTTGGTAAGGCGGCATGTTTTCCAGTAGATGCAATTTTCCGTAGAGGCAACCGATGCCGGTGGGACCTAAAATTTTGTGAGAACTAAATGCGAAAAAGTCTGCATCTAAATCCTGCACGTCGATGACATCATGTGCCGAACTTTGTGCGCCATCAACCAATACAGGAATTCCTTTTGCATGCGCTTGTTGGATGATTTCTTTTATTGGATTGATACTACCCAATGAATTTGAGACATGCACCACCGAAACAATTTTCGTTTTAGATGTGAGCAAGGCTGGCAATGTATCCATCATCAATTCACCTGCATCATTCATCGGAATCACCTTCAGAATGGCACCTTTCTCTTCGCACAGCATTTGCCAAGGAACAATATTGCTATGATGTTCCATGGCAGAAATAACTATTTCATCGCCCTTTCCGATATTCTTTCTACCAAAAGTAGCTGCTACTAAATTAATGGCTTCGGTGGTTCCGCGCACAAAAATAATTTCGCGTTCGCTGGAGGCATTGATAAATGATTTTACTTTTTCACGCACTTCATCAAATGCGGCGCTTGCTTTTTGAGAAAGAAAATGCACACCGCGATGAATATTGGAATTGTAATGCGTATAATAATTACTTAAAGCATCAATGACCACCTGCGGCTTTTGCGAACTGGCGGCATTGTCGAAATACACCAAGGGTTTCCCATAGGCTTTCTCCGATAAAATCGGAAAATCTTTGCGAATTTCATGAACGTTAAAATTTTTCATCCCTTTATTTTTTTAATTGAATGATTCGATTTTCATTCTTTAAATCATCTCCCCAAAAACGGAAGACAATTATTTTCCTTCTTCCATTTGCAGACTTGCCAGTTTCACATCCAGCAAGGCCATCAAACTTTCACGAAGAGTTTCATTTTCTATTTGATTAATTACGTCGGCAGCGAAGGCATGATTCAACATGGAACGCGCTACATTTTCACCGATTCCGCGCGCACGCAAATAAAACAATGCTTCTTCGTCAAGTTGTCCAGTGGTAGCGCCATGACTACATTTCACATCATCGGCAAATATTTCCAGCTGCGGTTTTGTATTCATCGAAGCATTGCTACTCAACAATAAATTCTTGTTCGACTGATAGGCATTTGTTTTTTGCGCATCCTGACGTACAAATATTTTTCCGTTAAACACACCTTGTGAATGATCGCCCAAAATTCCTTTGTACAACTCCGAGCTATAGCAATTCGGCATGGCATGATCCACCAAAGTATGATTATCGACTACCTGATGATTATTCAAAACATACAATCCGTTCAAGTACGCTTTCACTTGTTGATCGTCGAGACGAATGTTTAAATTGTTGCGAACGATTCCTCCACCAAGGGTGATGGTCGTTAAATGCTGATGACTTTCGCGCGCCATATTTACTTTATGGTAATTGATATGCTGCGCATCATCAGCTTCCACTTGCACTTTATCATAATTCACAGAAGCCGACTTGCCAATCACCACTTCAGAAACGAAATTCGTGAACGACGGTACTCCAGCACCGTGAGTATAGAAACTTTCGAGCACACTACACTTCGAATTTTCTTCAGCAACGAGTAAAACACGAGCGGGAATCAATAAAGGATCCGCGCCTAGAACTGAAACAAATGCCAATTCAATAAGCACATTTGATTTTACACTCGCATCTACCTTTATAATTACCGGCGTGTAACACAACATCGTATTTAATGCCACCAAGCTTTCTTCTTCGAAAGAAGCGTGATGAAACAAATGCGACAACACTGAAGCATCGTTCTTAAAATCATCGATGCTACCTATATGAATTCCCTTCGGCAGCGCATCCATAGAAGAGGCAGCAACATTCAATTTTCCGTTTTCAATGATACACAATACAGAAGTTTTTCCACCCAAACGATATTGTTCCGCTTCCTTCTTCGATAAAATTTGTTTATCCGCAGGACTCACATTTCGGAAACCGGTATTTGCGATGCTTGAAAGATTCAAGTACTTCCACTCTTCATGCTTCATGGTAGGAATACCGGACGCGGCAAAAGCCTCCATCGCTTTTTTGCGAATGGCAGCAAGAGCAGGTTCACCCTTCCCGTAAACATCAGCAAAGATTTCTGCTTCCTGAGCGAAAGCAGTTTGTGCTGTTTGATAAATGATTCTTGTTGACATAATAATTAAGCGCCTACAGCGACCTCTTCTTTAATCCAATCGTAACCCTTTTCTTCTAACTCCAATGCTAATTCTTTACCACCTGATTTTACAATTCTTCCTTTGTACAACACGTGAACAAAATCAGGAACGATATAATCGAGCAAACGTTGGTAATGCGTAATCACGATGAACGAACGTTTTCCGTCACGCAAAGCATTCACGCCATTGGAAACGATACGCAAAGCATCGATGTCGAGACCGGAATCTGTTTCGTCCAATATTGACAGTGTTGGTTCCAGCATTGCCATTTGAAAAATTTCATTTCTCTTTTTCTCACCACCACTGAAACCTTCGTTCACCGAACGCTGCGTCATCGATTTATCGATCTCCACCAATTTCATCTTCTCCTTCATCAGCGCCAAAAAATCTTTTGAATCGAGCGGAGGCAATTCGCGCGATTTACGTACTTCGTTTACGGCGGTTTTCAAAAAATTAGCATTGCTCACTCCTGGAATTTCCACCGGATATTGAAACGCTAAAAATACACCAGCACGCGCACGATCTTCCGGCGACATTTCTAAGAGATCATCACGAAAAAAAACCACCGAACCTTCGCTCACTTCATACTCTTCACGACCTGCAAGTACTGATGCAAGCGTACTTTTACCGGAGCCGTTCGGGCCCATGATGGCATGTACTTCACCCGGCTTCACTTCTAAATTTAATCCGTTAAGGATTTGCTTTCCTTCTACAGAAGCTTTTAAATTTTTTATTGATAACATAAATTTATTTGTATGTTCTTAATATTATTTTTTGTTAAATGCGCCTAATAGCTATCGGGCGGACGCAACGATAAGCAGCGAGCGCGGCGAAAATATTTCTAATTTATCCTACTGAACCTTCCAATGAGATCGATAATAATTTTTGTGCTTCTACGGCGAACTCCATCGGCAATTGATTAAACACTTCTTTGCAATAACCGTTCACGATTAAGTTCACGGCATCTTCGGTAGAGATTCCACGTTGATTGCAATAGAAAATTTGATCTTCGCCCACTTTACTTGTCGTTGCTTCGTGTTCTACTTTTGCAGTTTTATTATTTACTTCGATATACGGGAACGTATGTGCTCCGCATTTATCGCCGATCAACAGCGAATCACACTGCGAGAAATTACGTGCTTGATCAGCTTTCTTTCCGATGCGCACGAGTCCGCGATAAGAGTTATGACTTTTCCCGCAAGAGATTCCTTTCGAGATAATAATGCTACGCGTTTTTTTTCCGATATGAATCATCTTCGTACCGGTATCTGCTTGTTGCATATTATTCGTCACTGCTACTGAATAAAATTCACCTACTGAATAATCACCTTTTAAAATAACACTTGGGTATTTCCAAGTAATGGCTGAGCCGGTTTCTACTTGTGTCCAGGAAATTTTTGCACGATCGCCCAAACAAATTCCGCGCTTCGTCACAAAATTATAGATACCACCTTTTCCGTTTTTATCACCCGGATACCAGTTCTGTACTGTAGAATATTTTACGGTTGCATCGGTATGAGAAACTATTTCCACTACTGCTGCATGCAATTGATTTTCGTCGCGCATAGGAGCCGTACATCCTTCCAAATAACTCACGAAAGAACCTTCTTCAGCAACGATCAATGTACGTTCGAACTGACCGGTGCCTGCGCTATTGATACGGAAATACGTACTCAACTCCATCGGGCAACGAACTCCCTTCGGAATAAAACAAAATGAACCATCGGAGAAAACAGCGCTATTCAATGCAGCATAAAAATTATCGGTAGCAGGAACGACAGATCCTAAATATTTTTTTATCAAATCGGGATGATCGTGAACGGCTTCGCTGAAAGAACAGAAAATAATTCCGAGCTCACCGAGTGATTCGCGAAAAGTTGTTTTTACAGAGACGCTATCGATCACCGCATCTACCGCAACACCAGCTAGTCGTTGTTGCTCGATGAGAGAAATTCCTAATTTATCAAACGTTGCTTTAATTTCCGGATCCAATTCATCCAAAGAATTCAGCGTTGGCTTTTTCTTAGGCGCAGAATAATAAATAATATCTTGAAAATCAATTTTCGGATAATTCACGTTTGGCCACTTCGGCTCTATCATTGTTAGCCAATGACGAAAAGCTTTCAGGCGCCATTCGAGCAACCATTCCGGTTCATTCTTCTTTGCAGAAATAAATCGAACGGTATCTTCGTTCAAACCTTTCGGTGCAAAATCACTTTCGATGTTACTCACAAATCCCCATTTATACTCGGAGTTTGTTACTTCATCTAATATTTTTAAGTCTTCTGACATAATCTTTTTTTAATAGAAATCAAATTGAAATCCTTCCTGACATCTTCAAGAAATTACACGGCGAAAGATTCACCGCAACCACAAGTTCGCGAAGCATTTGGATTGATAAATTGAAATCCTTTTCCATTCAGTCCATCACTAAAATCAAGTTCAGTTCCGACTAAATACAAAAAGCTCTTTTTATCACAAACGATTTTCACTCCTTTATCTTCAAAAACTTTATCACTCTCCTTCAATTGATGGTCGAATTCGAGAGAATACGTTAATCCGGAACAACCTCCACCGTCAACACCCACGCGGATGAAGGAAGCGGTTGGATGTTCTTCTTTAGCAATCAATTCGAGTGCTCTTTCTTTGGCTTTTTCTGTTACTGTTATCATGGCTTTTTTATTCTCTGCGAAGGTACGGTGAAAAGGCTTATTTAGAACAATTCTAAGAAGGAAAAGTTTTAGAAGGGGAGGGAGACATCAAAAGGAAAAATAGAAACTGATAATCAAGTCTTTACCGACTATATTTAAGAATAAATGGGTAAAATTTATTCCATCAAAAACCCATCTCCCGAAAACGAGAGCGAAAAAAAAAGATTTAAAGGACAGCTTCGAGGATATACAGAAAGAGTGCAGCCAATCCGGCGGAAACTGGAATGGTTAATACCCAGGCCCATACGAGTTGCAAAGTTACACCCCAACGAACTGCTGAAATACGCTTCGTAAGTCCTACACCGACAATAGAACCTGTAATGGTATGGGTAGTACTTACGGGAATTTTAAAATGCTGCGTTCCAAAAAGTGTTAGTGCACCGGCAGTTTCGGCGCTAAAGCCCTCGAAGGGAGTTAGTTTAGTCACCTTCTGCCCCATCGTTTTCACAATCTTCCAACCACCGATCATAGTACCCAAAGCAATGGCAGTATAACAGGCCAAAGGCACCCAACCGGGCAACTCATGCATGTCGGAAATTACATTTTGACTAATCATTGCTGCGGCAATAATACCCATCACCTTTTGCGCATCATTACCACCATGTCCGAGAGAATAAGCAGCAGAAGAAACCAATTGGAGTCGCCGGAAAATTCGATCTACTTTAGATGGGTTGGAATGTTTACAAATATGCAAAGTTAAAACTGAAATAATATAAGACATCAGCATTCCTAAAATTGGAGCCAAGACAATAAAATACACTGTAGGCATTATTACGCTATATTGAATTGCGTCAAATCCACCTGCGTGTGCTATACCGGCGCCTGCAAAACCGCCAATCAATGTATGCGAAGAGCTCGAAGGAATACCATACCACCACGTGAGCAAATTCCAAAAAATTGCGGCGAGCAATCCTGCCATTACTACCACCAATGTAATATTTTCGGCACGAACAGTTTTTGCAACTGTATCGGCCACTTTCAATTCAAACAACCAATAGGCTAAAAAATTAAACATCGCTGCCCAAACCACCGCAGCGGCCGGACTCAATACTCGCGTTGAAACTACAGTAGCAATCGAGTTCGCGGCATCATGAAAGCCATTGATAAAATCAAATATCAAGGCCATAACAATAACAACAATGAGCAAGGTTTCCATATGCCTTACTTATGCCATTTTAATAATGATAGATTCAATCACATTCGCGGCATCTTCACTCTTATCGGTAGCCGTTTCCAGGCCATGCAAAATTTCCTTTTTCATAATAATTTTAATGGCATCTTTTTCATTCGCAAACAAAGCAGCAACGGCATGATCAAAAATATCATCCGCATGATTTTCGATACTATTGATGCGCACCAGCGAAGCTGTGATATCGCGCATCTTATCCATATTCTTCAACTCCAAAACGGCAGATTTCAATTCCTGTGTACTCTGTTGAATCAGTTCACATAATTTAATCATATCGCTATCGTACTCATCAATTTTATACAATTCCATTCTTTTCGAAGAGCCATGAATAAAATCTACCACATCATCAATGGAAGTCACGAGGCGATGAATATCCTCCCGATCGAAAGGCGTAATGAAATTTCTGCCGAGCTCTAAAAAGATTTCATGGGTAATTTCATCTCCAATATGTTCGAGCTGTTCAATTTTGCGAAACCACTTACTTCTATCCGCTTTATCGGCTATAATCAGTTGATAAATAGCTTTTCCGCACTCATGCAGATTCGTTACCGCTTTATCAAATAAGGGGAAGAATTTTCGATCTTGGGGCACGAAATACTTGAGGAATCCGAATGATGACATAGAATAGAATTAGGCTGCTAAAGTAAATTAAATGTTAAGAATATCATCAATGTTAAGTTAATGTTATTCACATCAAAGCGCATTTACAGGTGTTGTGGAGATGGGAGGATTGTAAAAAATCAGAATATACATCTAAAAGATTTCATGAGTTAAAACATACTGCGACATTAATTAGGAATGTTTAAAAATTCAACCATTCATTATCATCAATGTTTATTTTCAAGAGAATTTACAGAACTAGGGAACCTTTCTATTTACTAGCAATAAATCTACTAGCAAGAAATCAAAAAAATATGAATCTATACTTTTTTGAAATTACCAATTTCCTTTAAAGTATTCAAGATGGTTTTGCACCAATACAGACAAACTAATTCCGATATTTTTAGCGTAAGATTTTGCCTTTTCTACAACAGCTTTTTCGACAGATATTGTAAGACTAGTTTTCATAAACAGGAGTTTTAGACATTCGTAATTATTATGGTCTAAAATACCAAATAATTCGGCGCCTTTCCTGAATAAAACTATAAAAAGAAGCGCATTGTTCAAAGTAAATTTGCTTTCCGGAGATGAATTAATCAAAAGAATTTCAATCCGCAGCAATAAATATAGAATTATCTTTGCCCCATGTTTGAGAACAAAGAAAACCGCACGGAATTATCGAGTTTAGGAGAGTTTGGCTTGATTGATCATATAAAGCAAAGCATCAAATTGCAACAGCCTGGCAGTTTAGTGGGCATTGGAGATGATGCGGCGATTATTGACAATGGTCCGGGCAGAACGGTAGTGACCACCGACATGCTTTTAGAGGGCGTACATTTTGATTTGACTTATACCCCATTAAAGCATTTGGGATATAAAGCCGTTGTGGTTAACATCAGTGATATTTGCGCGATGAATGCGATGCCCATGCAAATTGTATGTGGATTGGCATTATCCAATCGTTTTTCTCTCGAGGCGGTAGAAGAATTAATGTCGGGAATACAATTAGCATGTGAGCGCTACGGCGTTGATTTAGTAGGTGGCGATACCTGCTCATCCAACAGTGGATTGGTCATCAGCATCACTGCCATCGGGCATGCTAAAGAAGAAAATTTAGTGTATAGAAACGGCGCGAAAGTAAATGATTTGATTTGCGTCACCGGTGATTTAGGTGGAGCTTATATGGGATTACAATTACTCAACCGCGAGAAAAAAATATTTTTAGAAAATCCGGGTGCACAACCTGAATTAAAAGGATACGATTATTTACTCGAGCGGCAAATAAAACCGGAAGCGCGACTTGATATTATACAACGTTTTGAAACTTGGTATTTGAAACCAAACAGCATGATTGATATTTCTGACGGACTTGCATCTGAGTTGATGCATCTCTGCAAAAATTCAAATACAGGTTGTCAGATTTACGAAAGCAAAATTCCGATGGATCATCTCACCATCGAGTTAGGAAAAGAGTTAGGATTGGATCCGGCAGTAGCAGCACTCAACGGCGGCGAAGATTATGAATTACTCTTTACCTTACCACTGAGCGAATACGAAAAAATAAAAGACCGCGCCGAAATCAGCATCATCGGACACATCACCGAATCCACGGCAGGCTATCGTCTCATCGACAAAGATGACAATGTACATGAGTTGAAGGCGCAGGGCTGGGATGCTTTTAAGCCTTGAGCTTTGGGCTATGAGCTATGAGCTATGAGGGGTGAGCTATGAGGGATGAGCTATGAGCTATGAGGGATGAGCTATGAGCTATGAGGGGTGAGCTGTGAGCTATGAGCTATGAGGGGTGAGCTATGAGGGGTGAGGGGTGAGCTATGAGCTATGAGCGTTGAGCTATGAGGGGTGAGCGATGAGGGGTGAGCTATGAGCTATGAGTGGTTTGGGGTGAAGGTTCGTTAGCTATTGGACTCCGACTTCGTCGTATCCTACACCCGGAGGGATTGGCGGTCCCTGAGCTTGTCCGATAGCTATCGGACGAAGGGTGAGTTGGCAGATCTCTCTTCGCTATTTTTAAATCATCGAAAATCCGATTAATCCGTCAAATCTTGTTTGCCTTTTTAACACTT
>Ga0209702_10007182_pt1 | contig 13761 bp, 9 predicted proteins | sample FRY01_FD_187210 | JGI IMG/M metagenome (GOLD analysis project Ga0209702, IMG submission 187210) | Freshwater microbial communities from Lake Fryxell liftoff mats and glacier meltwater in Antarctica - FRY-01 (SPAdes) (version 2) | ecosystem: Environmental > Aquatic > Freshwater > Ice > Glacier... | reverse complement strand
CCGAGCTCGACCCGGACGTGTTGCGATCGAGGACATAGGGATTGCGCGTTTGGCCGCCCCGGCCACTCCAGCCGCTGATCGAGTGCGTCGATCGGAAGTTCGCCCACTCGCTCAAATTGGTTTTGCCCAACAACACCGCGCCACCCTCGCGCAGCCGTTTGACCACGTGCGAATCTTGCAACGGCCGCCCGTCCTTCAGCGCGAGCGAACCCGCCGTCGTGTGCAAGCGGTCCGCCGAATCCAGATTATCCTTCACGAGCACGGGGATGCCGTGCATCGCCCCGCGCACCTTGCCGGCCGCCCGTTCCTCGTCGGCCGCTTGCGCGAGCGCCCGAGCGTCGGGGTTGATCTCGATCACCGCATTCAGTTTCGGCCCTGCCCGGTCGATCGCCTCGATCCGCGCGAGATAAGCTTCCGTCAGCGCCACCGACGTCAACTCGCCCGACGCCATCGCGGTCTGCAATTGGTCAATCGTGGCCTCTGCCCACGGAAACTTATCCGTCATGACAGTGCCCCCAAGTTTGGACCCACCCGCGAGGCCCGGGGTCGAAGCAGTCGCAAGCGCGGCGCCCGCCACCAAGGTGCTGTGCAGAAACTTGCGGCGGTCGATTTTCATAAGCGTTCAGGAGAGGGCTTCTCCCAGTCGGTCACCCATGCGGGCGTAGGTTTCCACGCACTCGGCGCTCTGGGCGATCAGGTCGGCATCGAAGCGGATGCGTCCCTTTTGAAACAACGTGATCACGCAGGATCCACCGAATTTAAAGAGACCTTTCTCATCGCCCTTCGTCACGTCGCGATCCTCCACAAACGTCTGACTGATCGTGCCGACGTTGGTCGCTCCGACCTCGAGCATCGCGACCGAGCCGAATTCCGGTGAGTCGATCAGCGTCACCATGCGCTTATTCTCGACGAGATAACGGATGTTTTTCCGCAACGCGATCGGGCTAACCGAGTAGAGCCAACCCTTGATCAACGACGGGATCGTAGGCCGACCGCTGACGGGAAAGTGAAACCGATGGTAGTCCACCGGACACAGCCGCGAGATCAGCATGGAGCCGCTCGCGAACTTTTTCCCGAGTTCCTCCGAGCCGAGTAGATCGCTCAGCGTGAACTTTGCGCCCTTCACATAAAACCCCGCCGCCGCGTCCACATCGGGAAAGACCAAGTGGCGACCGTCCGCCGGCATCGCCGCGATCTTCGCCCCTTCGGCGATCGGTCGGCACTCCGGTTTCAACGCGCGAAAAAAGAACTCGTTAAACGTCCGAAAATCAAAGGGTGACTTGGCGAACTCATCGACGTCGAGGTCGAACTTGACGATGAACGGCAGCACTTTCAGCGCACTCACCCGCTTGTTCATCTGCCAGCCATACCACGCGGAAAAGAGGCGGCGCTTCGCCAGCAGCCCCACTCCCGCCCGACCCATCGCCGTCTCATAGGCAAACCGCAGCCAGCTCTCCCCAAAAATCTGCTCCGTTTCCACGGACTTCTTGTAGCGGTCGTAGTAACGAATGGGCTCAATCGGCATCCGGGGAGAAACTCACTCATCGCGGGTCGACGCAAAGCGAAACATCCGCCCGCCTGAATTTCCGCCGGGCCCGTTTGCCGCCCTCCCCCTGCTGTGTCACGCTGACCGCCATGGACAATTTCACCTTTCACAACCCCACCCGCATCCTCTTTGGCCGTGGCCAGATCGCTTCCCTAAACCAAGAACTTCCCGCTGATGCCCGGGTGCTCCTGCTGGCTGGTGGCGGCAGCATCAAGCAGAACGGCGTTTACGATCAGGTCGTGCAAGCCCTCGGCTCGCGCCACGTGGTCGAGTTCTTCGGCGTCGAAGCCAACCCCGACTTCGACACGCTGATGAAAGCCATCGAGATCGGCCGCGAGGCCAAGGTGACGTGGATTCTCCCCGTCGGCGGAGGCTCGGTGCTCGACGGCGCCAAACTCGTCGCCGCCGCCATCAACTACCCGGGCGACGCGTGGGACATCCCGTCCAAACATCTCAGCAAGCTCCCCCACGCCTTGCCGATCGGGGCCGTCCTCACTTTGCCCGCCACCGGTTCTGAGTCCAACGGAGCCGCCGTCATCTCCCGCCGCGCCACCAAGGAGAAATTGGCATTCATGAGCCCCGACATTTATCCGCGTTTCTCGATCCTTGATCCCGAGACCACTTTCTCGCTTCCTCCGCGGCAGATCGCCAACGGCATCGGCGATGCCTTCGCACACGTCATCGAGCAATACCTCACTTATCCGGCCGAGGCCGCGATTCAGGACCGATTCGCCGAAGGAGTTCTCCGCACGTTGATCGAAGTTGGCCCGAAAACCCTCGCTCAGCCCACCGACTACGATGCCCGCTCGAATCTCGTGTGGGCCGCCACCTGCGCCCTCAACGGTTGGATCGGCGTCGGCGTCCCACAAGATTGGGCCACGCACATGATCGGCCACGAGCTCACCGCCCTCCACGGGATCGACCACGCCCGCACTCTCGCCATCGTCCTCCCCAGCCTCCTCAACGTGCAACGCGAGACCAAGCGCGCCAAGTTGCTGCAATACGCCGACCGCGTCTGGGACCTGCGCAACGGCACCGAAGACGAGCGCATCGACGCCGTCATCGCCAAAACCCGCGCCTTCTATGAGTCCATCGGCATCAAGACCCGCCTCTCAGACTACAATGCCTCCGCCGACACCGCCGACGAAGTCGCCCGCCGCTTCACCGCCCGGGGCATCACCCAGCTCGGCGAACACGCCGACCTCACCCCCGAAAAAGTCGCCCAAATCCTCCGCGACGCCGCCTGATTCTGGATGACCGCAAGAAGACCCAAGAGAGATTGTCTGCCCGCACCACTCACCCGCGCCCCGATAGGCGCAATGCACGGTTGAAAGACCGGACAGCCCTTTGTGACTCTCTGCGGCCATTCCCGCGTGGGCTATTTTACAGCGACAGCTGGAGGGCGGCGGGCGGCTTGTCCTCCGTAGCCCTTGGCGGGGAAGAGAGGAACCCCGCCTTCAAGGAGAACCCGGCATCGGTAGAGCCGGTTACCTGTCCGCCATAGCTTCACGCAAAGGTTGGGTCCATAACCGCCTTCGGTCGATGGCTGACGCAAAAATTCGCACCCAACTCCGTGAGCATGAAGCGACCGCTGGCCGCGAGACTGACGGAACGCGTGATCCCTTCCCTCGGGGTTACTTCGTTCCAGAGTATCGCCTACAAGCGTAACCCATCAACCGAGACAAGCTGTTACCGATCAACCCGGATCATACCAAGACCGGGCGCACATTACATGGTCAGACTCATCCCCCCGGGTGCTTACCTCCGGGCGATGGCCGGACTCAGCCGTAGCCATGCCGTTGAACCCGCAAAGTGGTTGATAACGTGTTGGCTGCGAACGAGATTTTTACTGAATTACTGTGAGGATTTGCGCCACCAATCAGTGAGTGCAAGTGTCCTGTCCCTCGACCTGCTGCCACCAAGGTGACGAGCCCAAACCGCTGCGCGACGGAGCGCCCGGCCCACCTCAAACCGCGGCGTTTCAAGAGCATGATCACCCGCGATTTTTGCACTTTGCCCCTGACAATTTCTCTCAAAATCGCCTTCCGACTGCATCGTGACGGCTCAGCATTGTCCGTCGTCGGGGGTGCAATTGTCGGCACATTCGGCCAAGGCGTTGCGGAGGTGAACTAGGGCGCGGGTGACATTGGCCCGTTCGGTGGCCGGCACGCAGTTGAGCAAGTTGACCGCGTGATCCTCGAGTCTGCCCGCCAACTTACGTTGTTCGACCTGGCCTTTGCGCGTCAGGCCAGGGTGGAGACTGCGGGCATCGGCAGGGTTAGCGGTTCGATGGATGAGGCCATCCTTTTCCATGCGCACTAGCAGCCGGCTTGCCCAGGTTTTCTCCAGTCCCATGTGCTCGGCAAACTCCTGCACCGTGAGTCCCGCATTTTTGGCCAGCACCAGGAGCGCTTGACAACCTTGGGCGGTGGCGGAGTTGCAGCATGCGGTCTGGGCGCGCTGGACTTGGTTGAACAAACGAACCACGTCCCGGAGTAGGGTGTCGGTATTAAGCGCGGCCGAGCTGACGGTGGACATAATCAGGCAGGTTGGGAAGAATCACTGCGGTCGGCAAAGCCAACCCGCAGTCAGCAGTCGATTCAGAGGCAGCAGACTGCCTCGCGGGTCGGGGTGGCGGCGCAGCCGCAACCTGCCTGGGTTGTCTTCTCATCGGCAACGGACTGGCAACATCCACCGGCTGGGGACGCGACCTGCCGTTCGGCGGCTTTGCAACGGGTGCGGTCGGAGGTCAGTTCCACGGTGAGGGTGCCGGAATTGACGTTGATCGATGCGATGTCATGCAGCGCGGCGGGTTGATCGCCGCAGCTCGCATGAATGCGGGCGAGGGCTTCGCCCTCGAGTGGCAGCGTGGCCTCGACCTGTTCAATAATGCGAAGAAACTTGGAAGCAACCATGGGCCCGCGATCGGGTGTGCGGTCGGTCTGCGACGACGCCCAGAGCTCGAACTGGTTCTCGGACCAGTCGTGCTGCGCGGCGCCGCAATCCATGGTTTCATAGCGGACGCGTTTCACTTCGGTCAGGTGATAATCGGACGGCAGGGTGCCGGCTGGGCCGCGGAACACCAGCGGCAGGGAGCTGTGCTGGCGGAGGGTGGTGAGGAAGGAGGAGGTAGTCATGGTTGCAATTTGATTATTAGATGCTAATAGCAACCATTAAATCGAAGTTGTCAATAGCAACCCACTGTTTTTAAGCCGTTTTTCGAGTCAAGTTCCCCCGGTTGTTTATAGAGAGAGGCCGATCAAAATGGTCAGGCTCTGTAATTTGCAGTTGAGACGCATTGATCGGTCGGAAAAGGGGGCAAACTCCAAAGTCTGATCTTGAGCAGAGGGGCGGCCGGAATGCTGAAGCGTGACGGCGCGCAGGATTTGGATCGAGGATGAAGGGGCCTCGACTACGTGATCAGCGAGAAACCAGCGGAAATCGTCGGCTCTTGAATCTTGGCCAACTCGAAAATCTGGCAGTCCAATCAAACGCCTGATCCCCACGGACGACCCGAGCCCAGCTCCCCGCTACACCCGCTTCGCCGCTTTAGTTCGGCTCAACGGTCGCTTTTTTCGCCGCCTTCTTTTCCGTCTTTTGTTCCTGCGCTTTTTTGATCGACGACATGCTCCGCTGGCGGAGGGCCTCGTAGATCGGCGTGTTGCCGAGCGCTTCGGCGACTCCGTAGGCGCACAGGCAACTAACTAACAGGGGGAGCATGAAATCGTAGGTCGCCGTCATTTCGAGCATCAGAATGATCCCGGTGAGCGGAGCCCGCACGATCGCGGTGAACAACGCTCCCATGCCGAGCACGCAGAATACCTGAGGATCCATCGCCACGCCTCCCATCACGTGGTGCACTCCCGTGCCGAACCACAGTCCTCCCAGCGCGCCGATCACGAGCAGAGGCGCAAAGATTCCCCCGGCCGCGCCCGAGCTGTAACTCACCATTGTAAGCGAAAAACGGGCAATCAAGAACAGGGGTAGCAACCCCACCGCGATCGAGCCCGACAGCGCCAGTTGCACCAGTTGGCCACCTGAGCCCGCGAGCCCCGGCACCGTCCAGCCCACAAAACCGACAAACAAGCCCGCCACGGCTCCGACGGCAAACCCCGGCCATTTCAGCAAACGCTCGCGCAGGCCGATCGTCGTGAGGAGTCCGCGGTTAAACACCACCCCGAGCCCACCCATCGCCACGCCCAAAAGAGCAGCCCAAGGCAGCGAGGCGACGCCGGGCGCGGCGATCCCGAGCAGATAAAAGATTGGCGAAGAGCCCACCAACAGGCGCGACACCACATCGGCCGACACGGACGCCAAGAACGCCGCCACGAACATGACGGGCGTGAAGCTGCCGTGCAGTTCCTCGAGCACGAAAATCAAACCGGACAGCGGCGCATTGAACGCCGCCGACAAGCCCGCCCCCGCGCCCGCACTGATCAACGCCCGGCGCTCACCTTCGCCGGCCTTCACCTTGAACCACTCCGAAACCATGAATCCGGTCGCGCTGCCCATCTGCACCGTTGGTCCTTCCCTGCCCAAAGCCAACCCGCCCCCGATTCCCGCCACGCCGGCCAAAAACTTGACGGGCAACAGGCGTTTCCACTCCGGCTCCGCCTCGTTGCGCAAGATCGATTGCAGATTCGGAATCCCGCTGCCGGTCGCGTGCGGTGCAAAGCGGCGCACCAGCCACACGCTCAATCCGCCGCCCAGAGCCCCGATCGCGAGGGCCAAAGGCAGACTGAGCCATCCCGAAAAACCCGTCGCCGCGATCGACCTCCAGTGCTCGACCCCCTCCAACGCCAGCCGAAACGCCGTCGCGAGCAACCCCGCGATGATCCCGACCAACAGGGCTTTGAGGATAATGTGGCGACGGCGGACCTCATCTCCGCCGAGCCCAGAACTGTTATCTGCATGCACAACCCCACCTAACCGCCGCGGACCCTCCGCTTACAAGAATCTTAACAAAATCGCCCAATTTTCGTTGGCCGCGACGCGAGGGCCCACCTTTGCGCAAGGCGACGGCGGACAAACGCCGCAGCTCAAACTTGGGTCAATTGGAAGATGAAACCCTGGGGCGCGTGCGGAAGACCGCGGCGCCCTCGCCGCGTTCGCTTGTTTGGCCCTCGTAGCCTTCGTCCCCCTCACCCCATCACCAGATCGTCGTCTTTGACCGAGAAGGTCACGGTCTGGCCTTCGCTGATCGCGCCGCTGATCAGGGCGCGGGCGAGCTTGGTCTCGACTTGACGTTGGAGGAATCGCTTGAGCGGGCGCGCCCCGAAGACCGGATCGTAGCCTTTCAACGCAGCCCATTCGCGCGCCTTGGGATCGAGGGTCACCGTCACCCGGCGGTCCGCCAACCGCTTGTTCAGGTCGACCAACAGCAGGTCCACGATCACCGTGATCTCGTCCAGCGTCAGCGGCTTGAAGAGAATCGACTCGTCAATGCGGTTGAGAAACTCCGGCCGGAATGCCTTGCGCAGCTCGGCCATCACGCTCTCGCGCACATTTTCGGAGATCACGTCGCCCGTCACCCCTTCGAGGAGAAAACGAGAGCCGAGGTTGGAGGTCATGATGATGATCGTGTTCTTAAAATCGACCGTGCGGCCTTGATTGTCGGTGATCCGGCCATCGTCGAGCACCTGCAGGAGCACGTTAAACACGTCCGGATGCGCCTTCTCAATCTCGTCGAACAACACCACGGCATAGGGCTTGCGCCGCACGGCCTCGGACAACTGCCCGCCCTCGTCGTAGCCGACGTAGCCTGGAGGCGCGCCGATCAACCGCGAGACGCTGTGCTTTTCCATGTATTCCGACATGTCGATTCGCACCATCGCCGCCTCGGTGTCGAACAACGTCTCGGCCAGCGCCTTCGCCAGCTCGGTCTTGCCGACACCCGTGGGCCCAAGAAACAGAAAACTGCCCACCGGGCGCCGCGGATCTTTGATTCCGCTGCGGGCGCGCAGGATCGATTCGGTGACCAACGTCACCGCCTCGTCCTGTCCGATCACGCGCCGATGCAGCACCTCCTCGAGGCGCAGCAGCTTCTCCTTCTCGCCTTCGACCAAACGCGTCACCGGCACGCCACTCCACTTGGACACGATCTCCGCGATCTCCTCCTCGGAGACTTCCTCCTTAAACAGCGACGGCGACGCCCCTCCCGCCGAGTCAGTATTTTTGGGGGACGCAACGCCTCCGTCGCGTTTGTGCTCCAATTTTTTCAATTCGGCTTCCAGGAGCGGGATCTTTCCGTGGCGAAGCTCGGCTACCTTATTCAAATCGTAAGCTCGCTCGGCCTTCTCCATTTCCAGACGCGCGGACTCCAGCTCCTCACGTTGGTGGCGCACCTTGTTGATCGCCGCCTTTTCCTTCTCCCAGTGCCGCTTGATCGTGTCGGCCTGTTCCTTCGCGTCGGCCAGCTCCTTGCGCAGGTGCAACAGGCGTTGCTTACTCGCCGAGTCCTTCTCTTTCGCCAGCGCGGTCTCCTCAATCTCCAGACGCAGCACTTTGCGCGTCAGCTCGTCGAGCTCTTGGGGCATCGAGTCCATTTCCATGCGGATCATCGCGCACGCTTCGTCCACCAAATCGATCGCCTTATCCGGCAGGAAGCGGTCGCTGATGTAGCGATCTGAAAGCACGGCGGCGCTCACCAGCGCGTTGTCCTGAATGCGGACGCCGTGGTGCAGCTCAAAACGCTCCCGGAGGCCGCGCAGAATCGAAATCGCATCCTCGACGGTCGGTTGATCCACGCGCACGGGCTGGAACCGACGTTCGAGCGCGGCGTCCTTCTCGATGTGCTTGCGGTATTCGTCGAGCGTCGTCGCGCCGATACAGTGCAACTCACCGCGGGCGAGCATTGGTTTGAGCAGGTTGCCCGCGTCCATGGCGCCATCGATCTTTCCCGCGCCCACAATCGTGTGGAGTTCATCAATGAAGAGAATGATCCGACCATCGGCTTGCTTCACCTCGGCGAGCACGGCCTTGAGCCGCTCCTCAAACTCGCCGCGATATTTCGCGCCCGCGACAAGGGCGCCCATATCGAGGGAAAAAATCGTCTTGTCCTTCATGCTCTCCGGCACGTCGCCGCGCAGAATGCGCTGCGCGAGACCTTCGACGATCGCGGTCTTGCCCACGCCGGGCTCACCGATCAGCACAGGGTTGTTCTTGGTCTTGCGAAGCAGAATACGGATCGTGCGCCGAATCTCTTCGTCGCGGCCGATCACCGGGTCCATCTTCCCCTTCCGCGCAAGCGCCACCAGATCGAGCCCGTATTTTTCCAATGACTGGTAGGTCGCCTCGGGGTTGTCGGTCGTCACGCGTTGCGCCCCACGGATCTCCTTCAGCGCTTTCAACACCAGTCGACGATCAATCCCGAAACTGTGGAAAAACTTCTTGAGCGCGTCGGGCTGGGCGACTTCCAACAAACCGAGAAACAGATGCTCCACCGAGACAAAATCGTCCTTGAGCCCCTTCGCTTCGTCCTCCGCCTTCGTAAGGACTTCGTTGACGGCTTGGGTCACGTAGATCTTCGATGTGTCCACGCTGCCAGTCACCTTGGGCAGTCGATCGAGTTCGCGCTCGACCGCCAGCTGCACCGCGCTGGTTGTGATGTTGAGCTTGTCGATGATCCCGGGCACAATCCCGTTTTCCTGCGCGAGCAAGGCGGCGAATAAGTGCCACGTCTCGACCTCGTTGTTCGAACGTCGACGCGCCAACGCCTGCGCTTCCGTAATCGCCTGGCGTGACATTTGAGTGAGTTGATTAGAGTCCATGTGGTCATCCCCTGTGCATACGATGCGCCATCCTACACGAGGGATCGCTCCCTCGCAAAAGAGATTTGCGCTGAATTGGGCTGGGACAATCCGCTTCGAAACATGGCTCACCCAGCGACACGGTGGCGGCGTCAACTCACCCTTGCACCCATTCGGGCCTGACCTGATGATTTTGGCCCAGAGACTGTGATGAATCTTTGCCACTCGCCCCCTATTGACCCCCTGCATGGGGACGTGGCGCCCTCGCGGCGTTTTCCTAAACCGACCGCAGCGGGGGCGCCGCGGCTCCAAGCCGTGCCGCAAAGCATCACAACCCGCTTATGAGCTGCGCCGGAAAATCACACCCCATCCCCTCGGCGAGCCTGTCGTGCCCGAGCCCGCCCGTCGCTTCGTCTGCCAACGACAGTCCGATGCAGTTGCACTCGAAACCCCAGCAGCTCGCCGAGTATCTGCGCCACGCCATCGGCTATGGCCGACTCGCGGAGCCGCTCCTGGGCATGCGACTGTGGAGCAGTCAGCTCGGGGTCAGCCGTCGCACCCTGCATACCGCCCTGCAAACTCTGCAACGCGAGGGCCTCCTCACCCTGCTTCCACGGGGAGCCCAGCTCAAGCCGCAATCCGCCAAGCCCCGAGCCTCGCGCTCCGATGGACCCCGCCGAGTGCGTTGGCTGATCGACGGCACCTACCGTTATCACCTGCACAGTCACCATCCGACCTTTGACCTGTTGCACGAACGGCTGCACTTGAGGGGGATCGAGCTGAAATCGGAAATCTGCACACCGGCGCGCCTGCGCGAGATCGCCCGCCAGTCGTCCGGCGCCACCGAGCTTCTTCTGCTCGGGTCGCTGCCGGCCGCCTACCAACGCTTGTTCGCCGCCACCGCCAAACCCGTGCTCGTGTTGGGGGAAGTCGCCCCGGGCTTGGACCTGCCTTTCGTCAACGCCGACCAAGCTGGCGCCGTGCGCCACGCGACGTTTCGCTTGCTGCGGGGCGGCTGCGAACAACTGAAATTGGTGCACGTGAAATCCACCGCCGCCGGCATGCGCAGCGCCCAGGTCGCGTTTCGCCAAGCGTGCGCCGAGTGGACGCGGTCGTCCATCCAAGGTCAGCTCATCGCCACGGAGCTCGACCTCACGTCGCTGCTCAACTCGATGCGCCGTGTAGCGGCTCCAATCAAGGCGCGCACGGGGATTCTCGTGCTATCGCCCGTCCCCATCGCCATGGTCATCACCGCGCTCCTGCAACACGGCATCGAAGTGCCGACCCAAGCCGAGGTCATCGCGCTTTTGCATTCGAGCGAATCCGTGCACCTTTATCCGCCGCCACCATCCTACGCGTGGCCGAGGGTCGCGGTCGTCCGCCAAATCACGCAGGCCGCCGAGCAGTTCTTCGCCACCGGCACCCTGCGCCCGGGCGGCAAACTGCTCACCGCCGAGATGGCGAAAGAGTGACTTGTAGGGCGGGCATCGGACCTGCACGCCCCCTCCTGAACCTATTCAGCCTGTCATTGCGAGAAACCCAGCGACGAAGCAATCCACGGACAATTGACGCTCACATTGCCATTTCGTGGATCGCCACGGCGCGCTTCACGCACCTCGCGATGACAAAGTTCAACCCATGCGGAACATTGGCATCATTCGGGAACACCTACTTCACCGTCGACTCGATGCCGCGCTTCGCCAACTGCTCGGCGAGGCTCGTCTTGTAGCGCGCGTAGGCCACTTCGTCGCGCACGGTGGAGGCCCCATAGCAAAAGGTCGCGACCGCCCGACGCGTCCGGTTGGTCGTGTTCACTCCGCTCCAGTGAATCGTGCCGCTCGAGTGCGCCACGGCATCGCCGGGCTCCAGCTCGATCGGCACCGCATCGACCTTCGTCGGATCAAAATTCAGGAGCCCTTGGCTGAAACCGAGCACTCCGCTCGCGCCGTGGGGGCTGATGCCGCCCTTGTGCGAGCCGCGTGCATACCACAGGCAGCCGTTGGCGATATCGACTTTGTCGATGGCGATCCAAATCCCGCTGGCGATGTTCGGCTTCCGGCACCAGTAAAATCCATCCTGATGCGCGGGGGTCGCGCTGGTGTCGTAGGGCAGTTTGTTAAACCATTCCAACCCCTGCGGATCACACTTGTCGCGCATCAGATGCTCCTGCACGGCGACGTGTTTACCGTTCTGCATGAAATTCTCGAACCACGCATCATGCCGGTTGAGCGACTGCATCTTGCGCAGCGTCTCAGGTTTCGAGTAGTCGTCGAAAAACGCCTGATCCTTCGAGAGATTCGGCACCACTTCCGCCACGTAGCGATTGAGATTCTGGTCCAGTTCGGAGAATTCCTCTGTCGTGAACAGTCCGCGGATGATGACGTAGCCGTCCCGTTCGTAATCGGTGCGCAATTCGTCGAGGTTGAGTTGATCGCTCATGGTAAAACACAGTTGATGGTGAAAGCACGGGTCCGAAGGGGCCCCGTTTCGAGGCTCCACCTTCTCCGGTCATTACGAGCGCCTCAAGGCCGACCCGTCGGCCCCAAGATGAGTCCAAAGCCGCAAGGCCGCCTCTCGCAACTGGTGGGTCGGGCGCGGTCAACTAGAGGGAGAGGCCGGTTACATGTCCGCCGAAGCTTCATGCGAAGGCTGGATCCTCAACCGCCCTGTGTGCGTTTACCTCCAGTCAAGGGGCAGTCCCAAGGTAGGGACGTCCGGCCCGGACGTCCTCCCACGGCCGCATTACAAACAGCCACCGCACTGCTAGGCGACGGAGCGCCCCACCCACCTCGCTTCCACATCCGATCAATCAATCGCGATTGATCTCAGTGCCGCGTCCTTGAAGGTAAAGCCCCAACCCGGCTCGTCCGCCGGATACGCCCGGCCGCCCTCGATGCGTAACGGCCGATCGATGATCGCGTCCACCCAATCGAAGGACTCCACCCCATACGCATCTGGAATCGTGCAACACAGAGGCGCATCGTATTCCTTGTAAAAGTGCGGCAGCACCGGCAACCCGTGCTCGCGGGCGAGTGACGCCGAGTCCAACCATCCCTCGACTCCTCCCAACCGCAGGATGTCTGGCTGCCAAAGATCAATCGCGCGACGGCGCGCCAACTCCCGCAAGGGCACAAGATCGAACTCGCGCTCGCCCATCGCCAGATCGATGCCTGCCTGCGCTTTCAATTTCTCGTAGCCGTCGAAATCGGTGTGCGCGAGCGGCTCTTCAAACCAGTGGATGCCAAACGCCTTGGCTCGGTTGGCCAGCGCCACCGCTCCTGCCAAGTCGAGCCCCTGATTGGCATCGATCATGATCCGCACCTCCGACCCCACCGCCTCGCGCACGAGGGCGATCCGTTCCATGTCGCGATTAATCCCCTCCCGCGCGCCGACTTTCAGCTTCACCGCGGTGAAGCCGCGGCGCACGTAGCCCGTCACTTCCTCGCGCAACTCGTCGTTCGAATACGAAAGCCAACCACCGCTGCCATACACCGGCACGCTGTCGACGACCGAGCCGATCATCGCCCTCACTGATTTTCCCGCCCGCTTCCCTTTCGCATCCCACATCGCGATGTTCACCAACCCCCGCGCCCACCTCAGCAGGCCCACCGCGCCAAAATACTCGAACTCCCGGTCGCACGCCTCGTCAAATCCGCGCGTGTCCGTGACGCCGCGCCCGATCGCCACGCTCCGCACATCGGCCAAAGCCCCGCGAATCGCCTGCGGGTTAAAATGAAACGCCAACAAATACCCCTCGCCCACCGTCCGGTCGACCAAGGTCAGCCGCGTCACCACAAACTTAATCGCCGGGATCTGATGCGTCGCATCCGCAATCGGGCGCGCCAAAGGCGATTCCGCCGTGAAAAATTCTACCGTCTTGATGTTCGATCCACTCATAAGTGCGCGCATTACCACCCGCCGCGTCACTTCCGGCAAATCCAAACCTATCACTCCAAACCAATTGCCAAAAAAAACACCAAAAATCCTTTCCGCCCCAAACTGATCATTCGCGCGCCTCTCGGCGCATTGAAAGCAGTCTCCGTGCTCGGATACTTTGCATTTTTGGGGGCCAATACTCCGATTCTTCAGGTCGCCGTTCGCCCCTCAACAGCATCCTCGCAGTTCCACTCCCTCCACTGGTGGAAATTTTTAGTGGATTTTTCCTCCCGGTTGTGGCTTAACCCACCCTCCAAGTCGGACGCTTAGCTCAGTTGGTTAGAGCACCTGCTTCACACGCAGGGGGTCGTTGGTTCGAGTCCAATAGTGTCCACCATTTTAGTTTACGGAGCCGCCGTGCTCTTCGGCAATGCCAGTGCGACCAGCGCCGCCGCCAGTGCGAAAGCAAAGGCACCCCAGAGGCAACCGGGCAGGCCGGCAAATTGGTAGAGCACGCCTGAGAGCAAACAGCCGACCAGACGACCACCAGCGTTGGCCATGTAGTAGAAGCCGACGTTGGTGGTCGTCTGG
>Ga0209702_10007180_pt1 | contig 13766 bp, 23 predicted proteins | sample FRY01_FD_187210 | JGI IMG/M metagenome (GOLD analysis project Ga0209702, IMG submission 187210) | Freshwater microbial communities from Lake Fryxell liftoff mats and glacier meltwater in Antarctica - FRY-01 (SPAdes) (version 2) | ecosystem: Environmental > Aquatic > Freshwater > Ice > Glacier... | reverse complement strand
CGGTTATGCAATCTGGCAAGATTGATTGGCCGCGCGTAAGTCGAATCAAAATCCTGTGCATAGAAAGCGACTATGTCTAAACAAGAGTTTCTGCCTGATTGGGCCTCTGCACCAGGTGACACAGTTAGTGACATTCTTCAAGAGCGCAATCTCACCGAGTCGGAATTTGCGCAATTAATCGGATACACACTTCAGTTCACGATGGACCTACTTCAAGGACGTGCTGCAGTTACCCTTGCGGTTGCGCGGCGGCTCACACAGTTTCTTGGAGGATCCGTGGAGTTCTGGATGTCCCGCGATTTTCAATTCCGTCAGGACAGCGCAAGGCAAAATGCGGCAAGGGTGGAATGAACACCAAGTTTGAATTCATCCACTTTGTACAGCGGCCAACGAAATCGCCCGCGGCCGTAACAACGGCCTGGGCCTGTCTCAACAATCGCACCAATGACCAACTCGGGACAATAGCGAAGTGGCTGGCACGGGAAAGCGAGAGTGAGCGGTGACAATCGTGTTTACGGTGATGCCGGAAGAGTGCCCCTGGTGCGACTCTGTCTTGATTGGGCTGCATGATGTGATCGGCCTGAAGGTGGCGCGCTACAACTGCGGTACTCGGATTACCAAAGCCCCCAGTCAAGATGTTTGGCGGTCGGACAAGGTGTGCGATAAAAGCGTAGCGCTTCCGCACCGGGCGAGGATCGATTTGGTAGAAGCGGCGCGGCAGGCCAACCAAGAGCGCGGCGATGCGTGATAAGGATTGGACTATGACAACCGCTACCGAGGCCGCTGACCTGGCTACGATCCGCGCCGCCGCCCTGCGCGGCCTGGCGCGGCTCGGCGGCGACCTGCTGGCGCTGACAGAAGGACGTTGATAATGGATAAGTGTGGAAATTGTGGGGCCATCATTAGACACGCGCCGGATTGCCCACTTGACGAGATTGTTTCCCTAAAAATGGCGCTTGACGGCATGACTAAGGCTTGCGACCATTATCAGATGCAGTCTGTCCTACGCGGACAAGAACTCAAACGAGTGCAGGGCAAGTTGTTTGAGGCGAAGGTGCTATTGCAGCGCGTACAATTGATCGGAGCGCCACTTGATGCGATGTTATTGGATAGCATCGCTGCGCTGTTTAAAGAAACTGGGCCTGTCGCCTAGCGGCTAAGGCAACGACCTCATAAGTCGGCTATCATAAGTTCGAGTCTTATCAGGCCCACACCATGACATTTGACGGACACGAAATGATCCGGATTTTAGAAGGCGTTGCGCTCGGCCAAATGCGTGCCGATAGAGCGTTGTTGTGTGAGTATTGCGCCAGTGGCAATCAACCGAATGTCGTTGACGGCGCGTGGATTCATGGTGTCTCAGGCAAGAATATGATTTGTCCTGTCGGAAAACTGCACGCGAAGATTAGGTCAATCGAGATTCAGAGATACGGAGAGCCAGAATGACACAGATGTGGTTCATTACGCATGATTATCAAGGAGCATAAATAAAATGGGTATACCATACGGCTATCTCGTGGTAGATCAAGACATTGGAAAGGCTGATCGAATGGCTATCACGGAAGCGTGGCGGAACGCTATCCACAACGGACAAATTCCAGTAATTACCAGCAATGCCAGGTATGTCGAATTTACTTATAACCGAGTCCCTAATGCGTTCTGTCTTTACTGTTCCAGCCCTAATCTAAATTCGTCAATGTGGTGTTCGCAATGCGGAGCGGTGTTGTTGTGTGAGTAAGAGTCGTTACCCGCCCATTACATACGACGCCGATGGAAACGGACTCTGCCGAGGTTGTCAAGGCCCAATACCTAAAAATAGACAGACATGGTGTTCGGCAAAATGTTACAAGAAATACGAACCACGCAGCGTCCGTATATTTGTCTACAAGCGCGACGAACACAAATGCCAGCTATGCCAAGTAGATATTGAGTGGTTGATTGCGGAGTGGTGGAGAGAGCTGCGTGAGTGGAAGAAATCAGATGATCCCAATAAGCCGCGTTCGTTTCGTGACAAGCCCCGCGCCGAGTTCGATCACATAATCCCATACAGCGAGGAAGGGTTGACTGTCGCGGAAAACATGCGAACACTGTGTCAAGGTTGTCACAAGAAGCGAACAAAGGAATGGCATAAGGCGAGGAATAACCCGGCCAAGCGTGACGCCCGCGCCGAAACAGCAAGGCCGAGTAACTTAGAATACCAGACAGCGCGGGAGTTGTGAATAGGACAATTGTACCGCTTGCGCCGGGATTGATTTTAGACTAATCTAGTGCTTATGATCTTTCCAAAAGTCAAAATCTACACTGACGGGTCGAAGTGGACAGGCCATGAAGCCGGGGGGTGGGCGGCGATCCTTCTGTTTCCAACTAAATCTGGAATCCACCAGAGAATTGTTACGGGACAGGTCTTGGAGCCGTGTACCAACATACGCTGCGAAATGCTGGCGGCGATCAACGGACTGCGGGTGCTAAAAACCAAGAGCGATGTTCTGCTTATCACCGATCTCCAAATGCTCTGTTTTGGTCTAAATATTTGGATGCTGGAATGGAAGAAAAACGGTTGGCGCAATGGAGAGAAACGTCCAGTAAAAAATGTTGACCTCTGGACGGAATTGTACGATCTTGTTCAGAAGCACACCTTCCGCGCAGACTGGACTAGAGGCCACATTGGAAATGAGTACAACGAGTTGGCCGACGAACTCGCTGGACTGGCGCGACAGGGCGATCTCACAAATACTACCAGACTGATCGAGGCGAAATGAATAACAAAATATACATTGTATTCAGGCGTTATGGTCAGTAAGATGTGGAAGAAAAGTTTTCGTACAAAACACGATCCAGCGCCGAGTTATAGTCACTACACCAGCTACTGTGTCGAAGAAATCGAACTTGACGGGAGGATGGCATGAAACAAGACTCATTTCTAGGAACGGCTGATGCTCCCAAACTCATAATCGAGCGTAACTCTATCCGCGTGTCCGAGTATCTCACGAAACCGAACGGCGACAAGTGGTACGAGATTCGCTACGTCACGCAGAACTTTTGTCACATCTCCTATTTGATTGACATTCACACCGCCGACCAATCTCCCAATAACCTACTCGCACTCGCGATGGGAAGGTTCAATCTGTAACTAACCGTTTCTTAACAAATTCCATATCTGCATTTACATAATATGACACTTTCTATATCAACCAAGTCTGCTCAGTCAATAGTTGGCACTAACAATGACGGCAATCGTCCCAAAGACGACTTCTATCCCACTCCTACAGAAGTAACCAGGGCATTGCTGCGTGTAGAGCCGTTTGTCCCGCCAATGACCATTTGGGAACCGGCTTGTGGGAACGGCGCGATGAGTAAGGTGCTTGAGTCAACCGGATTGAATGTATTTTCTACAGACCTAAATAATCACGGCTACGGACAGACCGGTGTAGACTTTATAGACACAGATCACGGGCTTATGAAAGATTTTGGTTTCTACAATCACGGTACTGCCATTGTAACCAATCCTCCATTCAATCTCGCGTACGAGTTTATCGAACACGCTATCCGCGATCTGCAAGTCCAGAAATTGTGCTTATTGATGAAACTATCCGCGCTGGAAGGGCGAAAACGCGCAACGCTTCTGGAAGAAACGCATCTGTCGAGAGTCTGGGTATTCAAGAATCGCATCCAACTCACACGGAACGGTGAGGAAATGCGTAGCGGCGGAATGATGGCCTTCGCGTGGTTTGTTTGGGAGCGCGATTGGGACAAGAAGCCTGAGATCGGCTGGATTTGCACAAAGGAATAACATGATTACGATTAATCTTCCCGACAACACTCCTTCCGGCGTCTACGAGATCATTCCGCAGGTGCTTGAGTTGCCACACGATCCAGTTCCAACGCCCGCTCCGCGCTGGCCGATTGGAAAGGGTCTATATATATGGGTACTCAAGAACTGTCGCGGCGGATCGGTTTCCGGTATTGTAGATGCATGTCTCGAACTCAAAGTGGCGTGGGTGACTATCAAGGTCAACAATGGCCCCAACAACTACAACACCGACGCGAAACTCGATTCAATCATTCTCGCGCTGAAAACTGCCGGTATCAAAGTCTGGGGATGGGGATACGAGTTCGCTATTCTACCGACCAACGAAGCTAAGAAAGCCGCCGAACGTATCAAGACTCTCGGACTTGAAGGCTACATGATTGACATTGAGTCCGAGTACAAGAACAAGCCGAATGAGTCTACAGCTTTTTGCGACACTCTCAGGGCGGAAACGGATGCTCCGCTGGGACTGGCGTCGTATCGCTACCCCAATATGCACGGCGAGATTGCGTGGAAAACATTTACTGATATTTGCGACTTCCACAATCCGCAGGTTTATTGGATGGGAACCGCGTTGCCGCAGCAGCCGTCCGCGCAGTTGCGTAAATCAGTTATCCAGTTGAAGGCTGTCAGAGACATTCCGGTTATTCCTATCGGCGTAGCTAGTCCGAACGACAACAGAACGTGGTTTCCAACAGTAGCGCAGATCAATGACTTCGCCAGGGCGTGCTGGGAAGATCAGTTGCCAGGGTACTCATATTGGAGTTTTCAACACATGGACGCAGTACCGGCGTGGCGTGATGCTATCGCAGCGCAGACCTGGGGCTAATGCCTGACATTTTACTTGCCTTCGACTCGGACGAAGCGGGCCAACAGGCCGCGCTGGATGCAATCGAGCGTCACTGGCAGACATTCTTTGATGATCCAGAACTCGACAACTATCACAATCCGAGCTGGGTCAAAGAAGGTGAACTCTATCAGCAATTCCTACACGACCTAATGACATCTGTTTTCACCTACCAGCGCAGGGCGCAGGATAAGATTGATCCGAAACAGTGTCGCAGATGGCCCGCCCCTCGACTCCTGTATGTATTGAATTGCTGGCAGCATGTCATCTACAAAATTGTCGGGTTTGGTAATTCCTTTCTGCTCGAATGGGCGCTTCCCATCGCGCGAGAATGTGAAGGTCTTATCATCAAGGAACTCTCGCGCAGGGCTACGCCCAAGAAGAACATTCCAGAACCGCACATTCTTGAATCCTTACGCGCCGATCAAGTTATCAAGAAAGTAAGCTGCCAATCCGTGTTCGAGCATTATCTAACCAAGAAGATGCGTATGGCCGGTGACGAGCTGTATTCTATCTGCCCGTTTTGCGACGGCAGTAGAGAGAACTGGTCGGCCAATGTCAGAACTGGCCTGTATCGGTGCAAGGCTAAATGCGGTCGGGCGGGGAGCGTGTTTCAGTTTGTGATGGACATTGAGAAGATTTCTTTTCCTGTCGCTGTGAAGCGTGTCGCTGAACTGGGAGGAATGTAATGCAAGCCACTCTTGAAATTCGTAAGCTCAAATCCGCCGTAAAATATTTGAAGCAAGTTGACGACCTTCTTGCGCCGTTCCCGTACGAGAAGAACATCGAAGCCGCTATCCTCAGCGCGCGTAGGGCGTTGATGGCTTGTCAAAACAGACTCCTGGTTCTGGCAATCGCTGATCCGGTTATCAGTGGCAAATGAAACCCAATCCAGTCTGGGATTTCACTGTAATATTCGTGCGCGACTTTCTAGGAGAGACTTCGTTTGACTCGCGCAAGCATTCACGCTATCTGCGCGAGATGAAGCGGTTTATCAATCCCGACAACGATGACGCGCCGATTGAGGGAAATGATGTAATTGGGTGTCTCAGAGCCATGAAATCTGGCCTGTTCAACTTCGACGGCGAAATCAATTCTATCTGGTGCATTACATACGGCGAGCCAGCGTATTTGCAACAGTATTTCCAGTGGAAAAATGAGCCTCCGCCGTTCTACAATGTATCTGCCGTAAGGATGTGGGAAGAATTAACTGGTCAAACCGCCTTCCCTGCAACACCCAAATCTGCTATAATGTTTGTTCCCTCCATGCCTCCAATTTAGGTTTATATGATATACAATTTAGACACCAAAACCCCCGCGCTGAACTGTTGTTTCTGGCGTGTGCGATAACTTCGTTCGCGCAATCAGTCAGTTCTCGGTTGTAAAAAGACTTCCCCTTAAGTTAGAACTCGATTTTATAGAAACGATTGGGACAAACGGCGGCGTTACATCCAGTCGTTGTTGAATATAGAGATTGTATTCGCAAAGCAATCCAAGCGGCAAACTGGGAGAGAGTATTATGAACGATCTTGACAAGAGTGTAGTTACGCTGGTTGGACACGGGCATACCGAGTCGCTGGCAAAATCCGGTTTCGATATGGCCTATATCGAAGATAGCGATGCACGCGCTATTTATCGTTCGGCAATTGATATGCTTCATCGCGCTACCCCAGTCAAGCCAAACAGGCTCAATCTAATGTCCGCAACGTTTGGGGAACTGGTTGATCCAAACGTTGTTAAGGAGCTACTGTCGTTGAACGGGAGTGGCGATGCCGCTCCTGATATTGTCGCCAGAAAATGCCAAGATAGACATTTGCTTACTCAGGCAAAAACCGTCCTTGAAAAATACGGAAGCCTTGTAGTTGCTCGGCCTCGCGACATACGCGATTGGCTACCAACTCTTGCTGCCGATCTTGAGTCAGTGGCAACGAGTGGCGTGGTTTATAATCCGAACCCCGAAGCGCACAAGGGGTCTATCATCGCGCCAGTCTTATTCCGATCAGAACTTAAAACATACAATAAAATGTTCGAGGGCCGCGCTGATGATGGCGGTGGTTATCGGGCTGGCTGGTGGATAGTTTGGCTTGGTCTATCGGGACACGGCAAGACGACCCACGCCTATACCCAAGCCGTAGATGCTATCAAACAAGATCGTAGAGCCGTATTTATTTCCAAAGAGAACCAGAAAACGATTCGCGGTAGAGTTCTAATCGGACTTACCGGACTTACCATCAAAGAGATCGAGTCCGAAATTGCCGAAGAACAAAAAATTATGCATGGCCCAGATGGTCAAGTTGCAACAGTTGAAGGACTTGGGCCGTTCCACCTAAAATCTGTGCGCCAAGAATTGCTGAACGGATGGGTGGCAAAGATTCAAGACGGAACGCGCCTTCGACTTTATGACTGGACATTCTTTAACTCAGCCAGAATCAAGCGAATAGTTAGAGATGAATTGCCGGATCAATTGCATATAGATTATATTGATCCAAATGATATTCCTGGCAACGATAAGATTAGCGGGCTTGGCAAGATTTCTTCACAACTAGAAGCTATAGCCCATTCATCGCAAACACATCTAAGCGGATATTTTCAGGTATCCGCCGACGAGAAGAGGAAGTATGAAAAGAGCGATGAGCATGAAATTGGAAATCCATTCGGCAGTTCTATGGTAACTCATACGTCAGACCAACAGTTTCAGACTAAGAAATGGCGTATGCCCGATACACAGCACATGCGCCGAACCAAGTGCCGCGCCGGTGGGCTGAACGAGGAATGGCGAATGCGATTCAACCCTGAAACATGGACGTACATTGATCCGTTCTAGTACCCTCGTCCTATTGTAATTTGTCAATAATTCGCGTAAAATATTTGTATGAATTCGTTTCCTCGCAATTCCCGCTATCTTGATCACATGATCTCGGCGCTGAATAGGCGCTATGTTTGTTCTGAGTGCGGCGCAAATCTAGTTTGGGCCTGTGGCTTCGACACCGAAACACTTACGTGTATCAACAATCAACTGCATACCGGACTGTTGGATAACAAAGATCAACTCGCCAGGGATCGTGTCGAACGTGACTCTACCCTTAGACGGGTTGTTGAAGTTGTGTCCAACGCATCTGTTCTGGGAGATGAATTTGTGCTACTAATCGAGTCTCGCACGCGCCGCGCACTGGTTTCGCTGTGGGGAGTAGAATAAATGTCAGACACGAACGAAGTTACGCCAGTTGCAACAGTCCAGGGGTTTAGTCCGTTCCATTCTGTTTCGTATGTGGATGTCGTAATCTCTGCCAATCCAGATGATCGCGAGGTCTACAGGCAGGGCAGCGTCAAAACTAATAGCGGGTACGAAAACACCTTCTCGCTATCATACGTCGCATTGTCGAAGTTGATGAATGCGGCGGGCATTGAAGAGGTCGCTAACCGGCGCGTAGACGACCGTTCGCATCCCCACTTTTGTTCGTGGCAATTCTCCGCCAAGTGGACTCAGCCAGATAGTACCGTCTTGGCTTACAGCGGTGACTATGAGTTAGACCTACGCGACTGGATTGACATTGGCAGCGGTCAGAGAGTAATGGCAGCTAGGTTTGAGAAAGTCGTTGCCGATGAACGCCAATCTATTATCGAAAAGAAGTTCCCCGCCGATATTGGGCAGTTGAAGTATGACGCCAAGACCGCTAAGTGCGATAGTCTTTTTGTTGGACTTTCCGAGGACGACAAGCGTGACGTAACCGATCTCGCGGAGGCGAAGGCCATACGGGGCATTGTGCAACGGCGTCAGTTTATTGTCCAACTGGCGCAGACCGGCGCGATGGAACGCACCATTCGGAAGATGCTCAATCTCAAGTCGCAATATACCGCGAGTGAGTTGAAGAAGCCGTTTCGCGTGCCGCGCTCAAGATTTGATTGGGACAGAGTAGACACTGTTTTGGGCCAGGGGCTTTCTCTCGAAATGCGCCAAGCACAGGCGATGAAGCTGTTGGGGCTTACGTCCAATGACTTGACCCAGGCCCGCCAACTCGCTGCCCCTGTCTTGAAGTCGAACGTGACTTACTCGCAGTCCGATGATGACGGTGAAATGGGCGGCGTGGTGGCTGCTTACGATGAAGCCAAGTTAGTAGAAACCAAGACTCTTACGCCCGCTGTAGCATTGATTGACAATTGGGTTGAAGAATCAGAACTCGCGCCGGATGAATTTATGTTCCGTGGAATTACTCGCAAGAAGAATGATATTGTCGGCAAGTCTCTGACGGATTCCAACGAGCTTAAAACATGGTTTATGGAGAAGGTGGTCAAGGGGCTTGCCCCTGACGCTCACTACAAAGCACACCTGAAAGATCACTTCTCCAAAGAGTCGGCTATCAATCTGACGTGGGAAGAACTTGACCTGCTGAGTCGGCATGTGGTTGAGAAGTTGGAATACCCCGACAAGTACAAGGGCAAGCAAAAGAAGGCTGTCAAGCCCGACAAGAAAGAAACGCTTGCCGCCCGCGCCAAGAGACTAGGCGTTGATGTGATTTTCGACAAGACGATCAAGGGGACTGTGTTCGAGACTGACAGCGGACTTGCTGCCGACGCCAATCAAATGCTGGTAGATACTTGCGATGCTGTTGAAGGTGGAACGTCTAACTTGGCAGAAATCGAACAATTCCTCAAAGAACAGTTTTCCAAGTGAGCGACATCCAAACAGTTCCCCCTGACTGGATTGCCGATATTAGGTCGGCTATCGAGCATCCAGAACAATTCAAGTACGCCGGTTGGCCTCGCCCTGGCGATCCGCACCTAGCATCCAAGCGTGAGTTTGACAGAATCATTCCGGCTGTCCTAATCGACCAGTATGATCGCTTTCATTCGAGAGCGATGATTCACTCCAAAACAAAGGGCGAACACGAAGCTGCCGGACTTCTGAATTTTTTCATCGTCTGGAAGTTCAAGTTGTGGAGAGCCGAATATGAGAATTGGGGCGACTATGTTAGAGATGTCACTAACATGCCCCACGCGATTTCAGCTACAAGTCTCCATCAAGGCGTTGGAACGATCAATACCTTTATTGAGAAAGGCATGACAGTTGATCACGTGATTGGCGTGATGGGGCTAGTGCCTACTGCCGGAATGCTGTTGAAAAACGTTGATGTTTCTCAATTACCTGGCGGAGATATAAATAGTGCCGCCGAGATGATTATTGAGCTTGGCCCTGGCGAGGCGATTGCTGCGGTAAACGATTGGACGGGCAAGGCAACATATACTGGATTGTCTGCGATCCACGACAAGTCTCAAGAAAGACTCTATTTGGAAGTCCGCAGAAGCAGAGTTGACGGCGCGTGGGACAGAATGGACTGGATGATACAGTCAATAGATGCCGAGGCCGCGAATTGGTTTATGGAACGATGTGGCATCCGTGGAAGCAAACGGGTTTTCAAGTAAATGCGAATCCTAATGTTGGCCGATCACGCCTATAGAGACACTCCCGGCTTGGCCTCCATCAAAGTTGAGATCGAGAAGATTTCCAAGTACCAAGTCCGTATTTGCGATATTCACTTATTTAGCCAAGTCGCTAATTTATTCAAACCGCACTTGGTAGTCATCAATCATCTGCACGACCGCAATAGAAATCGGATTGTGGATGAAATCAGACGGCGCGGGGGGCTGTGTGCTGTCCTGCCGACTGAAGGGCGACCAAATACATTAGGACAGTTGGAGTGGGCTGGCAAGGACTTTGATGTTTCGCTGTGCGACCTATTTTTGTCGTGGTCGAAAGAGTTTTCCAAGTATCTCGATCCAAATGTCAAAGTAGCCATAACCGGCTGTCCCAGGTTTGATTTCTACTCCAAGCCTATATCGAGATCACAGGTCGCGTCGTTCTACGGACTCGATCCCGATAGACCAATTATCACGGTTGCTTCTAGTTTCCCACAAGCGAAGTTTGCTGGTTTTGCAGAGGACTTTTTGGTAAACGACTGGAAGAACTTGGGAGTTACTAAAATTCCCGGCAGAGAAAATCCAGGTGAAGTTGCCAGGGTAGATAAGATTGCGTTTGATAAGTTTATGAGTTGGATTGCCGCGTGTATTCACGAGTATCCTACATACCAGTTTGTAATCAAGCCGCACCCTGCCGAAAACACAGTACCGTGGCAGGAGTTTTGTGCTGAACACAATTGTACTTTGATGCTAACTGACTATGCGGTTAACCTACTAGGAATGAGTGACCTTCACCTTACTCGCGTCGGCTGCCTTACCGCAATTGAAGCGTGGCTGTCTGACGTAAACAGTATCCAGTTGCTCTGCGGCGGCGATTTTGTAGACGGGCCTGCTAGAGAGGGAATTGAGGCTGGGGAAGTGGTCGCTGATTTGAGAGAACTGTTGGATAAACTTGTTTGGGTTGGCAAGGATTTTGACATGACGCCAGTACAAAGCGCCTACATCGAGAAGTGGCTAGGCGAACTAACGTGGTCTGCCGAACGAGTCGCTCTGGAAATCGTTGTGTTGCTGAAAGACAAGAATCCAACGACCGTGTTTGATTACACGCTTACAGACCGAATCAAGATGATGCAACTGCTGTCGGAACACTCTAAACAAAATGCAGAACCGAAGCCGGATTACCTGAATCAATTCGGGAAAACAGTTACATTGGCAGCGATTGATGACTGGCTGAATCAACTAAGGAGTTAGGTAGATGTCAAAGAGTCCTAAACCAAAGAAGCGTGTTGCGGTAGAATACCTGCTTGAAACATACGCGAAGGCTAAAAAGACGTTCGAGCATGACGGCAATTTCACCATCGCGGTTGTGAAACTCGGACGCAAGCAAGCAATCGGCGTTGCGAAAAAGTGTCCATCCGACCCAATCGTTCAGGAACGCGGCGAACAGATCGCGCTTATCAGAGCATTGCGTAAACTCCACGAACTCAAGTGAGAACATTAGTCCTCTTTACGGCTATCTCGAATAGCATGATTTCGATTGCCTATGACGCCCTAGATTCTAGGCCGACAATTTTTGCGGATTTGGATGACGGGATTCATAGCCAGTTGAAGTCGTTGGGTATTTCTTCGACGCCGATTAGAATGCCGGGAGATCATTCGTGGGCCGTTAGAGATACTGAATTTGCCGGATATGCTATGCCTGGAAGCCTTGATTTCGAGTTTCAATGCACTACGCTTCCTGCATGGAAAGTCTTATCTCTGGACAGATTTAGCTTCTGGTACAGAGGCCGTCAAGCAAGATTAGAATATGAGGCCGTCATGGGACTAAATTGGGACAACGCTATTGTTCCATTGAGTCTACACCATCCTCTACCGTGGAGGATCGCCAAAGACAAACCCGTTATGGCAGTTCAGGTAGAACCTCTCAGAACAAGAGCGTGGAGAGATTGGCTGTCACGTCCCGTGCCCTACACGAAAGTCTTTGTGTCAAGCCAGAGAGATGCTGACTTTATCAAGCAGTTCTATGTGGGAGAGATTCACTTGATACCCGCTGGCGATAATCCTGTTGGAACTAAGGTTTCGGCGGACGAGAAGAAGGAGGCGCGCAAGGGACTCAATATCTCGGACGGCGCGCGCGTGGGGTTAGTCTTGTTCGACTCACAAACCGAGTGGGAGTTCAGAAAACATCTGGGCGAGATTGCCTCGGTCTACAACCACTTACTGATTTACCCACTTACCCAAAACGACAGGCGCAACCTGAGAAGCATCGGCGTTGTTAATCAAGCCAATATCCGTATTGTAGACAGCCTCGCAGTTGAACCGGCTGCCGACGAAGTAATCATGTTCCGGTATGATGACAGAGTTATTCCGTCGCGCCGGGTTCCAGTAAGGATAGTAGATTCGAGTGAGCGTTGGGACTCGGCTCTCCTGGCACAATGAGCAAGATATACGTTTTCGCCGGGCGAGTGCATCATGTCGAACGACTGAGTTCTGTCGTCAATCTGCTTATCCAAAAGAAGCACGATGTTCACTTTGTAACATCCGACAACTATCTCAACATTGACCCGAATACAAGTCATCTGATTCAGGCCGGTATTCCGTTTATTCACATTCTAGATTATCTGCCAACGGGCAACGGCGCTCAGTCTATGACTGCCGACGCTCTGCGTAGAATAGACCATATCGCGGATTTTGTAGACCCGTTCTATCTGGCGGGAAGCGTGCGCGAGGCATCTGAATCGTTGCTTGCGTTTGCATCACTCCTGACAAAAGAGAGTCCCGATCTAGTATTAGGACTTCACGAAAACAACTTCTGGTACAGGATGCTGGCGTATTTGTGTAGCCGATGCAATATTCCAAGTGTGTCGTTTCAGGAAGGCACTTTGAGACTCAGGGATGAAAAGACGCAAGGCAAACAAAGTATCGCGGCGGACTATTCGACCAAACTAATGTGTTGGTCTGATATGTCGAGAATGACATACATCAACGCCGGAGTAAATCCTGACAAGTTAGTAGTTACTGGTATCTCGCATCTCGATCCATACATGCAACCGTACAACAAGCAGCAACTTGTATATAATCTAGGATTTGATCCCAACAAGTCTTTGTCGTCATTCCTGCTTCCTCAAACGCACAGATACGATGGCAACTGGAAAAGTGCAATCAGCGAGATGGTTGGGTGGGCAAATAACTCAGGTAATCAACTTGCCCTCCGGTTTCATCCATTCGAGGACGAGAGTGTTTCGGAGAATATCAGACCTGTCGGTAAAAATGTCCGCATCGTGTCTGTCAATACGCTGGACTTGATTCGAGCGTCATCTATGGTAATATCTCAGCATTCGACCGTGGCCGCTGAAACGATTGCTCTAGGAGTGCCATTGGTCGAATTAGACTTGGACAATTTCGGCGTATTGGAGAGTCTCGCGGAACAGGGTGTAGCTACACTCATCCGCGCCGGAGAGATTAGTAAACTCACGGATGTGTTGACTGGAAAGATTGTCGTTGATGCAGACAAGTTGAAAGCGTGGTCACAAAACAATCTAGGGCCACTGGACGGACATTCAACCGAGAGAGTCGTGGAGCAATTGGAGGTGCTACTGTGAGTGAGAATAACGTCTATTACTACCTTGAACAGATTGAGAAACTTGGCGCTGATAACGAAAGGCTTAGTCGTGAACTGGTAGATGCCAAGAACGA
>Ga0209702_10007178_pt1 | contig 13769 bp, 13 predicted proteins | sample FRY01_FD_187210 | JGI IMG/M metagenome (GOLD analysis project Ga0209702, IMG submission 187210) | Freshwater microbial communities from Lake Fryxell liftoff mats and glacier meltwater in Antarctica - FRY-01 (SPAdes) (version 2) | ecosystem: Environmental > Aquatic > Freshwater > Ice > Glacier... | reverse complement strand
TCGGATGTTCAAAGAGTTATCTTCAGACGCAGATTTGGAGTACGCAATGATTGACGGCACGATCGTGAAAGTCCACCGCTTGGGTCAGGGCGCAAAAGGGGGATTCTTTGCCAAGCCATCGGACGTTCTCGTGGCGGTATAACGAACAAGATACTGGCTCTGACAGACGCGCTCGGCAACCTCGTCGATTTCTGCCTCATGCCCGGACAGGCCCACGACCTGCGTGAGACCGATACGTTGATCTGCGGCCTCACCGCCGGGCATTTGCTGGCGGACCGGGCTTTCGATGCGGATTGGTTGCGCAACGACCTGCTGGAACGTGATATCATCCCGGTCATACCGCCCAAAACCAATCGGAAATTTCCCGCAACGTTCGACAGGGAAACCTACAAATGGCGGCACCTGATCGAAAACTACTTTGTCAAGTTGAAGGAAAACAGAGGCATAGCCATGCGCTCGTGCAAGACAGACCAGAGCTTCAAAGCTTTCATCTCAATTGCGGCAACAATCATTCAAATCCGGTGAACGTCAACAGCCCCTAGTATCGAAAGATATTTAATGTGTAGTGAATTTTGCCAAGCGTTAGAAATTTTTGTGTCAACTCAATAGCTAACCAAAAATGCAACAGTTTTTTCGACCACAGGCTGAAAAATGATGCCTTTCGTGCGTACCCTTTGAACGCGACAACAGAAATGTTCCAATCGGCATGCAAGCGAGAAGCAAAGCCTGCTTTGGCCACCGCTTGGAGGACCGGATGACGCTTCAGATGGTCTTGGCGCAGATCGTCTTGGGTAAGGGGGGATGCGTGCGACTGGGTTACCGCGCGCGGCTGGCCAACCAGTTTTGCCAATCACTGCGTGAGCCGCCAAAAGCGTTCAGATCCACCTTGCCCTTGATCCCGGGCACCAACCCTGTGCCGCTGTATTGCCAAAACCGCCACGGCTGGCCGGGATAGACCTTTGACGGATGTCCCGCGACCGAGCGCAGCCAGAAGTCATAGCCCGTAAGGCGACCCATCTGATTGTCGGTGAAAAAATCGACGGTGGTATAGAGAATGGGGCGCTGGCCATAGTGGCGTTCCAGCGCATCCATAAAAATATTGGCCTCTCGGCGGACATGGGCGGCATCGGGGCGCTTGGTGCAGGTGGGGGAGTGGGCGTTCCACTCCATATCCAGCACCGGGGGCAAGGCACCGGGACTGCGCGGCACGTGGCGGATGAACCAGCGGGCTTGTTCAATTGCGGGGCGGCAGAAGTAGAAAAAGTGATAGGCGCCGCGCGGAATGCCGGCGGCACCAGCGCCTTTCCAATAGGTGTCAAAGGCAGGGTCGATGATGTCGCCGCCCTCGGTCGCCTTGAAAATCGCAAAGGAGACGCCGTTTGCTTGGGCGGTTTTCCAATCAATCTCACCCTGCCAACGCGAGGCGTCGATGCCATGCACGCTGTAGCCGTCGGGAGAGCGGCCGTTCCAGTCATGCGGTTTGGCATCGCTGAATTGCGGTGGGTTTACGGTGGCTATGGGGGCACTGGGGGCAAGGCCTTCGCGGTGGCGCTGTTGGTACTGTTTTGAACCGCAGCCCACCAACACGGATGCCGCAATCATTAGTCCGCCCAATATCCGCACTATGCCACCCCCGCCAAACAGACCCAAAGGCCAATTTGCCAGCCGGGCCTTGGCTTGTCACCCTGCAATCGGGCTGTGTGGTGTGAACGTGCCGAAGGGCGGCCTTGGTATTAGGGAATTTGCGCGATCAACATCAGGTTGTTGGCGGGCATATCCTCAATCTGCAGGCGCAGGCCGTGGGTGGCCAGTTCCGCCTGCACCCATGTCAGGTCTTTATACCCAATCGCCGGGTCGCGGGCGCGCAAATCAGCGTCAAACTGCGCGTCACCGGGGCTGGTGGCGCGGCCAGCGCGCAAGAACGGGCCATAGATCAGCAGCCGACCGTTTGGGGCCAAGGCGGTGCTGCATTCGTGCAAAAGGGTAGCAGCCGCAGGGGTGGATATTAGATGCAAGACATTGACCATAAGGATCAAGGATTGCCCTGCATGGCCCTGCGCCCAACCCGGCTGTGCGCCGTCCAGAACAATTGGCGGCAACAGATTGGGTGCCGGGGCAAACTGCGCCCAAGCGGCGATGGACGCAAGGTTTTCCGGATCAAGATCCGAGGCTTGCCATGTCAGCCCCGGACGCGCCTTGGCAAAGTGTATGATCTGCTGGCCGCTGCCGCTGGCGATTTCCAAGGCGCGGCCATGGCTGGGCGCGTGATGCTGCAAGGCATGCAATATTGGCGCAAGGTTACGCTCGGCAGCTGGCGCAATGCGGCGGGCGGGGTCGGTCATGTAAAGCGGTGGGGAGATAGGCGGGCAATGACTTCGGGGTCAATGACGCTATCCGCGCCCGTCAGCAGATCGGCCGCCAGCTGTGATGCAGCGGGGGCGGATTGAAAGCCATATCCCCCTTGCCCCGCCAACCAAAAGAAGCCCGGCGTATGACGGTCGAACCCGATCACAGGCACGCGGTCGGGTGAAAACGTACGCAGACCGGCCCAACTGGCCAGCATCCGGGTGACAGGCTCGGTCACCATTTCTTCATAGCGCGCAAGCCCTTCGGCCAGCACCATGTCATCGGCAAAAGCGTCATGTGGCGTGGTCAGATGCTCCTCAGCTGGCGAGACGATCAGTGCGCCTGCGTCTGGTTTGGAATACCATGTCTCGCCCGCGCCAAAGATCATCGGCCAGCGGCTGACATCGTGGCCCACAGGCGCAGGGATCCGCGCCATGGACCGACGCAAGGGCGTAAACCCCAAAGGCGCCACCCCGGCCATTTCGGCCACCACATCGGCCCAAGGACCCGATGCATTTATCAAAATCTGCGCGGTATGGCTGCCGTGCGGCGTGGTCACGCGCCAGCCAGAACTCTCACGCGCAATCGCCGTCACCGGAGTTTTGGTCACAATCTGGGCGCCTTGACTCCGTGCCTTCCGGGCAAAACCTTGCAACAACAGATCGGTGTCGATATCCCAAGCATGGTCGGCGAAAGCAACATGGGCAACTGTGTCACGGTTCAGGATCGGCACAATCGCGCGGGCCTGCTCAAAATCGATCGGCACAAGGTTCATGCTGGCGGCATCAGCCTCAAACTGCGTGGCCTCTTCCGCCTTGCCGATAATCATCATCCCACGCGGGCTTAACACCCCCGCCGCCCCACGGAAGTAATCGCCCGATGCCATGGACAGCGCCACCACTGGCGCCGGCCCATAGCGCGGCTCATACAAGGCCGCTGATCGCCCGGAGGCGTGATGCGCCAGCGCAGATTCCGTCTCTAACAGCAAAACCGTGCCTGCACCCGACAGCCGAGCCGCACAAGACACCCCGGCAATCCCGCCGCCAATGATCAAAAAATCGAAATCCATATCAGCCCATTACCAAACTCAAATCGCCTTAAAACCAAAAGCGCCAAACACGTCCCCACGCCCGGCGCTCTCTTTTTCTGTTCGAAAATATTCTCGGGGGGAAGGGTTTGCCAATATGCAAACCCTTTTGGGGGGCAAGCAGCCCCCCAGCCTGTCCCCTCAAGTGTTACTGTGGAATATCGCCCACAATCCCTTCAACATAGAAGTTCATACCCAGCAAATCGCCATCGGGCGCCGTCGCACCATCCGCCAACCAGGCTGTGCCGTCTTGCTTGTTGATCGGGCCGGTAAACGGGTGGTAGGTGCCAGCCCCAATCGCGTCACGCAAGGCTTCGGCTTCGGCCTTCACCTCTGCAGGAACGGCATCGGTGATCTCACCGATCTCCACTTCGCCGGCACTGATGCCTTCCCAGCTGTCAACTTGCGCATAGCTGCCATCCAACAGTGCACCGACGCGCTTGACGTAGTAAGGTGCCCAGTTGTCGATGATCGAGGACACGCGTGGGCTTGGCTTATACGCCGCCATATCAGATGCTTGACCAAAGCCGATAACGCCCGCAGTTTTGGCTGCTTCAGCCAGTGGCGCAGTGGAATCGGTGTGCTGCACGATCACATCCACGCCTTGCTCAATCAGCGCCTTGGCCGCATCGGCCTCTTTCGCCGGGTCAAACCATGTATAGGCCCAGACCACCGACAATGTCACATCAGGGTTAACCTTTTTGGCATGCAAAAAGGTCGAGTTGATGCCGCGAATTACCTCGGGGATCGGGAAGGACGCGATGTAGCCGATCTTGTTAGATTTGGTCATCCGGCCTGCGATTGTGCCAATCACAGCGCGGCCTTCATAAAAACGCGCGCCATAGGTCGACACGTTGTCACTGTCACGCTTGTAGCCGGTCGCATGTTCAAATTTCACATCTGGGAACTTGGCGGCGACGGCATTGGTCGCATCCATATAGCCAAAGGATGTTGTGAAAATGATATTGCAGCCCGACAGCGCCATCTGCGTCAGCACGCGTTCGGCATCGGCACCCTCTGGCACGTTCTCTTGGAATGTGCTGGCATCAACCTTATCGCCAAAGGCTTCAATCACGGCCAGACGGCCTTGGTCATGCTGATAGGTCCAGCCGCCATCGCCGACCGGGCCAACATAGACAAAGCACGCTTTGACCTTGTCCATCCCTGCGGCATCTGCGCTGCCCCCAAATGCGAGGCCCAAGCCCAAAGCAGCGGTGGCCATCAAAGTTCTACGGTTCATTATCGTCTCCCGGTTGGATGGACCCTTTTTTGGGCCCGGTTAGATTTGGCCCCCCGTCAGCGGGCGGTATGAAAATTCTGGCCCAAGGCCGCCGGGGCGTTCATAGAGGCGCGCCCTTTGCCCGACGACATGATGACCAACACTAGAATGGTTATCAGATAAGGCGACATCGACAAGTACTCGACCGGTATCCGAGCGCCCGCAGCCTGAAGATTAAGCTGCAACACCGAAATTCCGCCAAAAAGATAGGCTCCGAGCAACACGCGCCACGGTTTCCAGCTGGCAAAAACCACAATTGCTAGCGCGATCCAGCCGGCCCCTGCGGTGATTCCATCAGTCCATTGCGGCACCCGCACAAGGCTAAGGTAGGCGCCGCCAAGCCCCGCCATCGCACCCCCAAACAAAATAGCCAAAATGCGAATGCGCGTGACCTTATAACCCAGCGAATGGGCCGCATCGTGGTTTTCGCCCACGGCGCGCAAAATCAATCCCATGCGGCTGAATTTTAGCACGGCCCAAACGGCGGCGATAATGGCGATGGACACATAAACCATCGGGTCATGGCTGAACAAAATCCGCCCCAACACAGGGATATCGGCCAAGGGGCCAAACGGCACTTGCCCGGTCAAGGGTGGTTTGATGCCGACATAGCCTTGGCCCATCAAGCTGGACAGCCCCAGCCCAAACAGCGTCAGCGCCAACCCCGTGGCCACCTGATTTGCCTGCAACACTTGGGTCAACACCGCAAACACCAAGGCCAATGCCGCCGCCCCCACAGCACCGCCGATAAACCCCAACACCGGGCTGCCGGTTTGCACGGCACTGATAAAGCCGCAAATCGCGCCCATGATCATCATCCCCTCAACCCCGAGGTTCAGAACGCCGGCCTTTTCAACCACCAATTCGCCAATTGCCGCCAGCATGATCGGGACCGATGCCACCATAAGCGACGCCACCAGAACCGCCGGATTGATACCGCCAAAATCCATCACGCAGCCCTCCCTTTCATAAACCTGATCCGGTAGTTGGACAAAAGATCCACCGCCAACAAGAAAAACAACAGCATGCCCTGAAACGCTTGGACCGCCGCCGAGGGCAGCCCAAGGTTGGTTGAGGCCATCTCGCCGCCCACATAGGTCAGCGCCATGACCAGCCCGGCAAGCAGTATGCCCAGCGGGTTTAACCGGCCCAAAAAGGCCACGATAATCGCGGTGAACCCATAGCCCGAGGCGAAATCGATGCTGATTTGGCCGGCTGGCCCCGACACTTCAAACATCCCCGCAAGCCCTGCCAAAGCGCCCGAAATGCCCATGCACATCACCACCAAACGCGTGGGCGGCACGCCTGCAAACCGCGCCGCCCGTGGCGCTTGCCCAGCCAGCTTGATCTGAAACCCAAGGATATGGCGTTGCAGCAAAACATAGGCCGCGATCACCGCGATAAACGCCGCAACCACGCCCCAATGCATCCCAGTCCCTGAAATCAATTCCACATTGCGCGCCGCCGGATAGCTGGAAAAATTGCGACTGCCCGGAAACCCCATGCCTTGCGGGTTGCGCAAAAAGCCGGTTGCCGCCTTGGACAGAATGGTCTGCGCCACATAAACCAGCATCAGCGACACCAAAATCTCATTGGTATTGAACCGGGTTTTCAAGATCGCAGGGATCATCGCCCAAAGCCAACCGCCAAAAGCCCCAGCCGCAATCATCACCGGAAAAATCCAGCGGCTTTCGGTCGGAAACACCGCCAAACCCACGCCCGCCCCAAAAATCGCCCCGATGATATACTGCCCTTCGGCCCCGATGTTCCAGATGCCTGCGCGAAACCCCAGTGACAGCCCGACCGCGATCAAGATCAGCGGTCCGGCTTTGACCAGCAATTGCCCCCGCAGATAAAAGGCAAACTCGCCAAACAGCGGGTCCCAAAAGATTGTGCGAATGGCCACAACCGGGTCTTTGCCGAGCAGCGCAAACAACGCGCCGCCGGCGATCATAGTCAAGATCACCGCCAAAATCGGTGTGGTATAGGTCCAAAACTGCGACGGCGACGGGCGCTTTTCAAGAATCAACATATGCCACCCCCAAACCGCCGCCTGATTTCATCTTGGTCCAAATACCTAAACCGACCCAACCGCACTCCCGACGGGTCAAACCTTGCAAAAGCCTATCCATGATGTGCTACCTCCATCCCATGCGCGCCGCCCATCATCAAGCCAATCTCATCCACCGTCAGCCCTTCGGTCGGGCGGGTTGGGGTTAGCCGCCCTTCGTTCAAAGCCGCAAAGCGGTCGGACACTTCTAGCAGATCATCCAGATCTTGGCTGATCACCACCACGGCGGCGCCGTCTTGGGCACGGTTCAAAATCTCTTGGCGGATAAAGGCGGCGGCGGCGGCATCCACGCCCCATGTGGGCTGGTTGATGATCACCACCTCTGGGGCTTGGCTTAACTCTCGTCCGATCAGGAATTTCTGCAAGTTCCCGCCCGATAGCGCGCGGGCGGCGACCCAAGTGCCGGGGGTGCGCACGTCATATTGGGCGACCACCTCCTCGGCCCAAACCTTGGTTTTGGGCCAATCGATAAACCCTTTGCGGGTTAGATTTTTGCGTACCGCGCCTGACAGCAACGCATTTTCCACAAGGCTCATATCCGGGGCTGCGGCATGGCCCAAGCGGTCCTCGGGAGCCGCGACAAAGCCCATGGCACGCCGCGCATTCGCAGAGGTGTCGCCAATGGGCGCGCCAAAGCATTTCACCATCCCCGGCGCAGACCGCAATTCGCCCGACAAGGCCAGCAGCAGCTCATCTTGCCCATTGCCTGCCACGCCTGCGATGCCCAGCACCTCACCGCGCTGCACTGAAAAGCTTATATCTTTCAGAGATGTACCAAATTGGATGGGCGAGTCTGCGTTCAGCCCCGACACCTCTAATGCCGCATGGGCATCGCCCCAATCTTTGCGGGCGGCGCGGGCCGGGGGGGTCAGCACTGCGCCCACCATCATTTCCGCCATCTCGCGGGCCTGCACATCGCGCGGGGTGCAAGTACCCACGACGCGGCCGCGCCGCAAAATCGTCGCCTCATCACAGAGACTGCGAATTTCCTCTAGCTTGTGGCTGATGTACAAAATCGCAGTACCCTCAGCCGCCAGTTGGCGCAGGGTTTGGAACAGGATTTCCACCTCTTGCGGGGTTAGCACGCTGGTGGGTTCGTCCATTATCAGCAGTTTGGGATCTTGCAGCAAGCAGCGCACGATTTCCACCCGCTGGCGTTCGCCTGCCGACAAATCCCCAACCCGGCGCGTGGGGTCCAAAGGCAGGCCGTATTCGGTTGAAACCGCATGGATTTTATCGGCCAGCAGGCGCAAGGGCGGTGGATTTTCCATCCCCAGAGCAACGTTTTCCGCGACATTCAGCGCCTCAAACAGGCTGAAATGCTGGAACACCATCGCCACCCCGGCACTGCGCGCCGCACTGGGCTGCGTGGGCGCATAGGGTTGGCCGTGCAGCAGCATCGTGCCGCTGTCGGGTTTGACCAGCCCGTAAATCATCTTGACCAAGGTGGATTTGCCCGCGCCGTTTTCACCGAGCAGCGCATGGATTTCGCCTTTGGAGATGGCAAAGGACACATCCGCGTTGGCCACCACGCCGGGATAGGCCTTGGTGACACCGTCTATGCGCAACAGCTCAAGGGTCATACGGTGGCCTTTTCTTGGGAATTAAGGGACGCGGGGCGCAAGATTTGGGCGGCAACCCCGATGGCAATCGCGTGCGGATGCTTGCCAAAGCTAGGGTCGCCGATGGGGCAGGTGATCCGCGCAATGCTTTGGGTGCTGTGGCCAAGAGCTGCAAGGCGCGTGCGAAACCTTGCCCATTTGGTTTTGGATCCGATCAGCCCGCATTGGGCAAAGCCATGGGTCAAGGCGGCATGGCACAGCGCCAAATCCAGCTGGTGGGAATAGGTCAGGATCAAATGTTCGGCGTCTTGCGGGGCGTGTGGCAACAGGCGGGCAGGATCTGCGGCAGGCAACATGGTTACACCCTCTGGGATACCGTCAGGAAAGCGGTCAGCAGCCACATCGACCCAAGTTATGGCAAGATCGGGTAAAGCGGCCAATGTGTGGACTAACGCGCGGCCCACATGCCCGGCCCCCCAAACCCACAAATGGCGGGTCGGTTTGGCAACCGGTTCCACCATCCAGCCTTGCACAAGGCAGGCTTCGGGCGCACGCCCTTGACTGCGGGCTTGCGCCAACAGGCGCGACACGGCCAGCGGCATCGCTGTGCCTTCAACTGCGCGGGCAAAGATCTCGTCGCCCGGCAGGTTTGCCGCATCGAACACTTCAGTCAGCAAGGTTACCACACCGCCGCAGCATTGGCCTAGGCTTGGCCCCAACGGCGCACGCGTCAGGCGCTGAGCGGTACCCGTCACCAACATCTCCCGCGCGCGGGCAGCGGCTTGAAATTCCAGTGCCCCACCGCCGATTGTGCCCGATTGGCCCTGCGGCCAAACCAGCATCGCCGCCCCAACCTCTCGCGGGGATGAGCCTGCAACGGCGGCGATCACCACTCGTGCGATGGGGCCATGGGCGGTGATGGCGGCGCGAACCGCATCCGTATCAAACATGGCCTTGCCTTTGCACAGCGGCCAAAATCCGTTCCGGCGTGGCAGGGGCATCCAGTGCGGGATAGACGGTCCCATCGCCACAAGCCGCCACCGCATCAGACAAGGCCATCAGCGCCGATATTCCCAGCATCAAGGGTGGCTCACCCACGGCTTTGGATTTGCCCACCGTGGCCTCAGGGTTGTCGCGTCCCCACAAGGCTACGTTGAAAATGGGTGGCCGGTCTGAACAGGCAGGGATTTTATACGTGCTGGGCGCATGGGTGCGCAACGCGCCTTTGTCATCCCAAACCAACTCCTCCATCGTCAACCAACCCGCCCCTTGCACATAAGCGCCTTCGATCTGGCCAATGTCTAATGCAGGGTTCAGGCTGGCACCTGTGTCATGCAGTAAATCAACGCGCAAAATGCGGTTTTCGCCGGTCAGCGTGTCAATCACGACTTCGGTCACCGCCGCACCGTAAGCGAAATACAAGAACGGCCGCCCCCGGCCCGCAGCCCGATCCCAAGTGATCTTGGGGGTGGCATAAAATCCGGTGGATGACAGCGAAATCCTTGCGCCGTAACAAAGGGCTGCCGCCTCGGCAAAGCTGTAGTCTGCCCCGCCAACCACCACGCGCCCACCTGAAAACTGCACATCCTTTGCCTGCGTTTGATGCTTTTTCGCCAAATGCGCCGCCATCCGGTCGCGGATTGTCACGCAAGCCACCTGCGCCGCCATCCCGTTCAAGTCAGACCCCGAGGATGCCGCAGTCGCGCTAGTATTGGGCACCTTGGCCGTATCGGTCGCGGTGATCTTTACCAGATCAACCGCCACGCCAAACACCCCCGCCGCCACTTGCGCCACCTTTTGAAACAAGCCTTGGCCCATTTCCGTGCCACCATGGTTCAAATGGATCGACCCGTCTTGATAAACATGCACCAAAGCGCCGGCTTGGTTCAAATGGGTCAGCGTAAAGGAAATCCCAAATTTCACCGGCGTCAACGCGATGCCGCGTTTCAACAAAGGGCTGCCCGCATTCCACGCCGCAATCGCTGCCCGCCGCGTGCCGTACCCAGCACTCGCCTCCAAGGCCGCGACAATCTTATCCCCAATAAAATCCTCAACCGGCATATGAAATGGCGTGGTCTGCAGTTTTTTCTGTTCACAAATATCCTCGGGGGGTCCGGGGGGCAGACAGCCCCCCGGTTCTTTGGGAGTGATGGGGGGGGGCAAACGGCCCCCCGGCCTGTCCACCATCCCGGCATAAAAATTCACGCGCCGCACTGCCAAGGGGTCCAGCCCCAGATCAAAGGCGATATGATCCATCACCCGCTCAATCCCCACCATGCCTTGCGGCCCGCCAAAGCCGCGAAAGGCGGTGGCACTTTGGGTGTTGGTACGCAACCGGTGGCTTTCAATCCGCACATCGGTCAGGTGATAGCAATTGTCAGAATGCAGCATCGCACGGTCGGCCACCGGGATCGACAGGTCCAGCGCCCAGCCGCAGCGAAACAGATGGGTGAATTCCACCGCGACTACCCGCCCTGACCCGTCAAACCCGGCGCGGTAGCGGATACGCAGGTCATGGCGCTTGCCGGTGATCATCATGTCATCGTCACGGTCATAGCGCATTTTGCACGGGCGGTCTGTGTCGCGCGCCGCAATCGCACAAGCAATCGCAAGCGCGTTGCCTTGGCTTTCCTTGCCGCCAAAGCCACCACCCATCCGCCGGGTTTCCACCCGCACGGCGTGCATAGGCTTATGCAATGCATGTGCCACTTTGTGCTGAATTTCGGTCGGGTGCTGGGTCGAGGAATGGATCAGCATATCGCCGCCTTCTTGCGGGATGGCAGCGGCGATTTGGCCTTCGAGGTAAAAATGCTCTTGGCCGCCAACCTCCATCTCGCCTGTCACCACGCGGGGGGCGCTTGCAAGGGCTGCGTTTGCATCACCCTTGGTCCAGACCACAGGGCCATTTTCAAATCGAGTATTGGCGGCAAGCGCGTCATCGACTGTCAGGATCGCAGGCAAGGGTGAATAGTCTATTTTCGCCAAGCGTGCCGCTTTGCGTGCCGCCAAATGGCTGGTTGCGACAACCAAAAACACCGGCTGGCCGATGTAATGCACGCGGCCAGTGGCCAACAGAGGCTCATCCTGCGCGGAAGGTGAACAATCGGGCATATGGTCAAAATCATCAGACGCATAGGCGCGCACCACGCCGGGGGCCGAGCGCACCGCGGACAGGTCTATCGCTGTGATATCGCCATGGGCGAGCGTTGATAGGCCAAAGGCCAGATGCAGCGCGCTTGCGGGCAAGGGGATATCATCGACATAGCGAGCCGACCCCGTCACATGCAAAGGGGCCGCATCATGGGGCAGGGGGGCGCCAATGCTCATGCGCTTACCTCCATCAGATCGACCGGGGTGCCTGCTAGGTCATGGAAATAGCGGATCAGCATATTACCCGCCGTAAGGCTGCGGTACTGCGCGCTGGCGCGCATATCGCTTAGCGGGGCAAAGTCGGATTGCAAAGCGTCGCGGGCCGCAGTGACAGTGTCCAATGTCCAAGGTTTTCCCAGCAAGGCAGCCTCGGCACCCGCGCTGCGTTTTGGGGTGCCTGCCATGCCGCCAAAGGCGATGCGGGCGGAGGTTACGGTGCCGCTTTCAACCGATATGTTGAACCCGCCACATACGGCCGAGATATCTTGGTCAAAGCGTTTTGAGAGTTTGTAGCAGCGCAAGGCGGGGGCATGGTTGGAAAAACTCACGGCCTCAACAAATTCGCCGGGCAGGCGGTCTTGTTTGCCGTAGTCCAGAAAGAAATCTTCCAGCGCCATTTCGCGGCGGGTGTCACCCATCCGAAGGTGCAAGGTTGCCCCAAGGGCGATCAGCGCAGGCGGGGCGTCACCGATGGGCGAGCCATTGGCAATATTGCCGCCGATGGTGGCCGCGTTGCGGATTTGATCGCTAGCATAGCGGCGCAGAAGTTCGGCAAATGAGGGCAGAGTTGGGGTTACGGCGGCCATGAGCGCGTTGATGGTCACACCAGCGCCGACGTGCAAGCTTGTTTCGGTTTTGTGGATGGTTTTAAGGTCAGCAATGCCGCCCAGAAACGCGACTTTGCCCAAATCGCGCAATTGTTTGGTAACCCAAAGGCCGACATCGGTGGCGCCTGCGATCAGGGTCGCATCGGGGTTGGCGGTGTACCATGTGGCGAGTTCGTCGGTGGTGGTCGGGCGGTGGGCCAAGGAGGGGGGGCTGTCTGCCCCCCCAGCGGGTTTGCTGGGCAAACCCTCCCCCCCCGAGGATATTTGTGAACAGAAAAAGGCGGGGTTGGTTTCTTGGGTTAGCCATTCTGGGATTGCTGCGGATGAGGCAGCCTCGGCCGCGCGGATGATGGGCGCGTAGCCTGTGCAGCGACAGAGGTTGCCTGCAAGCACTGTGTCATGGTCGGTGCGGCCAACGGCATGGGCGGCAACCATCGAGACGACAAAACCGGGGGTGCAAAAGCCGCATTGCGAGCCGTGATGGGTCACCATTGCGGTTTGCACGGGGTGGGGTGTGCCATCGGGGGCGGTCAGCCCTTCGACGGTGCGGACCGATTTTCCGTGCAGTTGCGGCAGGAACAAGATGCAGGCGTTCAGTGCATGTGGGCCATCACCATCCGTCACCATCACAGTGCAGGCACCGCAATCGCCTTCGTTGCAGCCTTCTTTGGTGCCGGTCAGGGCGCGTTCGTCACGCAGCCAATCCAGCAGAGTTTGCGTCGGCGGCACATCCGAAAGGCAAACCGGCGTTCCGTTCAGGTGAAACGCTATATCCGTCATGTAAATATCCGCCGCGGTCTTTGCGTGTTGGGTTGATGCGTGCCCGCCCGATGCGGCGTAAAGCAGGCCACGCGCCCTTGGTCTCCCTGTATCAAGCCCATGCCCTGACAAAATAGCAAACAGAATTTTGCATGATCCGGCGCTAAGTTTTATTGGTTTTGGTTGAAACTGGTTTTGTATACTCCGAGTCCTGCAGAAGCCGAATTTGATGTCTTGACGGCTAGGTCTGAAACGATTCAGCTATGCCTATGATCCGCCCCGGCTTTCTTTCCTCATCAGACCGTATCGAGCTTGAGGCTTGCGTGCGCCGTCAGCGCGAAGATCACGGTATTGCCCGTCGGGCAAATGCGATCCTGCTGCTTGACGACGGGGAAAGCTGCGCTCGGATCGCAAAGTTTCTCTACCTGGACGACGATACCATCCGCGGCTGGCATAAAACCTACCTGCAAGATGGTTGGGATGCGCTTGCCTACGACGGCTGGAAAGGCGGTCAGTCCCGTATGACGCAGGCCCAGGAGGCTGTGCGTTATGCGCTTGGCTGGAGGCACGCTTCTGTCGCTCGACGGTCGAGATCAGGGCCCATGTCGCAGCTGAGTGCGGTCTGAACTATTCCCATTCTGGCTGCATCAAACTTCTGGCCTGCCTGGGCTTTGAATACCGCAAGCCC
>Ga0209702_10007172_pt1 | contig 13784 bp, 5 predicted proteins | sample FRY01_FD_187210 | JGI IMG/M metagenome (GOLD analysis project Ga0209702, IMG submission 187210) | Freshwater microbial communities from Lake Fryxell liftoff mats and glacier meltwater in Antarctica - FRY-01 (SPAdes) (version 2) | ecosystem: Environmental > Aquatic > Freshwater > Ice > Glacier... | reverse complement strand
ATGGACCTGACCAAGGCGGCAGCTGACGCCGTCTCTGATCGAGCGGCTGCTGTCTCAACAATGCCGGGCTTCGCCAATGCCCGCACGATACGAAACTTGATAGACGACGCCGTCGCAAAACATGCATCTCGAGTTCAAGCACTCAGTCCAGACAATGTGACAGGTGCTGATTTAAGAACTATCGAACTCGTCGATATTGGTGAAGCGAAACTAGTGGAACGAGTACCTATTGGGTTCGTTGCCGGATAGGCTGGAGGCCTCTGGGAAATCTAACTTGTCAGAGTTTGGCGGGCACTTCTTGTGGGATCCAATACGCGTTTTTTTAGGGGGGAGTTTTTCGTGAGGGAATTGTCTTACCAGTCTGATGTTCGGAGGTGCAGCCGGTGATAACGCTGCAATGGAATCGTTTTTCGCTCTCCTGCAAAAGAACATGTTGAACAGGCAACGGTGGGAAACCCGCGATGATCTGCGGCTAGAAATTGTGTATTGGATCGAAGCGACCTACCACCGGCGCAGACGCAAAGCAGCCCTGGGCAAACTCACGCCCATCGAATTTGAAAGAATCCAAGAACTGGCCGCAACCGCGGCTTAAGAAAAGAAAACTAACCTGTCAACCAAACTCGGGGCAGTCCCCGCACAGTTACAGTTACAAATAATCATTGAGAAAGCAAACGTGAGGGCCAATCTCACGCCCATCTATAACCCGTTCAATCCAGCACTGGCCTGACTTAGCCCATGGCTTGAAAACCGACCGAAAGTGGGGGAGCCCGAATGGCTATTAAAAAATCTGATCTATATAGCTCACTTTGGAAGCTCTGCGATGAACTGCGCGGCGGCATGGATGCATCGCAATACAAGGACTACGTCCTGGTGCTTCTTTTTGTCAAATATGTCTCGGACCGTGCCGGCCACGACGACTCGCTGCTTGACGTTCCTACAGGCGGCTCGTTTAAAGACCTCGTCGCGCTCAAGGGAAAACCAAACATCGGAGACGGTGTCAATAAGGTCATCGGAAAACTAGCCGAAGCTAACGATCTGCGCGGCGTCATTGATGTTGCCGATTTCAATGACGACAACAAACTTGGTAAAGCACAAGACATGGTCAATCGAGTAACGAATCTCATCGCCATTTTCGAAAATCCTGCGCTGGACTTCTCCGGCAACACAGCCGACGGCGACGACCTGCTTGGTGACGCCTACGAGTACCTCATGCGCAATTTTGCGACCGAGTCAGGCAAAAGCAAAGGTCAGTTTTACACGCCTGCTGAAGTGTCACGCATCATGGCTTCAGTTATTGGTATCAACAAAGCTAAGAGCCAAAAAGAGTCCATTTACGACCCCACGTGCGGATCGGGTTCGCTCTTGTTGAAAGCTCACGCCTTAGCCCAATCCGCAACAGGCTTTGACCTAGCTATCTATGGCCAGGAAATGGACAACGCCACAGCAGCGCTCTCACGCATGAACATGCTTATTCACAATGCAGCCGGAGCAGAAATTAAAAACAACAACACTCTCTCAACTCCGGAGTTCAAAGACTCCAAAACGGGTGGTCTGAAAACCTTTGACTATGTTGTTGCTAACCCTCCGTTCTCTGTCAAGTCTTGGACAATCGGAGTTAATACCGCTTCCGATCCGTTCAAGCGTTTCGAATACGGAGTACCACCAGAAAAGAACGGTGACTACGCCTTCTTGCTGCACATTCTCGCGTCTCTTAAATCAACCGGCAAGGGCGCAGTCATTTTGCCTCACGGTGTGTTGTTTCGCGGTAATGCCGAAGGAAGTATCCGCAAGGAAATTGTGAAGCGCGGTTACATCAAGGGCATCATTGGTTTGCCCGCGAACTTGTTTTATGGAACCGGTATTCCAGCCTGCGTCATCGTGATCGACAAAGAAGGCGCGGCAAGTCGCACTGGCATCTTCATGATTGATGCTTCAAAAGGATTTATCAAAGATGGCCCGAAGAACCGCCTTCGTGAGCGCGATCTTCACCTCATTGTCGATACGTTCCTCAACCAGATCGAGGTCGATAAATACTCACGCTTGGTGCCCATGACCGAAATCGCTGACGCAAAGAATGACTACAACCTAAACTTGCCTCGTTACATCGACACCTCTGATCCGGAAGATCTGCACGACCTTGACGCGCACCTCAACGGTGGCATCCCCAACCGTGACATTGATGCACTAGGAGATTTTTGGGAGGTGTTTCCCGAATTGCGCAAGTCTCTTTTTGTGTCTGCGGGGCGTGACGGGTACTCCAACCTTGCTGTTCCAGCAAACGACGTGCCGTCAACCATCTCAGACTCTGGAGAGTTCAAGAGGTTCTCTGCCCGGATTCACGACAGTCTCGTGGCGTGGGTAGACCCGGCTGAAAGAAAGATGGAAGCCCTGGGTGACAACACCCGCCCGAAAGATTTCATCGCCGATCTCTCTGAACTGCTGCTCAACACGTTCAAAGGTCTTCCACTCGTCGATAATTACGAGGTGTATCAGGGTCTCATGTCACTGTGGGAAGAGACTTTCAAAGACGACGTGTATCTGGTCATCGAATCCGGCTGGGAAACAGGAGGCAAACTCACCGCGTTGCCCACCAAAGCAAAAGGTGAAAAGCGCGCCGGTCGCGTTGATTACACAATCAACAAGATTGATTATCGATCAGAACTCATCCCCCCCGACTTGCTCATCGAAACCTTCTTCGCAGACAAGGCCCAGCAAATCGAGTCAGATCTGGCAGCAGCAGGCGAACGACTCGACGAACTCGCCGAGCAGCATGGTGGAGAAGAACTACTTCTCAACGAATACACCAACGACAAAGGTGAATTCACCAAGAAGCTCATCACGGACGGCCTCAAAGTAAAAAATCTCGATGAAGACGAGAAGAAAGCATTGCAAGAAGTAAGCGATGCCTTTGAAACCGAGGCAGAAGCCAAAAAAGCATCTAAAGACCTCGAAGAAGCGGTCATCGCCCAGTACAATAATCTCACCGAAGCCGAAATCAAAACCCTTCTCATCCAGACCAAGTGGATCGGCGCAGTCAGCGCTTCAATTGAAACCGTTCTCGACTCCGTACGCCGCACACTGTCAGGTCGCTTGCAGACCCTTGCCAACCGCTACGACGACACCCTGCCGACCATCACCGCCACGGCATTGACAAAAACCAAAGCGGTGGAAAGTCATCTGAAGAAAATGGGTCTGTCGTGGTAACCCCCGCTGACTGGCAGGAGGTCCGCCTCGGCGAGGTCTTGGACTATGAGCAGCCGACCAAATATCTTGTGAGCAGTCGCGATTATGTTGAAGGTGGGATGGTACCCGTTCTGACAGCTGGGAAGTCCTTTCTACTCGGGTATACAGATGATCTCGTTGGGATATATTCAGATTTGCCAACGATAATTTTTGATGATTTCACAACAGCGACTCAATGGGTTGATTTTGATTTCAAAGTTAAGTCGTCTGCGTGCAAGATGCTTAAACCCAAGAGGGGGGCGTGCGACCTACGTTATGTATACGAGCGTTTGAGAGCTTTGAACTATCGGACATCCGATCACAAGCGTCACTGGATATCTGTTTTTCACACGATGGAAATGCGGATGCCGCCGTTGATGGAACAGGAAGCAATCGCTGAAACCCTCAGCGATGCTGATGCGGCAATTGAGTCACTTGATGCTCTGATTGCAAAGAAGCGCGATGTGAAGCAAGCAGCGATGCAGCAGTTACTCACTGGCCGTACTCGACTGCCAGGTTTTACCGCCAACTGGAAAGAAGTCCGCCTCGGCGATCTCGGCACCTGTATCCGTGGGGTGAGCTACAAAGGTGACTCTGACTTAAGTAATTGGGATACGCCAACAACTGTCAGGTTGTTGCGTTCAAATAATGTCCAAAACTCACTCATCCAATTCAATGATGTTCAGTATGTTAACCACGAATGCGTGTCGGACGCACAAATACTTAGGCGTGACGACATTGTTATTTGCATGGCTAACGGCAGCAAGGCCCTTGTGGGTAAGTCAGGGCTCTTTAAGGGCTCCAGTGGATTTGATTACACATTCGGAGCATTTATGGGTTGCTTTAGGTCTTCCCTTGACCGGGCAAATCCACTATTCGTCCGCTATCTATTGTTGACAAAGCAATATCAGGACTTCATTTCGAATATCCTAGCTGGATCAAGTATCAACAATCTAACGCCCAAAAGCATTGAATCTCTCTGCTTCAAAATGCCTAAAGTCAAGGAGCAGGAAGCAATCGCTGAAGCCCTCAGCGTTATGGACGATGAACTGGAAACTTTAACTGAGCAGGTGTTGAAGTTGCGGATGGTGAAGGAGGGGATGATGCAGGATCTCCTCACGGGGAAAGTGAGATTGGTATGACCGGTATTGGTGAGATCGAGCGCAAGACACAGAAGCGTGTGGTCGCTTTGGTGAAAGATTCGTTGGGGTACGAATATCTGGGGGACCTCTCCCAGCTCGACAATGAGAACATTACGGAGACTCAACTTCGTAAGTCGTTGAAGGACCGCGGGTATGGAACGGTTTTAGTGGATCGAGCTGTTGAAGAGTTGATTCGGGTGTCGCGCGATACGACGAAGAACTTGTATGAGCGAAATCGCAATGTGTATGACTTGTTGCGCTATGGCGCAAAGGTGAAGCCAGATCCACAATCACAGGCTGAGACGGTGTGGTTTATTGACTGGCAGAACGTCGAGTCAAATCACTTCGCTGTTGCTGAAGAGGTGAAGGTTCGGATTCGTGTGGGAGAGGCTCCTACAAAGCGGCCTGATGTGGTGTTGTACGTGAATGGCATCGCGCTTGGTGTTTTGGAATTGAAACGTTCAACGGTTTCAGTTTCGGAGGGTATTCGTCAGAACTTAGAGAACCAGCGTGGTGAATTCATTCAGCATTTCTTTTCGACCATTCAGTGGGTTATGGCTGGAAACGATTCGCAGGGTCTGCGATACGGGACCATTGATACGCCTGAGAAGTATTACATGACGTGGAAAGAGGATGGTCTCCAGGAGAATCCTCTCGACCGGTCCGTGTTGCAGGTGTTTGAGAAGTCTCGTTTTCTCGAATTGATTCACGATTTCATCGTTTTTGACTCGGGAATCAAGAAGTTGTGTCGCCATAACCAGTTTTTTGGCACCAAGGCAGCTGAGGCGTATGTGCAGCGTCATGATGGCGGCGTTATTTGGCATACGCAGGGCTCTGGCAAGAGCCTCACGATGGTGTGGCTGGCGAAGTGGATACGGGAAAATATCGAGAACTCGCGTGTTGTGATTGTGACGGACCGCACCGAACTTGATGAGCAGATTGCAAACGTCTTCTTAGGGGTGAATGAGAATATTTATCGTTGTAGGAGCGGCGCTGATTTGGTGCAGCAATTGAACGTAAATGAGAAGCCATTGATGTGCTCGTTGATTCACAAATTTGGCGGCCGGGCTGATGGTGCATCCTCAAATGATTCCAATTCGTATATCGAGCAGCTGAAGAAGTCTCTGCCACCTGATTTTTCGGCAAAGGGAGACATTTTCATTTTTGTTGATGAATGTCACCGCACTCAGGCTGGTGTCATGCATAAGGCAATGAAGGAGATTGTTCCTGGGGCGACAATCATTGGATTTACGGGTACGCCTTTGCTACGTACGGATAAAGCAATGACGATTGGCCAGTTTGGCCCATATATCCATACGTATAAGTTTGATGAGGCTGTTTTTGACGAAGTCATTGTGGATTTGCGTTATGAAGCTCGTGACATTGAGCAGCGGATCAGTGAACCGGACCGGATCGACCAGTGGTTTATTGCCAAGACAGCTGCACTGACCGATATCGCAAGGGCAGAGTTGAAAAAGAAGTGGGGCACGATGCAGCAAGTGCTGTCGTCGCGTTCACGGCTTGATCAGATCGTCGGCGACATCGTATTTGACATGGAGACTCGCCCACGTTTGATGTCGGGTCGAGGAAATGCGTTACTAGTTGCTTCCAGCATCACCGAGGCATGCATCTATTACGACTTGTTCCAGAGAACTCCCTTGAAGGGTAAGTGTGGTGTTGTTACGTCCTACAACCCAACAATTCGTGATCTGGTTGGTGAAGACGCAGGAGAGGGCGAAACGCTGGCAATTGAGCAGTTCAACATCTATAAAATGATGTTGGCTGACTACTACAACGACCCGTCAGACGCTGTCATCAACCGTGCAGAAGAGTATGAGAAGGCAGCAAAGAAGAAGTTTGTTCAGGAACCTGGGCAGATGAAGTTGCTGATTGTGGTGGACAAGCTGCTGACCGGGTTTGATGCGCCGTCTGCCACGTACCTTTATATTGACAAGCAGATGCGCGACCACGGCCTCTTCCAAGCGATTTGTCGAGTGAATCGTCTCGACGGGGACGATAAGGAATACGGGTACGTCATTGACTACAAGGATCTGTTTAAGAGTCTTGAACAGGCCGTGAAGGATTACACAGCAGATGCCCTTGATGGGTTTGACCCTGAAGACCTGAAAGGTTTGCTCAAAGATCGCTTGGAGCAAGCCAAGGAACACTTGGATGAGTCGCTCGAGCAGATTCGCGCGATGGTTGAACCAGTTGCACCACCCAAAGACGAGCCCGCTTACAACCGCTATTTTTGTTCCGACCCCGCTGGCGACAACACGCAGTTGAAGGAAAACGAACAAAAACGATTGGCGTTGTACAAACAAGTTGCTCGGGTTATGCGTGCGTTCGCGGGTGTGGCAGGAGATGAGATTGCTGCCGGATATACGGCAGCTGAGTTCGCTGACATCACTCTGGAAGTCACGCAGTATGCAGCGATACGCGATGTCATCAAGTTGGTGAGTGGTGATTACATCGATTTGAAGATGTATGAGCCAGCGATGCGTTATTTGATTGATACCTATATCAAGGCTGACCAAAGCAAAAAGGTATCGACTTTCGATGACATGTCTTTTGTGCAGTTGCTAGTGAAAAAGGGTGAGGGAGCAGTAGACGATCTGCCGGACAACATCAAAAAGAACAAGAGGATGGTTGCTGAACTTATTCAGAACAACGTACGAAAACTGATTATCGATGAACGACCTATTAACCCGAAGTACTTTGACAAAATGTCAGAACTGCTCGATGCTTTGGTCGAAAAACTTCGGCAGGACGCAATTGATTACCAAGAATATCTTAAGCAGGTTGCCGAGTTGGCTCGGAAAATTGTAGATCCGAGTCTAGATGGCGGCTACCCACCGTCGATTGATTCTGCTGGAAAACGCGCTTTGTACGACTACTTGTTCAAAGATGAAGGCTTAGTCATTGAAGTGGATAAGGCGGTTCGTTCATCTGCACAAGATGGCTGGCGTGCAAATCGGATGAAAATTCGAAGGGTAAATCGTGCAGTCAAAACTGTCTTGGGTGTTCGAGATGTCGATGTTCGTTCTGTTATCGAGTTGGTAATAGCCAATGCCGAGTACTAGTCGCTCCACTTTGACCGTGGGTGGCATAAATGTTGAGGTAGTGCGCAAGGACATTAAGAACCTTCATCTTGGGGTATTTCCGCCAAATGGCAGAGTGCGTATTTCTGTACCGATGCACATTGATGACGAGGCGGCCCGACTCGCGGTAGTTGACAAATTTAGTTGGTTAAAAAAGCAGATTGCTGGTTTTGCACGCCAACCGCGGCTTTCGGAGCCAGAAGCAGTCTCGGGTGAGAGTTGGTATGTATTTGGTCAGCGCTTTCGCCTACTTGTAGTTACAACGAATGGGAAGGGTGAAGTTCGAAGACCAACGAAGTCTCGACTGGAGCTTCATGTGCCTTCCGGGTGTAGGAGAGAGGTTCGTCTTGCTGTTCTTGACCGTTGGTACCGCAAGGAACTACGGAGTGCTGCTGAGCCATTACTTTTTCTGTGGGAGGGCAAAATTGGTGCAAAAGCTGATTTTTGGGGAATCAAGCGTATGAAGACAAAGTGGGGATCTTGCATTCATGACACGCGTCGAATCTGGCTGAATACGGAGTTAGCAAAGAAACCAGTTGAGTGCCTTGAGTACATCGTGGTGCATGAGCTCATCCATCTGGTTGAGCCGAGCCATAACGGTAATTTTGTGAAGTTGATGGATAAGCATTTGCCTAACTGGCAAGGTACTCGCGACACCTTGAACTCAACTCCACTTGCTCATGAGGATTGGCGTTACTAAAATTGTGCATATTCACTTAAGAATCAGCCGGGAGTATACGCGTTTGGATGATCACGGCGTAGATCCTGATTTGAGTTCTGGATCATTTGTCGACACGTTCAATAAGAATTGGAGTGCTTCATGCCTTGAAAGCTGGTCATGTCGAATTGAGTTGCGGTAGTTACGCAAACATGAGTAACAGGAAGTTTCCTCGCCGCATTCGCAGTTTGCGATGTTCTTGTGTGCGGTGTTAAGGATTTCTGTTATTCGGTCGGGGATTTGAAGAACGCAACCTGCGCCACCGGGAACGGTGTCGAAAAGAATTAGTCGTGGGTGTTCATGGTTGAACGACAGCGTTCCATCAATGTCGTCTCGAGAAATACCGAGAGTCTGAGCCGTTGCGTCGAGGATCGCATAGAGGCCAGACCATGCTTGCTGGACGTTAATCCCAAGGGCTGCATTGAGTTCGATTGTGAGGACATCGGTTTCGTACTTGTGAGCCAGGGAGGCTCGGGTTAGCGGGCCATTGCAATCTTGGGTCTTCCAGGTATGGGGGTGTTTCTTAGGAATCTTCTCTGCAGTGGAAAGCCCTCGTCCGCACCAATCGCAGAGCATGTATCCCTGACCAGTCTTGCTCGTGCTGACCGCCATGAGTGTTGCACCCTTGCTCACCTGCATCGTGATCTTCTCGGCAAGCAACGAGTCTTCATTTGACGCCAAAATTACTTTCCCAGCAGAGACGAAGTAGGTGCCTCCATTCCATGATCGCTTGGGCGGTTTCATCCCCGGTTTTTCAGGTTTGTTTTCAGCGATGAATCCATATTCCGGGATCATGTATTTTTGGGGTCTGCGATCTTTCCCACACTGAGGACAAGTTGTTGTCAGTTCTTCGACTGACTCCTCGAAGAAATTGCAAGACGGACATTGACTGAATTGCCCTTGAACTAAGTCGCGCTCAGGAAGGCGATAGATACCTGCTGATTTCCAGAGATACCCTCCGGCTACGATTTCTGCTTCGGGTGCGTATTCAAAAATTGCGGTGGACAGGTCACGGGACAGATCCAGCGTTGAACCAACGGCGACAGTTGATCCGCTGGTGCGAAGATCGACAACATCAACAGGGAAGCCATACTTCGGCAAAATATTGCGCGAACCAAGGAAGCCAAGAAGGCTACGCCCCTTTATCGTGTTAACAATTTTGCCAAACTGATTGACCAAGTAATCTTTATTTTGCTCGAATGCTTTTTTGCGCTCTTGCTCGAAGTAATTGATTTCTTGCTGAATCTCCTGTCGCACTTTAATGAGCGACTCACACAATACGTCAATCCAAGCCCCGGCCTCAATATCTATTTCTTGCTGAACGTCAACGGGAAGGACATTGCGTAAGGAATTTCGAACCCTTATTGGGTTACTTTGTAGATATTTGCGAATCATCCCGATCGGTTCACCGGGCCCTTCGCCGGCGAAGAATTCACCGACGTTATTCCACACTGATTCAGAATCCAAGTAATGGTGACGAAAGAATGCCGAGAAGGCGATCGAGTGAGCGTGTCTGCGGTCGATCCTTTCATTGCCTAAAGGAATGTGAGGGGGAGAGACTTTGCCGTCGATCATTCGAGTTGGTTCGAGGAACAAACTCAAATCGTGGCTCTTGCGTTGCGCGAAGGTGACCACGAGTGCTGCGGACGCAGTGCGGCGGCCAGCTCGACCCGCTCTTTGAATGTAATTTGCAGTTGCTGGCGGGACGTTGCGCAACAGGACTGCTTGTAGGTCACCGACGTCTACTCCAAGCTCGAAAGTGGTAGAGCAGGAGAGAGCATTGACGGTACCGCGAACGAAATCATTTTGAATTTCCGCGGCTCTAATTGAATCCCATTGGGCAGTGTGCTCCATGACTTTCAAGGGGATCGGTGAAAGGTTGGAATACACGTGTCGGTAGTGGTTGTCAGCATCTACGTGGGAGTCACTCAACTCCAGAAGACCTGTGCAACGCAAAGTCGGGCAGACGCCCAACACTGATTTGGACCATTTTTGGGAACATTGATTACACACGTATACCGCGTGTCCGGGTTCGGGTGGAGCGGCAAGTATCCAGGAGTGATCGAGTTGATAAACGGTTCCGTGCCTTGGGTGATTACTGCTGATCAAATAAGGAGAATGCTGGCTTAAGAATTCCCATATCTTTATGAGTACTTGTTCCGGGTCTTGAATTGAACCCGAGGCGTTGAGAATTCTTGCGAGGTAATTCAGTCTCTTGTTGTCACCGCGAGTGGGAACCCATGAAAGGAGTTTTTTCCCTGAGTTCTGTTCCCGGATAAATATTGGCCCCAGCCTTGGTGAAAAGGCGATGTCAGCCGCATCAACGCCTTCTGGAAAAGTGATGGCCCCCTGGTTACGCACTGTGGATAGAAGGACCTCGACCAAGTTCAACCCTTGTACTGGAGACAATCCAAGATCTGCCCAAACAGGAAGGGCTGTCACTCTGTCTGGATCATCCAGGGACCATGTCAACATGTCCAATCCGTGAAGGGACTGTCGCGTGTCCGTCGCGACGAGTTCTTGAGAGAGCCAGAGCCCTACTTCACGCTCTTTTGCTTGTCGAGTCTCACGACTGTAGAAGTAGCCTGCCCTCGTTGCAATTTGCAATGTCTGCGCAATAACGTCATCAATACGCGAAGGACTTTGATCCAATTCGAATGATCTAGCGAGTCCGTCAACAATCAATTTGCGCTGGAGAAGCCGCGTGTAAGAGTTATTGAGGTAGGGAGCAAAGTAGGCAGCGCCCTGCCTCGAATCGGAAAAGGCCAACATCTTTCGCCCGGCGCCGGGGAAATCTGCGACATCCCCGGCTGCTGGCGGTAATTGCTGGTACAACGAGGTTGCCAGGACAGCGGCTGCTGCATCCGCGCCGGTATCAAACAGTCGGATCTGATTTGCGGAGCGAGAACCGCAAATGACACAGCCACTGAGTGCCTTTGCATGCTTTGCAACGACTCGACCGCGGCGAAGTTCGCTAGAGGAACAAGACGAACAACTGGGTGCATTTTCAGGATTAAGGTTTCCGCAGGAGGCACAAAGTTCGACGGAGTTGCGTTCCTCAATTGAATCCTCGTTCCAGACAAGTTCGTCTTCGTCTTCCCCACTCAGATTTTCAGTGAGGGCGATCCAAGTCGGTGTATCTCGTGAACTAATCCGAGGATGGAAATTGCTACCGCTGCTGTTAGTGGATTCTTGGCCGACAACGTATGTCGTTCCACATCGCGTGCAACATCCAAATTCGAAACTGGGTCGATCGCACTCGTTACACGTTTCAGTACGACTAAGTGAAACATGAGGGGTTTGAGCCGCCAAACATGTGAAAGCGCCTTCTGTTGAACGAGCCCATAGGTGTAACCGGGTGCTGAGAAGGGGTACGCCCGTTTCATCGGACACCAATGCACCAATTTCCATGTATTTTCGTAAATCTTGACCCGTCCAATCGGTTCCGACATGGTTTCGGATATCTGCGAATGATTTAGCGCCGTTATCAAGCTGCTTTCGAATTTCGCACATCGTTTTCTCGGTCAGTAGAGCGTCGTAGGCCGACTGGGCATGTGAACCTTCACTCTTCGATAAACGCAAAATTTCCGTCTCGATGGTTTCACTTGAGGCTAAAACTGCGAGTTGACTGGGATCAATCGGACCCCAGGTGCCGGATTCTGGTCGCAGTTTTTCGGACATGATCAGATCCTGTTCCGAATAATTATTTGGATGCCATTCCAGTTTTTGACCAAAAAGGTTCGCTGCAAAGTCAGTTACTGCCTTTTGGTTTGTTTCTGCACCTACCGTTGCACTAGTCGCTATGCATTGCAGGGAGTCCGAACCGACCCGGTCTGTCAACCTTCGGATCAGCATGGCAAGTTCTGATCCCCGTGAGCCGTCGTATACGTGTGCCTCGTCGACTACGAGGAAACGCCACGACCCTCCGTAGGCTCCCTCGAATAGGTCCATGTCCCGTGGACGCAGAAGCAGATACTCCAACATCGCGTAGTTGGTCAAAAGAAGATGTGGTGGAGTTGCCTGCATGGCTTCGCGAGAAATGAGCTCATTGGGCAGTAGAGGTTCACCGGGGTTCTGATCAGCGTAGGTCCGTTCCGCAACTTCCTGTGACTTTGGAGTGCTGCCGACATATCGGCCAAAGGTGATGTCGGGTGTCTTGGCGAGTAGTTGCCTCAATCGCTTGATCTGATCATTTGCAAGTGCGTTCATGGGGTAGAGCAGAAGTGCTCGAACTCCGGGCTTTAACGGCGCAGCCTCGGCTTCCTCAATTAGAGACGCGAAGATTGGAATCAGAAAACTCTCAGTTTTTCCGGATCCAGTTCCCGTTGAGACGACAAGGTTGCGACCAGTTCGAGCCTTTCTTGTGGCCTTTTCCTGATGTGAATAGAGCTGGCGATTCAGAGGCAAGGCATCGCTGTCCAGCCGCGAAAATGTCTTCGGGAGCACTTCTTGATCGATCAGATTTTGGATTGAGGCGCCACGGATGTAGGCGGGTGTCGCTTCGATCAGGGGACCTCGAAAGAGTGCAGTTTGATTTTCAATAGCTTGTCTAAGTGACTTGGCCAGTTTGGTGTCACTGACGGGAAGTAACGATCGTAAATACCGCTGGTAGTCCTCAACGATTAGCTCACTTGTTAACAATGGATCAAAGTTGGCAGTCATTCATCCTCTTCCCCTGAGTCAATTTGAAATGGGCTAACCGGTTGTATTTCACCAAACTGATCAGCAGCCATGCAGGCTGCGAGGACCAAATCGCCGTAGGCCAGGTTAGGTGCGTGGTGTGCAAGCGCAAGCCAGTGCCGGAATTCTGTCTTCAGGTGATTTTGTGCGTGCAACTCTCCTTGGACCGCCAATTGAGAAGTTAAGGCAAAACTGATCGATTGGGCGCTCAATGACAACCAGCCACCCTTGTGTTCTGGGTCCCGTCGGGCTTCGAGAACGTCGGTAGCGTTTTGCCAACGCCAGTCGCGATAAATGCTGGCCTGAAAGTCAAGCCTGGATCGACCATCACGGGCCACGGTTACCAACTCCGGCTGATTCTTTTCTTGGAAGAGTTGCCATGCTGCTTGTGTTCGCGAGTCACCGTCGATAGTCGATTTTGGAAGCAACTGGGATTGTTGGATAATCGCCTCCTGGGTTTCGATGGGCAGTGAATCAAAATGTCTTGCACCGGCAAATGTCCCGTTCCTTTGGAATGAATCATGCGACGTGGTCAGGATCTCGGTTAAGACCGAGCCATGCTGATTTTGCAGTTTTCGCCATAAGTCAATCTGGGTTTGCGTTAGTCCTTCCACCATAAGTCGGGGAATAATGAGCAGGCTTGCGAATTTTGGATCGAGGTTGTAAAGCTCCTCGAGTCGCGCGCTATCAATTTGGTCTTGATTTAGAGTCTCAGTTGTTGACCAGAGGACTCCCGACTGAATCAGGAGAGGCAATTTATCGCCGTCAGGAATATTCGACTCGATTAGTGAAACCACGGCATGAGTGGGCTGTGCCCGCAGAGATTCGGTGAGCGTTGACACTACGTTCCAATCCACATGGTGCTTCTGGTGGTTGGCCATTTCAAGAATTTTCCACGCCATTGCGTGATCAGCAATGGAA
>Ga0209702_10007170_pt1 | contig 13789 bp, 9 predicted proteins | sample FRY01_FD_187210 | JGI IMG/M metagenome (GOLD analysis project Ga0209702, IMG submission 187210) | Freshwater microbial communities from Lake Fryxell liftoff mats and glacier meltwater in Antarctica - FRY-01 (SPAdes) (version 2) | ecosystem: Environmental > Aquatic > Freshwater > Ice > Glacier... | reverse complement strand
CGCCGGCGCGAGGCGACGCGATGCGCGCTAAAAGCGCGCGGACCATAGGGGGGAGGCATTGACTAACGAGCGCGGGAGCGGCCCTTGGTCCGCGCGTTTTTAACGCGCTACGGGCCTACTGGCATCGGGACGGCCCTAGTCATGGTACCCCTCCAAAGCCCGTCAATGCGACAGCCTCTTTCTGCGCGCGCCACGGTCGCTACAGGTACTTCTCCAAGGCCAGACGCCCCGGAGCTCAATGCACGCTAAAAGCGCGCGGACCATCCACCGCTCCCGACCGGGCTAAGCCTCTTGGTCCGCGCGCATTCTGCGCGCTCGACGGACGCTAGTGGTTGGTTCCCACGGCCCACAAGCCCCGGAGCTCATTGCGCGCCAAAAGCGCCCGGACGATCAGGTCGACCCGTTCGTTTGCGGCTTTAAGGCGTTCGGAGTACTTTGGGTGCATGAGTCTGCGCTCAACTTCGTCGCGACGACCGCACGAAGACAGCGAGTTACGCCCACGGGAGCCCAAGATGGACCTCAGGAAAACCGTCCTCCGCCAGTCGGCGATACGCCTCGGCCTTCTGCTCTTGATGACCGTGACTGGCCTCGTCGGCTGTAGTGACGCCCCCCCCATACAGCTCCTCTATGACCGAAGCGCGGAGGACCTCACGCTGACGGTCTTTCCGTCCGACCGCTACAAAGGCGAGGCGGTGCTAGACGGTTTTTCCGAAGTCCAGCTGGCGAGCCTGCCCTTCCTGCGACAGCTGCGTTTCACTGCGCAGACGGGGTGGGCGCCGACGACGGCCATTCGGATCCCCTTCACGCGATCTCGCAGCGACTCCTCGCGCTGGCTCGACATGACGACCGTCCCGGCCGGCCTACGCATCTACCGCGTCGATACGAACCCCGCGACCCCCATCACCCCCGGCGAGATGCACTTTGACGGGGGCAGCGGCGCCCTCTTGATCCGTGGCGAGACGCCGTGGGCGCCGGGCCGTTACGCGGTCGCGGTGCTCGCCAACACCCTCAAGACCCGCGCGGGTGACGCCATCGCGGCCTCCACCGACACGCTCCTCACCCGCGGCCAGGGAGACCCGGGGACCGACGCAGACCTGGCATTGGTCTCTGCCGTCGACCCGAAGATCTCCCGGCGCTCCGATACCCTCGCCCTCTTCTCGTTCACGGTCGTCGATCCGACCGCGCAGACTGGCTATCTCAACGTGGTCATCACGGGCAAGGCGCCGGCTTCCCTCGGCGACGCGGACGAGATGATGGCGCTGTCGCCCTTTATGCCCCTTGAAGGCCGTAAGCTCGCCATCGTGGGCCAACCCGTCGCGACCGACGACGCCGCCATCGACGCCGTCTTCGTGGGCGCTGGCCTCGGCGCCTTACCCCGCGCAGCCATCGGACGCATCACAGGCGGCCTCGTCGTCACCCCGAACTTTATCTCGGATCCCGTCCCAGACCCGGCGGCCCTCTTTACGAACCACACTATCTTAGGCCGCGGCGGGCTCCTGCCCTTCTCGCCCGCCAATCCGCCAGTACTCTCCGCGCGTGCACCGTACCGCGAGCTACCCTTCATCGCCTTCTTCCCGAAGGTTGCACTTCCAAATACCCCGATCATCGTCGCGCTGCACCCGCTGGACTCGCAAAAAGAGGCCTTCTTCGCCTTCGCGCACGCGGCCTGCGCAGCTGGTCACGCGCTGATCGCGATCGACCTCTATCAGCAAGGCGCGCGACAGGCCGACATCGCTGTCCCAGAGGGCGACTTCGCGGAACGCGTCGATGTCGTGTTGAAGGGCGCGGGCATCATCTTCCCAGACCCCTTCTTTAACCTGACCTTTTTGGCCCGCACGCGAGACCGCTTCCGCCAGAGCCTGGCCGACACCCTGTCCCTCATCCACATCCTGACCCACGCCAATGGCGCGGACCCGCGCGTAGACATCGACGCCGACGGGACCCCCGACACCTTCGGCGCCATCCGCATCGTCGGACACTCGTTTGGTGCCCTCATCGGCGCCGTCGCCGCGGCCATCAGCCCAGCCGTCGACCGGGTCGTCCTGGCCGCACCTTGCGCGGACCTCATCCAGTGTCTGGACGAGAGCCCGGCCCTCGCGACCCGCCTTGGCCTCTTGCTCTTGGCGACCGGCAACGCCAACCAGATAGGCCTCATGGCTGGCTCCGAGCGACGCATGGTCCCCAAGACTCCACAACGCGACGTCTTTTCGCGCGTGGCAGAGACTATCCTCGCGCCCGTCGACCCCGCGAGCTGGGCGACAACTCTAGTTGGACGTCAAAGCACCGCGACGCCCCTCCGGATGCTTATCCAGATGCCGGCTAAGGACCTCGTCTTCACGCCGAACGGAAACCGCCGCTTTGCCGACGCGATCGGCGGCGCCGCCGAGGCGGGTGAGGTCGCGTACGGTCAGCTCGGCGACGATCTCTTCAACCTGGGTTGGCCGCCGATCGTGGACCCCACGAAGGGCCTACCCGCGATCACGGCGGCGACGATCGCCGGCGGACACGGGTTCTTCCTCGACTTTGTCGATCCCGCGGTGACAGGCGCGGCCCAGCAGCAGGCGGCTGGCTTCCTCGCGTCGCCCTGAGATCAGCCCCCGTCGTCGTCCGAGGAGAGCATCCGCGACAGGGCCGCGCGAAGGGGTACCCGCCCATCCGCGTCGCGCGGCGCGCCGACCGTATGGAGGCCGGCCTCTTCGCCGATTCGGTTGATAAGCCCAACCATGACGCCGAGCTGCGCATCGTCGAGGATGTCGCCCTCTGGCAAGTCGTCGAGGCTACCGACGAAGTTGAGCTCGCAGGTGAGCCTCACCGCACCTTGCCGTAGCGGCAAGCCGTGGCTGCGGCACACCATCGGCCGCGCCTCAAAGACCATACAGCTCAAATCATCGTCGAGGAGCGCGCAATGGGTCGGCATCGTCGGCGCCTCAAGGCGGGTTAGGATCGCGGCCTTGGCCTCGGCCGATAATTCGAGCACGGCCGCGCGAACCCGCCTCCACTCAAAAGGTAGGAGGTGCAAGTGTGGATGACAACACATCGCGCACCCCCGCCGGCACTGCATCTGCCCAGGGTGTGCCGCGCTCACGCGCTCAAAGAAGGCGTCGACGCGCCCCGCGAGTTGCATGTAGGCGGCGCTAGCGGGGTCGGTGGGGTCGGTGGTCGTCATGTCTCTTCCCAGCGTGCGTCAAAGATCTGATGCAGGTCCAATGAAAAAAGCCGGCCCTCGACGAAGGCCGGCCCCGCAGCGACTCGCCAGATCAGAGATTCTGCGCGGGCTCGTAGAAGGCGAGCCACTTGTCGTGCTTATCGTCCGAACCCTTGACGAGGTCGAAGTAGAGCTCTTGCAGGCGGGCCGTCACTGGGCCGCGCGTGCCGGCACCGATGCTGCGGCGATCGAGCTCGCGGACAGGGGTCACCTCGGCGGCCGTGCCGCACATGAAGACCTCGTCGGCGAGGTAGAGGAAGTCGCGGGTCATCTGGCTCTCGCGGACCTCGTAGCCGGCCTCGCGGGCAAGCGTCATCAGCGTATTGCGCGTGATACCGCCGAGGATCGCGCCGCCGAGCAAGGGCGTGTAGATCGCGCCGCCGACGACCGCGAAGATGTTCTCGCCCGAGGCCTCGCTGACGTAGCCTTGGGTGTCGAGCAGCAGCGCCTCGTCATAGCCGTCCGCGTTGGCCTCGCGCTTGGCGAGGATCGAGTTGACATAGTGTCCACAGACCTTGCCCTTGTGGAGCTGCGAGTTCACGTGCGGGCGACAGAAGGTGCTGGTCTTTAGGCGCACGCCGTTCTTGAGGCCCTCCTCGCCGAGATAGGCGCCCCACGGCCACGCGGCGATGGCTACGACGGTGGGGTTCGAGGTGGTGCCAACGCCGAGCATGCCGTAACCCGAGAAGGCGATGGGGCGAATATAGCAGGACTTCAAACCATTTTGCGCACAGGTCGCGAGGATGGCCTCTTTGATCTGGTCGCGGCTAAAGGGGATGGGCAGAGTCATCATGCGCGCCGAGGCCATGAAGCGATCGACGTGCTCGTCGAGACGGAAGATGGCCGAACGTCCGTCCGCGCGCTGGTAGGCCCGGATGCCCTCGAAGACCCCGAGACCGTAGTGCAGGCCATGCGCGAGGACGTGGACCTGGGCGTCGTCCCACGGCACAAAGGCGCCGTCGAACCAGATGGATTTGCTCTTTTCAATGGCCATGATGGTTTCTCCTCAAAATATTGAACGTCGCGCTTTCGATGATCGTATTGTAGCGCTGGTAGTCGGCGACGAGCGCCTCAATCGTGTCAGTGGGCTGGCTAGGGTCTCGTTGGTCAAGGCCCAAGCGGAGGCCAAGGCGGCGCGCCCCCTCGGAGACCGGGGAGCCCGCCGATCGCGGCGCCTCGTTGAGGAGTCGCACGCTTTCCCCCAGCCGTTCTTGCACAACCGCGAGGCGATTTTCAAGCCGCCGCATAAAGACCCAGGCGTCTGCGAGGGCCCGGGCGTGGTCGGTGGCCGACGCGCCCTGCCCGTCCTCGAAGACGCCGAGCTCGCCGAGCCCTAGTAACGCCACGGAAACATTTGCAGAACCCGCCGCATGGCCGTCGCGAACAAGCGCTGTGGCCTCGGCACCGAGGGTCAGCTGGTGAAATAGCACGATCGTCTCAATCGCGTTGAACGCCGTCGGACTGGCCGGCCCCGTCGCGCCATCGTGGGAAAAGACGCCCTCGGCCGCCTCAGCCTTCGCGAGCGCAAAGGCTCCAAATGCCAACGCCCGGACCTCATCCACCAAAGCAGCGAGCTCCCGATCCCCCGTCAGCATACGCAGCCGCAGGGCCGCCGCGCGAGCCGAGAGGCCGGCCTCCTCGCGGTGGTACTGCAAGAAGCGGGCGCGTGTCACACACAGCGGACCTCCGCGGCTGGGGCCCCCTGGCCCGCCGATCTCGTAGGGGGCGCCCTCCGGCGTCGCGCAGGTCAGCCCGGTCACGACAGCCCGCGCGAGACGCGCCGCGACGGCGGTCTCGAGGGCGGGGCTGTGGACAAAGACGAGCTCGAGGGGGCTATCGTAGCCAAGCTCGCGGCCCGCGAGACGACCGCAGGCGAGCACACCGAAGTCGGCGGCAGTCATATCGATATCAAAGCGACCCGAGATGGCCGCCACGGCGGCACCGACGACAATCTCGATGGCCGCCTCGGCGACGAAGGCCAGCTGGGCTGCGACCTCCCGGGCGTCGAGACGTCCGGCGAGATCGAAGAACCCGATGCGCAGCGTCTCGGCGGCGTGGGCGCGACGAACAGCAGCGAGGGCGCCTTCCCACCCTTCCGGATGAAGCGAAGACTCCTCAGCGAAGAGGGCGCCCATCGCGGCGCGGTCGCGCAGGGCGGGCTCGTGACCGGCCAAGACCAATCGATCGATAAGCCCGGGTGAGCGGATGAGGACGCCCGAGAGCTTGTGGCTGGCGCCAAAGAGGGTCGCGAGGACCCTCAGGCGTTCGGGATCGTCGGCGAGCTGCACGAGCGCGTGCCCGCGGCGCTCGACGACACGCAAGAAGGCTTCGAAGTGCCGGAAGGCGTCGTCTGGGTTGATGGAGGCGAGGGCCGCCTCGACGACGCGGCCGGCGAGAGACGCCACGGGGCTGCCCTCGGTCCTGGCCCGCCAGTGAAAGGGGCTCTGCGGGCGCCGCGCGAGGCTATCGACGGCCCGCAGCGTCATCTCGGGGCGCTGGAACCCGAGCGCGCGCGCAGCCTCGATGCGGGCGGGTGCCGCGGCATCTGTCTCAAGAAAGACGATAAGACGCGCCTCGGTCTCGCTGACGGGAGAGGCGGGGCTCAAGCCCTCAGACGTCGCCGCATATTGCGTCGCGACGTGGGCTCGGTGGGCCAAGAGCGCCTCAAGGTCGATCGCGCGGCCATCGAGCATATGGATGACTGGGGCGCCGCCGAAGACCAGGGACACCTGTGGGGCGAGCCCACGAAGCGCGGCCCCGTTGAGAGCCTCGCGGTAAAAGATGCAAGCCTCTCGCAGCGCCCGGGCGTCGTCGGGTTCAATGAGCGCCTCGGACGAAGCCGCCGCGAGGGCGTCAAGGGTCGACGTCACGCGCAAGGATTGGCGCTGCCCTCCCCAGATAAGCTGTATCATTTGAACTGCAAATTCAATCTGGCGCAGGGCGCCGGTAGAACTATAGAGGTCAAATATCTCGTCATCCGCGCCACCGGCGATCGCGGCGTCGTTTCGGCGCCTCATCGCGACGATCTCGCTGCGTAGGCTGGCGTCGAGGTGGCGCCGAAAGACGAAGGGGCGCAAGGACGCGTTCAGCGCCAGCCCGAGCTCCAGATCACCCGCAGCGGGCCGGGCCTTGACCCACGCGAGGCGCTCCCACGCGTGCCCGAAGGACTCGTAGTAGCTAGCGAGGGCCTCGACGCTGTTGCAGATGGAGCCACGCTCGCCCTCTGGCCGGCGCCCTAGGTTGACCGCGAACCCGAAGGGCCCTGCAGCCGGATCGGCCACGAGGGCGGTCACGCGCTCAAAGAGGCGCGAGAAATACGCGTGGAGGTCGACGCCGTCTGTTGATGACGTTGGCCCGTCGATGCGTCCCGAGTCCGTCTCGTAGACGTAGAGGAGCTCGACCGGCGCCCCGAAAGAGAGCTCGGCGCCGCCTAGGCCGCCGAGGGCCATGATGAGGGCGCGGCAGGGGTGCGCGTCGTGCATGAGGGGTCGCCCGTAGGTTGCGGCGAGCTCAGCCTTGGCTGCGAGCAGCGCGACCTCGAGGTAGGCATCGCAGAGGGCCGCGAGGGTCCGACCGACCTCGTCTGGGGCGGCGAAGGCGCGCTCGATCGCGATGAGAATCGCCATCTGGCGCGCCGCGTGGAGGCTTGAGGCGAGGTCAAGGCGCAGGTTTGGTGCGGCGACCCGGGCGGTGAAGGCCCCCTCGAGGTGCGACGTCGTGGCATCTGCCGCGACCTCATGTGGCAGGAGAGCGCGCAAGAGCCAAGCCTTCCACCCCGCGACGGTGAAGACAGGCGGCGGCGACCCAAGCGCGGAGAGGGCGCGCGGGTTGCGCGCCAAGAACGCAGCCACGACGGCGCTCTTGCCGGCGAGGCGGCTTGCGCGCTCGTCTGCCTCGGCCTTTGGGGCCTGCGAGTTCTCAGTCTGGCTCATGCGCTCCTCGTCCACTCGGGACCATCACTGGCCATCAGTGACCGACGGTCTCCGCTGCGGGACCCCTCGGCCGCGCGCATAGTGACAGAAACTGCGACGGAGTTCATCTGTGACGAGCGCCCGGGACGCAGATGGACCTCCGAGGGTTGACGCGACCGCAGAGTCGGGGCCTCGGGAGCGCCTGCCCTAGGGCCCGGCGACAAAATGAGGTTAAACACTGGCGGTGTGTCGAGGCCGCGCTTATCTTGCGCCGTCGCCGCCCGGTGGCGCGCGACACAAGCGCGGCCCGTGGGGGGACCGAGACCGAACCCGAACGCGCTGGGAGAACACATGGGCAAGACCACCGCCATCATCCTCGCCGCCGGCAAGGGCACACGGATGCGCTCTTCCCGGACGAAGGTCTTGCACCCCTTTCTCGGGCGCCCGATGCTCTTTGGGCCCCTCGACGCCGCCATCCGCGCCGGTTCATCAGAGGTCGTCGTCGTCGTCGGGCACCAAGCCGACGCGGTGAAACGCACGGTCGAGAAGAGCTTCCCCGGCTGGCCTATCCGCTTCGTCGAGCAGACCGAGCAGCGCGGTACGGGCCACGCGGTCCAATGCGCCCTGCCCTTCGTGGGTGACGCCGAGGAGCTGCTGATCCTGTGCGGCGACACCCCGCTGGTGTCGGCGCGCCTCCTGGCTGGATTGCTGGACCGCCACCGCAAGGGTAAGAACGCCTTAACTGTCGCCAGCTTCACCGCACCTGACCCGACCGGCTACGGGCGCATCGCGCGCGATTCCGACGGCCAAGTGCGGGCCATCGTCGAGCACCGCGACGCCTCGCCCGAAGAGCTGGCCATCGCCGAGGTCAACGCCGGCATCTACGTGACCTCTACCGGCGCGCTGCGGGCCGCCCTACAAGCGCTAAAACCCCACAACGCCCAAGGCGAGCTCTACCTGACGGACGCCGTCGCGTGGATCGCAGAGCGAGGCGACAAGGTCGACACGGCCATGTTGCCGAACGCGGACGAGGTGCGCGGAGTCAATACGCTGGCGCAGCTAGCCGAATTGGAGGAGGTCGCCCTCGCCGAGGTCCGCCTCGCCTGGATGGAGCGCGGGGTGTCGCTGCAATCGCCGCACACGATCCGCATCGAGGCCGCCGTCGAGATCGGGCGAGACACGACCATCGGCCCGGGCGCGCAGCTCCTTGGGCGCACGCGCATCGGCCAAGGGTGTCGCATCGACGTCGGGGCCGTCCTCATCAATTGCGAGATCGGTGATGGGGTGCGCATCTTGCCCTACACCGTCGCCGAGAGCGCGCGCATCGCGACCCAGGCCGCGGTCGGGCCCTTCACGCATCTACGGCCGGGGACCGAGCTTGGCGAGAAGACCAAGATCGGCAACTTTGTGGAGATCAAAAAGTCGCGTTTTGGCGCGGGCTCCAAGGCCTCGCACCTGAGTTATATTGGTGATGCAACTATCGGACGGAACGTCAATATCGGCGCGGGTACGATTACCTGCAACTATGATGGCGTGAACAAATTCGAGACCATCATTGAAGATGGCGTCTTTATCGGCAGCGACACGCAGCTGGTCGCGCCCGTACGGGTCGGCGCCAACGCGGTCGTCGGGGCCGGCACGACGGTCACGCGCGACGTCCCCGCGGGGTCCTTAGTCGTCACTCGCGCGCCGCACAAAGAGATCGGCGGCTACTACGAACGGCGCGTGCTCCCACGCAAGCTCGCTAAGGCCGCCGGAAATACGCCCACGGTCGAGGCTGTTCCGGTCGGTTCGGCCCCGTCACCCTTCGCGATGCGCACCGAGCCCGTGGCGGCCGATAGCGGTGATGACCCTTCGCCAGCGCCAGCGGCGCCCAAGAACGAGGTATAGAGACTATGTGTGGAATCGTCGGATATCTTGGGTCGCAGAACGCGACGGAGGTCTTGGTCAATGGCCTGCGTCGCCTCGAATACCGGGGCTACGATTCGGCGGGCGTCGCGATCGCGGTGGACGGCAAGCTCGCGACGCTGCGCGCCGAGGGCAAGCTGGATAACCTTGTGAAGCGCCTCGTGATTGAGCCCATCGCCGGCACGACGGGCATCGGCCACACACGCTGGGCGACCCACGGGCCGCCGACCGAGGCGAACGCCCACCCGCACCGCGCGGGGACGGTCGCCGTGGTCCACAACGGTATTATCGAGAATTACCTGGTGCTGAAACGAGAGCTGCAGGCCCTCGGCGACGTCTTCACCTCGGAGACGGACACCGAGGTGGTCGCGCATCTTCTGAACCACTTCCGCACCCGCGAGGGCCTCGACCTCGTCGAGAGCGTCCGCCGCGCGACCGCGCGACTTGAGGGGGCCTACGCCATCGTCGTCATGGACGCCGCCGAGCCGGATGTGCTTGTGGGTGTGCGCCTCGCCAGCCCTCTCATCGTGGGTCTTGGCGAGCCCGGCACGGACGAGAACTTCCTCGCGTCCGACGTCTCGGCCATACTCAGCCACACGCGCCGCGTGGTCTTCTTGGAAGAGGGCGAGCTGGCCGTCGTGCGCCGTGATGGTGTGGAGCTCTTTGACGTCCACACGAATGAGGCGCTGCCTCTGCACTCGACGACGGTCTCGTGGACGCCGGCCATGGCGGAGAAGGGCGGCTACAAACACTTTATGCTCAAAGAGATCCACGAGCAGCCGCGGGCCATCGCGGACACGCTGCGTGGACGCATCTCGCTTGAGTCCTTGGAAGTCCAGCTACCTGAGCTGGGGCTGACCAAGGATAACATCAAAAAGTTCAAGCGCTTCTATATCCTCGCGTGCGGCACCAGCTGGCACGCGGGCCTCGTCGGGCGCTATCTCTTAGAGGACCTCGCGGGGCTCTGCCCCCACGTCGAGCTGGCCAGCGAGTTCCGCTATCGCAACGCCCCCATCGACGACGAGACGCTGATCTTGGCGATCAGCCAAAGCGGCGAGACCGCCGACACCCTCGGCGCCCTCCGCGACGCGAAGAAAAAGGGCGCGCATATCCTCGCGATCTGCAATGTGATTGGCTCGTCAATCCCGCGCGAGGCCCACGGCACGCTCTACACCCACGCCGGCCCTGAGATTGGCGTCGCCTCGACGAAGGCCTTCACGACGCAGCTGGTCGCCCTTCACCTCTTGGCCCTGCAGATGGGAGACCTCCTTGGCTTCCTCGACCGCGACACGCTGCGACGCGAGCTCGAAAACCTCCTGCACGCGCCAAGCCTCATCGAAGAGACCATCGGGCTCGTCCAGCCCTTTCACGAGGCCTCCCGGCGGTGGCGCGACGCGCGCAGTATGCTCTTTCTGGGGCGCGGGGCGCTCTTCCCAATCGCCCTTGAGGGTGCGCTGAAGCTCAAAGAGATCAGCTACATCCACGCCGAGGGCTACGCCGCGGGCGAGATGAAACATGGGCCCATCGCGCTGATCGACGAACATGTGCCGACCGTCATCTTAAACCCTCGCGACGCGCACTTCGCGAAGGTCCGCAGCAGCCTCGCCGAGATCCGGGCGCGCTCGGGTCCGGTCATCGTCGTCGCCGAGCTGGACGACGAGGAGGCGGCCGACGCGGCGGACCTCGTGCTGCGCATCCCGTCTGGTTGCCCGAACCATCTGCTGGCGCTGGTGACGACGATCCCATTGCAGCTCCTCGCGTATTACACGGCGGACTACAAGGGCACCGACATCGATCAGCCTCGTAACCTCGCGAAATCAGTGACGGTTGAGTAGATAGCCGGGTTCGTGAAATGAGAGAGCCCCGTCATCTGGACGGGGCTCTTTCATTCGAGCAAGACGAGCTCACTCGTGGTTACGCGACACGGACCCGCGCGAGGCCTTCTTTTGGCTGTCCTTCTTCTTCGCGTCGAGGCGTTTGGCCTTCTGGCGCCGCGATGGCTTTGTCGGGCGGCGGGGCTTTTCGACCTTGAGGGCACGCCCGATGAGGTCGGCCAGCTTGGCGCGGACATCGTCGACGTTGCGAAGGCGGACGCGCGAGCGCTGCGAGGTGATGATGATCTCGCCAGTCTGGGCGATGCGGTTCTTCAGCGCGGCCCGGATGCGCTCTTTCTGTTCATCTGAAAAGATCGGTGAGGCCTCGAGATCGAAGCGCAGCTCGACCTTGGTCGAGACCTTATTGACGTTCTGGCCGCCGGGGCCCGAGGCGGTGCTGGCCGAATAGCTGAGGGCGTCGCCGGGGATGGTAAAGGTCCGGCCCTCGGGCACGGTGATTTCAAGGTCGTCATGCATGGTTCATGTTGTCTGCCACGACCGGGCGCGTTATCGCAAGACGTCTGATTGAGCGTCGTCCACCCGCGCGGATATTTTGTAGGAGAACCACCGATGTCGAACCCGAACAATCCCAAGAGCCACGCGATCACCCAGGGCGACGACCGAGCCCCAAACCGCGCGATGCTGCGGGCCGTTGGCTTTGGCGACGGGGACTTCACGAAGCCGGTCATTGGAATTGCCAACTCTTTTTCGACCATCACGCCGTGCAACGCTGGGCTCAACCGCCTCGCGCAGGCCGCAGAAGCCGCCGCCAAGGCCGCCGGCGCGATGCCGCAGATGTTCGGAACCATTACGATCTCTGACGGAATTTCGATGGGCACCGAGGGTATGAAGCTCTCGCTGGTCTCGCGCGAGGTCATCGCCGACTCGATCGAGACGGTCGTCCGGGGCCAATCAATGGATGGCCTCTTGGCGGTCGGCGGCTGCGACAAGAACATGCCGGGGGCGCTTATCGCGATGGCGCGCCTGAACGTCCCGGCGATCTTTATCTACGGCGGCACCATCAAGCCCGGGCGCCTCGGCAACGAAGACCTCAACATAGCCAGCGCCTTCGAGGCCGTCGGGCAGCTGAAGGCCGGCCTCATCGACCGGGCCCGCTTCGAGGCGGTCGAGCGGAAGTCCTGCCCGGGCGCGGGCTCGTGCGGGGGCATGTACACGGCCAACACGATGTCCAGCGTCATTGAGGCCATGGGCATGGCTCTTCCCGGCACCGCGTGCCTCGCGGCCGTCGATGCGCCGATCCTCGCCAAGGCCGAGGCGGCCGGGGCGCGGATGGTCGAGCTGGTCCGCGAGGACCTCACGCCAAAGAAGATCCTGACCCGCGAAGCCCTCGAAAACGGCCTCGCTGTGGGCTACGCCATTGGTGGTTCAACCAATATGTTGTTGCACTTCCTCGCGATCGCGCGGGCCATCGGCGTGCCGCTGGATCTCGCCGACATTGAGGCCATCCGCGAGAGGACCCCGCACCTAGCCGACATGAAGCCCGCGGGCCGCTACCTCGCGACCGAGCTGGATGCCGCCGGCGGTGTCCCCCGCGTCATGAAGATGTTGCTACAGCATGGTCTTATCCATGGCGACTGCATGACGGTCACCGGCAAGACCGTCGCCGAGAACCTCGCGGACGTACCCTACGGCCCGGACCCGGCTCACCCCGGCGTCATCGTGCCCTTCGACGCGCCGATTTACGCGAAGGGGCACCTCGTGGTGCTCCGCGGCAATCTGGCGCCCAAGGGCGCGGTCGCGAAGATCTCCGGCGTCAAGGTCCCCGTCATGGAGGGCCCCGCGCGCGTCTTCGAGAGCGAAGAAGAGACCATGGCCGCCATCAACGCCCGTAGCATCAAGGCCGGCGACATCCTCGTAATCCGCTACGAGGGGCCCCGCGGCGGCCCCGGCATGCGCGAGATGCTAGGCCCGACCTCGGCCCTCGTTGGCCAGGGCCTCGGCGGTTCCGTCGCGCTGATCACCGACGGGCGTTTTTCAGGCGCCACCCACGGCATGGTCGTCGGTCACGTCGCGCCCGAGGCGGCTGTCGGCGGGCCTATCGCGCTGGTGGAGGACGGCGATATCGTGCGGGTGGATGCGCACACGAAGACCTTGGAGCTCAAGGTGGATGCCGCGATCCTCTCGGCGAGGCAGGCGGCTTGGCTACCAAGGCCCCCGAAGTACACGCGGGGGGTCCTCGGCAAATATGTCAAGCTCGTCGGATGTGCGTCTGAGGGCGCTGTGACGGATGGGGATTTGTAAGATGGGACGAAAATCCCGGATTTGTTAGCTAGAGGGCGGTCATAGGTAGGATCTTAAGCCGACACAGCAAAACACAATGTAATCACTCACGAATATAGACGTCCACCGAGCTCCGTGGTAAGTTTTTGGTTGCAAAACAAACAACCAAGGAGTCCCCGGTGAACAAGCAAGAGAGTAGCAGGGTTGAGGACAAGCTCAAGAGCGCGTTGAACGAAGAAACGATCACCGAACTGGGCTTCAGCACCGGCTTCACGGAACGGCTGCGGGTCATGACGCCCTGCCGCGTGGCGCTGTCGCTCATCGGCGCCCTGGCGACGCAGACCGTGGAAACGCTCGCCGACCTCGAACGCAAATTCGTTGCGATGACAGGGTGTTCGATATCGTGCAAGCCGTTTCACAACCAGCTCAGCAAGCCCGCATTCGCCGAGTTCATGCGGGAGGTGCTGTGTCACCTGCTCGGCCAGTTGGTCATTCAGGTTCTCGAGCCCGTGCCGGGTTCTCCGCTGGAACTATTTGATGACATTGAGCTTCAGGACGGCAGCTCCTTCGCCATCGTCGACTCGCTGGCCGCGCGGTATCCGGGGCGGTTCACGAAGACAAGCCCGGCGGCGATTGAACTGCACGCGACC
>Ga0209702_10007169_pt1 | contig 13790 bp, 9 predicted proteins | sample FRY01_FD_187210 | JGI IMG/M metagenome (GOLD analysis project Ga0209702, IMG submission 187210) | Freshwater microbial communities from Lake Fryxell liftoff mats and glacier meltwater in Antarctica - FRY-01 (SPAdes) (version 2) | ecosystem: Environmental > Aquatic > Freshwater > Ice > Glacier... | reverse complement strand
GCGCTCCCGTTTGCAGCAAGAATGCGATAATGAAAACTGTCAGTCCAGCCAGCCGCGCCGTACGCCACTGATAGACGATTCCCAGCAGCAATAGCGTGACGCTCAGTGCATACACCAACCAAATCCATACCAAGTTGCCGTTGGAGAAATACCACGATTCCCAGCGCAAACGATCGCTCGGCGGATAGGCACTGGAATTCATCGACGGCAGAATCACCGCGAGTGCGACGAGGGATTTGTTCACACTCGACGCGTCTCCGTTGACCCAACCTTCCACGAGCGACTTCCAAATCGACGCGCACTCGCGCTGTTTGGCTTCGTCGATTCCCACCAGAGGAGTGGCAGTCTGTCCCACGGCTTTCAGAGCGCCGACATCCGCCGCCAGCAGCATGATTTCACGAATCGAAATCCACCGCTGATCCGTGTCGCTCACTGCTGGTGGAATGATTCGAAGTTGCCGCAAGAGATAGTCCGGGCGCATCACCGTACGAGCCCCGCGCACAGCGTCCATCGCTCTGGCGGTTCGCAGAAGATCGGACTGCATTTCCAACAAGATCGGCTGCACTTCTGGCCGAGCAAGCAGCGCCTCAGAAATGAGACCACTCTGTATGAAAGCGTCCATCTGTGAAACCAGCGTCGGGTCGGCTCGCACCAACGCATCCGCGATGGGCTTGCGCACGATGCCGCCCTTGACGAAAATGACATCGGCATCGTGATACGCCTCGGGCCGAAAGAGCATGTCGAGGTATGTGAACTCCGGCGACTGCCCAGCGATCTTCCTCGGCCCGCTCACAAAGCCCATCTCGCCGTGCGCGAATGATCCGAAGCTCTTGATACGACCCCCAGTCTGGACTGCGACCCCGTCTAGTGGCGAAAGGTCGACTTGGCTGACGAATGACTGTTCTGCCTGCACACCAGCGCCCTGAGCCAATGCAATCGAGTTGACGGCAGCCCCAGCAAGAAATATCACGACGGCCGCAATGCATGCGCGCACTCTCATGCTCTCACCTCACTGGCATCGGCGATGCGTTTTTGCGCAGCTTCCACAGCGCGCTCGTTTCTGCGGCGAATCAGCATCGGCTTCACAGTGAAAGCGTAGGTCATTCCGAGCACTGCGATGATGCAACCTGCCAATTGAATCCAAACGCCCTCGCGATTGCCAACACCAAGCACGGTGTAATTCAGTCCAAACGATCCGCGCTCGTTACGAGAAGACGGCGGCTCTGGCGGATCCCACTGCGCTTGGAAATACCAAAGTCCCTTGTGTTCGACTGGCGCATTCACGCTGACCCGCGTCAGCTCGCCCCACTTGTCGCCCTCCCAGAAACGCAGAACGCTCGTGTAATTGCGGATGCTGCCGCTTTCACCGGTGTACCCACCTTCATGACTGGTCAGCACAAATTCTTCAAGCGCGACCTCGGCGCTCAGCGGCAGTCGCTGCCGCGAAAAGAGCAGTTCCATTTCGCGTCCATCGGCCAACTTCACGCGCGTTGGATGAAAGGGATGGCGACGCAGCGCGAATCGAACATCATCAAAGGCATATGGACTGAACTCAATCCACTGCGGCGCAGCGCCGGGCACCGACACGAGAGCCTGCGAGAACATCTCGCGCGCATCGCGAATTTGCTGCTCAGGTGGAATAATCATCGGCCGCGTTTCGATGACGGCGCGCGATTGATAAGCGGAAACTGTCACGGTCAAACCAGCCGGAAGCGACAACGGCACGCCAACACTCGCATCCTGCCCCGTGCCCGCGCTCTCGCCAAACGATGTGATAAAGCGCAACTGGCCTTCAGCTGGTCCAACAACCAATGTCACCAGAGCGCGTCCGCCTCCCGGTTGATATTCGGTGCTAATGGAAGCATCGGGCTCGGCCGGTGCTGAATGACCGCCGCCACCAGCGGCGACATCGCGCGTCAGCGTTGGATTGTCGAAGACCCAGCGCCGAATGATCGCCGTTGGTGTCTTGATGTCAAGAATGAGCACACTGGCCGCGGTCTGTCCGACTGGTAAATCATCCTGCGCTGCAAGAACACGAAATCCATAACCCGCCGCTGGATCGCCGATTGAAATGAACGGTTGATCACCCTCTCCCTGCGGAATGCGAACAGCTTCCACCACATCGATGCCCGCGGATGGAATCGAGATGCGCAGTTCGGCTCGACGCAAGAGTTGCGCGAACGCCGCATCATCCTGCACAGCGACCATGCGAATCGATCCCTCATCGCCCGTCGAACGCTCAGGATCAAGCGCGAAAAGTCGATAGGTCTGCTTCGCTCCATTTGCCCCGCTCACATCAATCGTCGCCATCGGATTCAACGGCGCGTTCGATCCGCCCGCAACGGCACGCGATTTGGTCTGCGCATATCGCAAATATCCGCTGATGGTGAATGTGACATCCTTGCACGGATCCTCGGCAGAAGCAGCTGGAACTGAAACGGAGATTGGGTAAATCGGCAGAGCCTCACTCGCAGAAGACTCAAAGACATCACTGCTCGAGCTGATTCGATTGTTGTAAAGCGGCAGACCGTCAATCGGCCTCATCGTCCACTGTGAGGAACCAACCGGACGCACATAGAGCGCCCACGATTTGGCCAGATCGTTGCGCAGATAAAAATATCCCTGACTTTCGTAATCCAATTGCGCCACCAACTTCGGCTCGAGAATGGGATTGCCAGTCTCCTGCACCGCGCGTTTCATGGGTTGCGTCGGATCGTCTGTAAAAATCAAATCCTCGGTGTACTCCGGATAATTGGCAATCAGCTGACGCATGAATCGCTTCGACGCACCCGTCACCAGCAATTTCACGCTGTACGCCGTGCCGCCGTCATCCGCGTCAGACCGAAGAGCCCATGATGGATCGATCTCCGCAACTTCGACCGTCATGCGATTGGCACCCGAACCGATGTAGGCGCTCGATCCAGGAGCCGCCAATAATTCCACTGGCGCGTCCACTCCTTCCAACTTCAGCACGATCTTGCGACGCGCGACTGGAGCGTCGCCCTCGACCTTGAAGTGAAAATAGATTGCGCTTCCAGCGATCAGCGTTAAGACGCCGATGTGAATCGTCCATACTCCATAATTCACAACTCGCAGCGGAATTCTGCGTAGTGTGGTCGTGATCATGGTCAGCGAAATCAGCCCAATGAGCAGGTCAAAGGGCCACCAGTGAAACCACTCGAATTCGGTCATCTCAAATGGACGCCACTGACGCATTTGCGCATGCACCCACGCATCGGGATGAAAAATATTGGGATGAATTGGATAGACAATCCCCGCACTTCCCACGGACATATAGAAGAAGAGCACGACGAGGAGGACAATGCCAAACCGCACCGAACTGAAGAGGTTGAAAATGGCTCGCCCAAAGATCATGAGAATGCCCATCCTAGGCTCAAGCGAGGCGTTAGGATATGACGACTATGAACTCCATGACCAACATGACCAACATGACCACCATGAACACCATGAACACGCTTCAATCTCCAAAGAAATTCGTGCGTATGTGCGCTTCGTTCGCTCTTGCCGCCGCGGCGACCGCCGTCTGCGCATTTGCACAATCGCCCGCAATTCCAGCGACGCCAGCGACACCAACGACCCCCACGGCGCCCGCCCCGTCGGCCGCACCAGTCTATGTCGCAATGACAACCAGCAAGGGAGTCATCTATCTCGAACTCAATGCGACGAAGGCTCCGGTCTCGGTTGCAAACTTCGTCGATTACACCAAGGAAGGTTTCTACAACGGAACAATCTTTCACCGTGTCATCAAGATGTTCATGATCCAAGGCGGTGGATTCACTCCCGACATGAAGCAAAAGACCACCAAGGCGCCGATTACCAACGAGTGGCAGAACGGTTTGCCAAATAGCCGCGGGGCGATCTCGATGGCGAGAACGAATGTTCCAAACAGCGCGACAAGCCAATTTTTTATCAACACGGTTGACAACCAGATGCTCGATCAGCCGCGCGGTGGCGCCGCATATGCCGTCTTTGGCAAGGTCATCAAGGGCATGGATGTTGTCGATGCCATCGCAGCCGTCACAACTGGACAGGCAAACGGAATGGGCGATGTTCCCAAAGTCCCAGTCGTCATTGAAAAGATGGAAGTGCTCGCTGGACCCCCAGCGATGGACGCGCCGACTCCCGCAGCTCCAACCGATCCCGCAACACCAACTGGAAAAACTCCTTCGTGAGTGTTTCGAATGTGACTGCGCCTCATCCGCTTTTGGCGAAGCTCGGTATCGCCCATCACCGGTTGATTTGCGCTCCAGACGCAACCGACAAGTCGATGGTGATTTCATTTGACCCTGCAACGGGCGATGCAATTGCTGGAATTCGTCTGCAGAGCAAGCGCGACTTGGACGACGCGATTGCACGATGCGATCAAGTCTTTCATGCGTGGCGTTTGTGCCCAGCTCCACAGCGCGGTGAAATCGTGCGACTCATCGGCAATGAATTCCGCCGACTCAAAGATCCGCTGGGCGAACTCGTCACGCTTGAAATGGGCAAGATTCGCACCGAAGGTCTTGGTGAAGTGCAAGAAGCCATCGACATCGCGGATTTCTCGGTGGGACTTGCTCGACAACTCTACGGACTCTCGATGCACTCCGAGCGCCCGAACCACCGCATGTACGAACAGTGGCATCCCCTTGGCACAATCGGCATCATCACCGCCTTCAATTTTCCGTGTGCAGTCTGGGCATGGAACGCGCTGGTGGCGGCGGTCTGCGGCGACACTTGCCTCTGGAAACCAAGCCTTTTTACGCCACTCGTCGCCGTCGCCACCAACGAAATTGCGCGCCGTGTGATGACTGAGCAACAGATTTTCCGCCCCACGGGACTCGACCCAGCCGATGTCTTCACGCTCATCATTGGCACCGACGATCAAGTTGGCGAGCCGATGATCGCCGATCGCCGATTGCCGCTCATCAGCGCGACTGGATCGTGCCGTATGGGACGAAGAGTCGCGCAGGTTGTCGGCGCACGACTCGGTCGCACGCTGCTCGAACTCGGCGGCAACAATGCGATCATCGTGCAAGCCGATGCGGATCTCGATCTGGTCACACGAGCGGTTCTCTTCGGCGCTGTCGGTACCGCTGGTCAGCGCTGCACAACCACTCGACGACTGCTGGTGCATGAGTCGATCGTCGAACAACTCACCGCGCGCCTTGCCAAGGCGTATGCGTCCATTCCCATTGGAAATCCACTCGATGCCAAGACCCTGTGCGGACCACTCGTCGATGCGCGCGCCATCGTGGCGATGCGCGCCGCGATCGAAACCGCGGTGAAGGAAGGATGCACAGTTGTCTGCGGTGGAACGCCGGGAATTGATCGACTCGCCAAAACACCCGGCAACTTTGTGGAACCCACCATCATCCGAGTTCCCAAGGGCAAAGTCCCACCGATCACCAAAGAAGAAACTTTCGCGCCTGTGCTCTATGTCTTTTCCGTTGGCTCACTCGACGAGGCGCTTGCCATCCAAAATGGCGTAGATCAAGGACTGTCGAGCGCGATCTTCACCGATAGCGTTCGTTCCGCCGAGCGTTTCCTTGCGACGGCTGGCAGCGATTGCGGAATCGCCAATGTGAACATCGGCACCAGCGGCGCGGAAATCGGCGGCGCGTTCGGTGGCGAGAAAGACACTGGCGGTGGACGCGAAAGCGGATCCGATTCTTGGAAGGCATACATGCGTCGACAAACATGCACCATCAATTGGAGCGGTGAACTTCCGCTCGCTCAGGGCATTCGTTTCGGAGAGTGACATGCCGCTGGATCGCAATCAACTCGCACAGCGTGCCGCGCAAGAATTGCAAGATGGCTTCTATGTCAATCTCGGCATCGGCATTCCGACGCTTGTTGCGAATTATGTTCCAGTCGGTCTGACCGTCTGGCTGCAATCCGAGAACGGATTGCTTGGAATGGGCGCATTTCCAACCGAAAGCGAAGTCGACGCCGATCTCATCAACGCCGGCAAGCAGACAGTGACTGGCGTACCCGGTCACTCATTTTTTTCCAGCGCCGACAGCTTTGGAATGATTCGCGGCGGTCACATCGACCTCGCCATTCTGGGAGCGATGGAAGTTTCGCAAGAGGGAGACCTCGCCAACTGGATGATTCCCGGAAAGTTGGTCAAGGGAATGGGCGGCGCGATGGATCTCGTCGCCGGCGTGAAGCGACGCATCATCGTGATGGAACACGCCAACAAGCGTGGTGATGCGAAGGTCATTCCTGCGTGCACACTTCCGCTGACTGGCAAGCACTGTGTTGACATGCTCATCACCGATCTCTGTGTGATGCAAATGGACGAGGCAACTCGCCGATTTGTGTTGACCGAGGTGGCTCCCGGCGTGACGATCGACGATGTGCGCGCGCGCACGACGGCGCAATTTGCCGTCTCGCCGACGGTCTGCGAAATCCGCGTCTGATATGGACCGATCACCCGCTTGCGGGCACTCTGCGCAACTTGTCCGAACGCCATACCCTAAGGCAAATATGCGCCAAATTGCACTCGTTTCACTCATCGCCCTTTGCACACACACCGCAGCACTCGCCGCGGAAACAATCGATCTCTTCAATGGCAAAGACCTGACGGGATGGGTCAATGTCAACTGCGCATCCGACACTTGGACAGTGACGCGAGGCGCCGATGGTGTGCCATACATATTGTGCTCGGGGGTTCCCACTGGAGTCATGCGCACCGCGCAGCCGTATGAGAACTTCACGCTCGAAATGGATTGGATGCACGAGCAGGAGCCTGGCAATGCGGGCCTCTTCATTTGGAGCGATGGCATCACGGCCGTCGGCGTGCCATTCACACGCTCGATCGAAGTGCAAATCATGTTGACGCCCGATGTGAAAGACAAGGAAGGTCGACTGCTGTACACCGGACAAGGCGACATCTTCAACATCCACGGCTCGACGATGACACCGGATCGGCCCCACCCTGCGGGCTGGAGTCGTTGCCTGCCATCGGCGCGCATGACCAAGGGCAAGGGCGAGTGGAATCACTACAAAGTAACTGCAAATCAAGGCAGAATCACGCTTGCCGTCAACGGAGTCGAAGTCGGCGGCGCATCCGATATCAATCCACGCAAGGGTTACATCTGTTTGGAAAGTGAAGGAACGCCCATTCGCTTTGCCAATATCAAACTCACTCCTCTGCCTGCGGCTGTTCCCGCGCTGAGTGCCGATCAGTGCGCTAATGCGGACGAGGGATTCGAATATCTGCTGCGCGATGGATTGAAGGCGTGGCACGAAGATCCAACTCTCGCAGGGCACTGGAAATTCGACGGCGACACGCTCTCATACGACGGCAAGGGAAGTCATCTCTGGACGAATCAATCCTTCGGCAACTTTGAGTTGGTGCTGGACTGGAGATGGACCGGAGCATCGCAAGGCAAGATGCAGCGACCTTTCATCGGCATTGACGGCCGCGAAGTAAAAAACGCCGACGGCAGTACCAAGACAATTGAGATCGATGAGTGGGACAGCGGCATCTATCTGCGCGGCGACAGCAAGAGTCAAGTCAATATGTGGAATTGGCCAGCTGGAAGCGGTGAAATCTGTGGATATCGCACCGACGAATCACAGTCGCCCGCGGTGCGTGCGGCATGTACACCCGTTTCGAAAGCCGACGCGCCGATTGGTTCGTGGAATCGATTCCGCATCACAATGAACGCAGAGGAAGTGCGAGTGCTGCTCAACGGCACCGCAGTGATTCCTGGCGCGACATTGCCAGGCGTGGCTGCGACCGGACCGCTGGCGATTCAAAGCCATGGTTCCGCGCTTGAATGCATGAATATCTATATTCGTCCGCTCCCAAGCGTCGCGCCGCAGATTCCGCTGCAGAAAAAATAATTCGCCAAAGCGCTCACCCCCCGCAGAACGCGCCGGCCTCGGCACCGCGCCCCAACAGCACCGCGAGTATCAATCCTCGCTGAGTTCTTTCAGTCGGTGCTTCATCTGCGACTTGAGTCGAGCGAGAATCGACGAATGCATCTGACTAACTCGACTTTCGGAGAGGTCGAGTGTGATGCCGATTTCCTTCATCGTGAGCTCTTCGTAGTAATAAAGAATCACGATCAGCCGCTCCGAACGAGTGAGTCCGCGAGTCAAGAGCATCTGCAAATCCTGGCTCTGCAGCATCTCGAAGGCGGCGGTCCCGCTCTTCTCATTCGGTACATCAATTTCGCGCGCTTCGCCCGATGAATCGCCGTCTGTCCATTTCTTATTCAAGCTGACGATTCCAACGGGACGCGAGTCGCGATTAATTTTCTCAAACTCATCAGCGCTGACATCGAGGGTTGCTTGAAGTTCCTCATTCGTCGCAGGTCGTCCTTGCGACATTTCAATTTGCTTGCGCACGCGATCCATCCGCGATGTTCGCGAACGAACGAGTCGTGGCACCCAATCCAATTGACGCAACTCATCGAAAATCGCACCGCGCACTCGCTGCGGGCAGTAGGTTTCAAACTTGATTCCGCGCGATGGATCAAACGCATTGATCGCATCAAACAAACCAAAGAGACCAGCGGAAATGAGATCGTCGACTTCGACTTCCGATGGAAGTCTCGTGCGCATTCGCTCGGCCGTGTAGCGAACCAGATGGTGATACATGACCACCAATTGATTTCGAAGCGCGACGCGTTCGGTCGCGCGCTCGGGCTGTGTTCGCAACGCCGCATAGCGCTTCCACAACGCATCGGGCGAAACTTTCGCTGGTAATTTCAAAGTCACACGCGCGGCCAACTTGTTTGATGCGACAGTGCTCGCACTCTTACCGCGAATTAGTTTTGATCGAACAGGTTTGCTCGTGGGTGGCTTCGTTATCGATGCCCCCGCTTTCTTCAGCAAACTACCTCGAACGGCAACTTTGGCCGTCTTCACACGATGAACTCTAGATTGAACATTTGCCATCTGGGTCTCTCCTTGACCTGATCGAACTGATTCATCACAACAATCCTTGTCGTGACGAACTCTTCACCGATCCTTGGTGAAGATGGAGGGACTATACAACATGATTTCACAAGTCTGCAAGTGAAACTGTCAATTTTCTTTCCGCACTCACCACTTTGGGCAGGTCCGACTTGTAACTCACATCGGTCGAGTTGCCATCCGCGATACGAATCGTCGTAGGTCTCGCTCGGCTAGACCACAAGATGCAGTAGGCGGCAATTCGACGGATAACAGCCCGCCCACCACTCCATATTTTTTCGTAGAATCAGTCGCGCCGTGGCAATCTTGATCAATCCCGTCGCACCCACCACCTCTGATCACTCGAGTCAGCGGATGATGTCGTTGATGTTGTTCGTGTTGGTCATGCCGTTCATAGTGGTCATCGCATCCACAACAAGCAGCGCTCGTGCGCAAGTGGAACTGAAGCTCGACGGCGATGACCGCTGGATCGCTCCAGCGGATGCCGACCCGCAGAGTCCCGCAAGCCAATTGCACCAAGCGCAACTCTCGCTGGCACGAGGAGATGCCGCGCGCGCTTACAATTTGGCAACGGGTTGGCTCGACCGCTTTCCAGGCGATCCACTTCGAGCGCATGCGCTGTTGCTGAAAGGGGATGCATTGCTCGCTCAAGGCGATGAGTACAAGGCGCTCTATGATTATGAAGCGATCGCGCAGCTCTACCCAGGCAGCGATGTTTTCGTGACGGCTCTGCAGCGCGAATTCGAGATCGCAAAGGCGTATGCCAACGGATTGCGCCGCAAGTTTTTCGGCATGTTCCGCTGGCTCAGTGCCAGCGACGATGCGCAGGAAATACTCATTCGAATTCAAGAGCGTCTTCCGGGCAGCGAGCTGGCCGAGCAAGCCGGAATGGAGTTGGCGGACTACTATTTTCGCCAGCGAGATCTGCAGTTGTCGGCCGATGCGTACGACCTTTTCGTGCAGAATTATCCGCGCTCGCGACAAGTGGAAAAGGCTCGTTTACGGCTGATTTATTCGCTTTGCGCCGCATACAAGGGTCCGCTGTATGACGCCCGCGGACTCTTCGAGGCCAGCGCACGACTGAGAGAATTGCAGGCCCTCGACCCCGTGACGGCACAGCGCGTTGGCGCGGAGGCACTGATCGTTCGCATTTACGAATCGGAGGCGTCGAAGTTGCTGAGTGAGGCCGGTTGGTACGAGTACATGGACGATCCAATTTCGGCTGAGATCTTCATCCGTCGCTTGGTCACGAAATATCCAAAGTCGATTGCGGCGCTGCTGGCGCTTAAGGAAATCCCAGCGCTCTTTGCACAGCTGCCCCCTGCTGTTCAGAAACAGTGCCCTGACTATCCAAAGATGCGTAAAGATTTGCTGGGGCTTGAGTGGAACGAATCGGAAAAGTCACAGCCGGTCCTTGCTCCCGCGCCAGAAGGTGCGCCGATGGAAGACACATTGCCGGGGGAATTGTCTCAGCCATCGGCTGCTACTGCGCCCGCTACTGCACCCGCTCCTGCGCCCGCTACTACACCCACGACCGCACCCACGACCACGCCATGACCCACCGCACATCGAACTTCCCGTTGCTTGCCGCGAACCGTCGTCGATGGACATCTCTCGTGCACATGCACATGCACATGCTCGTGCACATGCTCGTGCTCATGCTCGCTGGATTTGCGCTGAGCCTGCAGATCGGCTGCGCATCGGAGTCCATTGCTGGATACACCAGCGGTGCGCTCTATTCGACCAAGTACCGCAGTGTGGCTGTTCCAATTTTTAAGAACTCCAGCACCGATCGAGCGATTGTGTTTCAACTCGAAGATGCGCTTGTGAAGGAAATTGAATCGGCGACTCCATACAAAGTTTCTAGCGAAGCTCGCGCCGACACGGTCCTGCGAGGGACTGTCTCGAAGGTCGATCTGCAGATGCTCTCCCAAAGCCTCGGCACTGGATTGACCGAAGAAATGGCCTTCAAAGTCACAATCGAGTTCGAATGGATCGACATGCGAACTGGCAAACCTATCGTTTCCAGAGGGGGTTTTCAATCAAGTTCGGTCTTTGTAGCGAGTCTTCCTAATAATCAGCCGATTGATTTAGCTAGATTTGCCGTAGCGCAGCAGTTGGCGCGGGATATAGTCGCAAGTCTGCAGGGCGAGTGGTAGGAGTCATGGAACAGCAACAATGATGAAGTCGTACAGCACAGCCAATTTGAAGATCAACGATGGTGTGCCATCCACGGCGAAATCAGCCGAATTCGCACAGCACTATGGCACTGCAATGATGGCGAGCCAGAAGGATGATCCAAGTCCAAGTGGCGATTCCAAGGACCCTTCCAACGGACGACCAAACAGAGATCGATCGACCCCGCCTACTCCACCAAAGATTCGCCGTCAATTCATGACTTGGTTTCTGCTGCTCGCGTTGCTTGTCGTTATTTGGACTGTGCTGACGAGTTCATCGCAGCGCGGCGAGGCCATCCCGACTCAGCAGGAATTTTTCAACTTTGCGAGGGAGGGCTACTTCGAGCCGGCATCTGTGATCATTCAAATTGACAAGATGATGGCGACGCTGTCCAAGCCATTACCTGGCGCGACGGATCGCTCTGGACAAAAGGGTAGTCAGGTCTGGGTGAGCATTACTCCAGGCAATTACGACTGGTTTCGTGAGCAGTTGACGAACGCTGGAGTGAAGTGGCAAGAGGAAGGCGGTCAGAGCGTGTTCATGCAATTGCTCTTGACCTTCGCACCAGTACTCTTGATCCTCGGCGTACTGTGGTTCTTGATTGCGCGCGGGATGCGTGGTGCTAGCGGCGGCGGACCAGGTGGCATGCTTGGATCTTTCGGCAAGAGTCGGCACCGTGTCACGAATAAGGAAAATGTTAATATCACTTTTGCGGATGTCGCGGGAGTCGAGGAAGCCAAGGACGAAGTTCAAGAGATCGTTCAATTCCTCAAGAATCCCAAGCGATTCAGCAAACTTGGTGGTCGAATCCCGCGTGGGGTGCTGCTCTCTGGCCAACCTGGTTGCGGCAAGACGCTACTTGCCAAGGCGATTGCTGGTGAGGCCGATGTTCCGTTCTTCTCCATTTCCGGCTCGGATTTCGTGGAAATGTTCGTCGGCGTGGGAGCAAGTCGCGTGCGCGATTTGTTCAAACAAGCCAAAGACAACTCGCCGTGCATTATTTTTCTCGATGAAATCGATGCGGTTGGCCGCCGACGCGGTGGCGGCTTTTCATCTGGTGGCCACGACGAACGCGAACAAACGCTCAACGCAATTCTCGTTGAGATGGACGGATTCGAAGCCAACGATCAGATCATCGTCATCGCAGCGACCAATCGTCCCGATGTGCTCGACCCTGCTCTCACTCGGCCGGGTCGATTTGACCGCCAAGTTGCTGTACCACTACCTGATCTGCGCGGGCGACAGCAGATTCTCGCTGTGCATGCCCGCAAGGTGAAGATGAGTCCTGAAGCGAATCTCGAGAGATTGGCTCGTGGAACTCCCATGTTTTCTGGAGCAGATCTTGCCGCAATCATCAACGAAGCAGCGATCATCGCCACGATGGCTGATAAGGAATCAGTTGAAATGTCGGATCTTGAAGAGGCCCGCGACAAGGTGCGCTTTGGGCGCGCCAACAAGAGCCGCAAGATTGAGGAAGTCGAACGAGTCGCAACGGCCTATCACGAGGCTGGTCACGCCGTATTGCAGGTGCTGCTCAAAGACGCTGATCCCCTGCACAAAGTGACCATTATTCCGCGCGGTCAAGCGATGGGCGCGACATTCAGCCTTCCCGAAAAGGATCGGTACGGCTATTCCCGTCGACACTTGCTCGCCACGATGCGCATCCTGTGTGGTGGACGCATTGCCGAACAACGCAAGACGGACGATATTTCCAGCGGCGCATCGATGGACATTCGCATGGCGACTTCATTGGCTCGAACGATGATTCTGCAATGGGGAATGTCCGACAAATTGGGCTTTGTGAACTACGCGGGCTCTGATGATCGCGAACTTTTTCTGCCAGAGAAGGATTACTCCCCAGAAACTGCGCACATGATTGATCAAGAAGTTCGCGGGCTCATCGACAGCGCATATGCGGATGCACTGCGCATGGTCAACGAATATTGGCAACAAGTGGTCGCCGTTGCAGAAGCGCTCTTGATCGTCGAAACGCTTTCGAAGGATGATGTCGACCGCATCATGCGCGGCGAACCGTTCCAGCGTCCGACTGTGGCTGAAATACTTCAGCGCGAGATTCCAAAGACACCGTCGACTCCGCCTGCTGGCAAGGTTGATCCAAAGGAAGATCTGCCACCAAGCGCAGTGCCAACTCCGGCGTAATGGATCCGTTCAGTCGCGAAGATTTGCGTCGTTTTTAACTTGTTTTATAGCCATTATCGCGCTGGCCCGACCGCTGTGGCCTACCTGAAACTTTCGGCCAGCGCACAGGCGTTGTGAGCACGCGAAATGACTTGCAAGGCGAACTCGCGCCACTCCGTCATTCGACCCTGCCCTTGCCAATTCCCAGCGTTCGTGCAAGTCATTCGCAGACCGCTCGATTTGCACGACCATCCTCTGGCGCAGCCGTGACGCGCTCGTTGAGTTTGTCACCCAACACGCCGACACTCTCTTCACTCGCTGCACCCAGCACGACCTTGATGCGAATGTGTCACTCTCCAGCCGCGTTGTGCGATGCATCGATGGGCAGATTGGCGCCGTTCACCATGATCCCCATGATCCTCATGATCCGCCCAACATGCGCTTGGACCGAAGAATGTGATGGTAATGCTGCGCGAATCGGTGCGCCTCATCGCGAATCGATTGACAGAGTTTGAGACCCGCATTGTTGCGTGCGAGTC
>Ga0209702_10007168_pt1 | contig 13791 bp, 12 predicted proteins | sample FRY01_FD_187210 | JGI IMG/M metagenome (GOLD analysis project Ga0209702, IMG submission 187210) | Freshwater microbial communities from Lake Fryxell liftoff mats and glacier meltwater in Antarctica - FRY-01 (SPAdes) (version 2) | ecosystem: Environmental > Aquatic > Freshwater > Ice > Glacier... | reverse complement strand
CATCATTAGGATGAGAATATTGGACTGTTCTTATTCCGTCAGGTGCATTTATATCACCTGGCTGATGTGGTGTGATATTATACATAACTTCAATTTTGTATAATTGATTGCCATCGCTATCTCTATAAGACATTAATTGTTCTGCAAATCCTTCGGCGTGAGCACCTCCTTGACTATGTGATACAATCTTTATTGTTTCCCCTTTTTCAAGTTTAATTTCCCCACTCTGAACCATTGCGTGAAACTCTTCTCCTTTAGCTATTCCATCTACTTTACGATCCTCTGCTTGTGATTTCCATTTTGAAGAACCACTCGTAAACATAACATTTTCATCTCCTAATCTTTCCATAAATCGTCCTGCAATATCGGTAGATTTTCCAAATGAATTTTTAGGAGTTCCCCAGTAATTGTAAACATCCGTTTTATAAATACCAGGCAAACCTCTTCCTGATTTTCCGAAAGATCCATTTCTTTTATGATGGTTTAATTGGTCAGCATCACGTGCCCATAATCTCAATCCACCAATAAAAATGATTAACTTACCGTCTGGATCTACTGCACACATTGGAGTATTCATTGCAAATGAATATGGAGATTCCCCAGGAAACTTGTATGAATATTTATCCATTGCAAAAGTCCTCCCCACTCTCGAATCATGCATCCTATCTCCTAAATCAATACTATTCCCTTCGCCTTTTACTTCATCATCTTTCTCCTTACCATTAAACCCGTAACGGTAGCTATCACTTGAGCCATGGCAATTAGGCACTAACATGCCAAAAGAGTGGTAATTTAACTAGTATTTTCAATAAGAATTTAAAACGTGTTTAGATTAAAAGAACGTAAGGTAAAAATACTGTTTATTATAATGCGAAAAGCAACTTTTCAAAAAGTTGCTTTTTTTATTTTTAACTGCAAAGTCAGAGACATTCGCAGAGCAGTCCCAAGTTTATTCACTCTTCGTAGAGCGTCGAGTGACCAAAGAGAGACCGCTTGTTTGCCTCCTGTTCTTTTTACCGTAATGCTTCTTTTGGAACTTGATTTTTGAAGATAAAAAAACCGCTGATTTCTCGGCGGTAATTGATTTTGACCTATGGAATTATTTCGATATTCTTTTCCTTACTATTTCAGGATCTCTACTGGTGTGCAAAACTCCAAAAATAATAATCCGTTTATGCTCTTCTTCAACTAAATAGAAAATAGCATAAGGAAAGCGAGTCACTAAAGACTGTCGTAACTCTTTCTATTTTAGCTGATAATTTTCTGGATATTCTCCGATGTAATCAATCTCTTTATTAACTTCTATTTTAAATTCTTTTGCTAATGTTTCGTTTTTATCGTGATACCATTTTTTAGCCTTTCGTAAATCGGTGTGTACGATTGGTAGTAATTTGATTTTATAACTCATTACCAGTCGCGCTTTACATCTTCCCAATCCAAAACATTGTTAGGATTGTTTTTATAGCTTTCTAAACGATTGTCTAATTCTTTTTTATCTACAGCAGAGACTTCTTGATTTTCTTCTTTTTCTTGTTTTAAAACGTTCTCTAAAGCTGCCATAATGGTTTCTTTATCTATACTAAATAATTCTTTTATAAAGTTATATTTTCGTGCTTCTAAATCCATGATACTTAATTTTTTACTTCTGTAAAGATACAATTTTTGTTCCATTTTTATTATTTTATTTTATCGGGTGAAAACTATTAAATATCTCGTGCAGACTTTCGAAATTATCCTGCTAACACCTTTTTGTACTGTTTTTGTATCTATGTTCCGCCAGATGTTAGGTTTTTCTTAAATTGTGTTATGTAATCCAGTTCACTATCAACTACTTCTAATTTAATTGGAATTTAGATACCTGTAATTAATAATTTTGAGTACTTCGCTAATTTTTTTGATGAGGTTGTTTAGATTTAGATTTCCATAGCATGACCAAAATAATTGGTCATCGTTTTTCTTTAAATGTTGCCCATTTTTTGTTTCTTTAATAAATTTTTTGAATAGAGGGATTAGTGGATATTCTTTCTTCATGGGAAGTTTTATGCAATTGTAGAAAGAAATTATCAGAATTCAAAATGATAGATTTTAATAATAAAAACCATAACGGTTGGGTTATGGTTTTGAGTTTTGCTTCGAGGTCAGGAGACACTCGAAAAGCATCATGCTATTTTATAAGACTTCGGTCAGCTGGAGTCGCAGAACTTGGTGTCATCTTATAATTGATGCACGTAGATTAGTTGCAGACTTTAAAATGGATTTGGTGTTCTATACCACCAGAATTTACAGTTTCAATAAAATCTGCATTTTTAATATTTTTAATTGCAACATTAACCACTATCTAAAACCCGAAAATCCTAAAAAAATTTGCTTTGAGGATTTTTTATATTTCAGAATTGATTACTTATAATACTTCCCTTTTAACCAAAACGAAACCCGAACCAATAAAATTAAAGCAGGAACCTCAACTAAAGGACCAATGACTCCAGTGAATGCTTGTCCAGAGTTTAATCCGAAAACGGCAATGGCAACGGCAATGGCTAACTCAAAATTGTTTCCGGCGGCAGTAAAGGCTACTGCAGCAGTTTTGTCATAGGTTGCTCCCATCGCTTTGGTAGTGAAAAATCCGATAAGGAACATGATTATAAAATAAATCAATAATGGAATGGCAATGAGCACAACATCCATTGGGATTTCAACTATCAATTCGCCTTTTAAGGAAAACATAACCACGATGGTGAACAATAAGGCGATCAAGGTTAAAGGTGAAATAGCTGGAATGAAAGTGTTGGTGTACCATTCTTCACCTTTTATTTTCACTAAAAAGTAGCGACTTAAAATTCCCATTAAAAACGGAATTCCTAAATAAATGGCGACACTTTCGGCAATAGTTGCAATGGAAATATCGACGATGGCTCCGTCAAAACCAAAATAAGGAGGAAGCACGGTAATGAAAATCCAAGCATAAAAACTATAGAAAAACACTTGAAAAATACTGTTTAAAGCTACTAAACCGGCTCCGTATTCGCTGCTTCCTTCGGCTAAATCATTCCAAACTAAAACCATAGCAATGCAACGGGCTAAGCCAATGAGAATGAGTCCGACCATGTATTCAGGATAATCGCTAAGGAATATAATTGCCAGAATAAACATTAACACCGGACCGATAATCCAATTGAGAACTAACGAAATAGTAAGGATTTTAGTGTTTTTAAAAACGATTGGCAAGAGCGTATAATTAACCTTCGCTAAAGGCGGATACATCATCAAGATTAAACCAATGGCAATGGGAATATTTGTAGTTCCGCTACTGAACGAATTGATTAAGTTTGGAAAAGTAGGAATAAAAAAACCAATTGCTACGCCAAATGCCATGGCTACAAAAATCCATAACGTAAGGTTTCTGTCCAGAAAATTTAATTTTTTAATCGCCATCTTATGAAAGTTTAATGTGAGCGAAAACATATAAAAATTCGGTCGCAATCTGCACGCTTCGGTCTTTATAAGTTTTGGTTTGTTGTGGTGTGTTGTCGGAAATTTTAGGGTCTTCGTAACTAATCAAAATTCGTTTTTCGGCACCAGCAATAAATGGACAACCGCCATCGGCTTGCGAACAAGTCAGGATGGCCGCAAACGCTGATTTAGGGTTAAATTCGTCGTCATACTTTTTAGAAAAGCCAATGATGGGATGATTGTTATCACTATTTTTTATACTATAAATAGGATTTGTTCCTGCCGCAATGGTTTGAATGGCAAAACCTGCATCGATTAAGGTTTCTGCAACTTTAGGAAACAGTGCGGTTGCTTCTGTTCCGCCAGAATAACAAAACGTATTGCGAATGTTAAAATACTGAGCCATTGTTTGTGCCCAAATTTGGGTTAAATGACTTCTACGTGAATTATGTGTGCAAATGAAGTTGAGTCTAATATCCTGCTTGCTGGAAACTTTTGACTGAATGAAATCAATCAATGGTTGCAACGTTTCTTTGCGTTCTTGGGATAGTGAAGCCGGATTTAATTGTTTTAGTGTTTCTTCAATTTCAGAAAACAAGTTTACTTTCGATAGTGAATTAATCATATTTTTTGAGTTTATTACTTAACAACAATTTCCGTCTGGTGAGCAACACGGTTCATTATTTAAATCGGCCATTTTTACTTTTTGCTTTTCTACTGGAATTCCGCAATTTTCTTTAGCTAAACAATCAGTTTGTTTAGCGGTTAACTCAAAATATTTTCCGTTAAAGTCAAGACCAAATTTCCCAATAGTTGCTGCTTGGTATTCCACTTCAACTTCTAAATCGTCAATTGCTAAGGCTTTTTCAGAAAGTTCAATAAGCTGAAGTAATCTTTCAGGATGCAAGCGATGGTCATAATCGTTTGCGTTCCAAAGTTGAAAGTTAACAACTTCTTCTTTTCGGATTGTTCCGCCACAATCAATAAAGTGTTTTACTATTTTACCGACTTCGGTTACATGAAAATGACTTGGTACTAATTCTCCGTTTGGCAATTGAAAACCAATTGTTTCTAATTTATTTACTATTGATTTAACTTCAGATAATTTCATAACTATTTTATTTTAAATGATTTATACAAATTTTATTTTAACAACAATCTGCTTTTGAAATATCTTGATCCATAAACTGAAACATTTTTTCTTTCATTTTTGTCCAATTTTCTTGATGAATGCAATAGCAAACGCTTGTGCCTTCAATATTTCCTTTAATTAAGCCTGCAAGCTTCAGTTCTTTTAAATGTTGCGAAATGGTGGGTTGAGCCAGACCAATTTGTTCAACTAAATCACCACAAACACATGAATTAATTTTGAATAAATGTTGCAAGATGGAAACCCGAGCAGGATGACCCAACACTTTTGCAAATAGAGCAATCTGATTTTGTTCTTCTGTAAATATTTCTGTTTTCGTAATTCCCATGCGCTTCTTTATTTGTTTATTGCAATATTACGATTAATAGTCGAATGGACTGCTTTTTGTCACTTTAAATAATCGTTAAACCTTAAAATTTAATTTTTAGGAAAGTAATTTTTTTCTTATAAAAATCGATGCTATTTGTACTCTTTTACACTAGATTACATAATATACCAGCATTATATCGATAATAGTATTTGTTTTGTCGATAATTAAGTACTTTTAGAGAGAATAAAAATAGAAAGCTTATGAAAACCTACTTCACCGCTACTCCTTTTTTAAGTTTTGCTGTTATTTGTAACCTCACCGGACACAAATACAGAACGAAAAGAAAAATCACCAATTATTTCAATGAGTACCAATGCAAACGTTGTGGCAGACAAATGACTGATGATTTGAATGGCCGTTTGACTAAACTAACACCCGAACTATCAGAAATTAATGAAACCTTGCGAATGATTTTCCAAAAAAAGAACCTTCAATTAGAAAATTCATAAGGTTCAATTTGGCTTACGCTGAACTATTTTAATTAAAAAGTATGAATTCGTAACAAAAAGTCTTTTCGTTCGTCCTACTTTAGACGATAAATTTGATTATTTTGGAAACTATACTTACAATTGAAAACTTAAACAAACGATTTGGCTCTGTTCATGCTGTTAATAATGTCTCTTTAGAAATTCAAAAAGGCAATGTTTATGGGATTTTAGGTCCAAATGGAAGTGGCAAATCTACTACCTTAGGCATTGTTTTGAATGTGGTTAACAGAACTTCTGGCGAATACCGCTGGTTTGGCGGCAAACTGGAAACCCACGAGGCTCTGAAAAAAGTAGGTGCCATCATCGAGCGACCAAACTTTTATCCCTACATGACCGCTCAGGAAAATTTAGAATTAGTTTGTAAAATTAAAGGTACGCCAAATTCTAAAGTTCATGAAAAACTGGAAGTTGTTGGACTGCTGGAACGAAAAGACAGTAAATTCAGTACATTTTCACTGGGCATGAAACAACGATTAGCTATTGCCTCTGCCCTTTTGAATGATCCTGAAATTCTCATTTTAGATGAGCCAACCAACGGTCTAGACCCGCAAGGAATTAGACAAATTCGTGAAATTATCAAACAAATTGCTAGTCAAGGAACTACAATTTTACTCGCTTCTCATTTATTAGATGAAGTAGAAAAAGTGTGTAGCCATGTCCTGGTACTTCGCAAAGGAGAAGTGTTATATGCTGGAAAAGTAGATAGCATGATGGCAAACGAAGGTTTTTTTGAATTGCAAGCTGAAAACCTTGCAAATCTTCAACACATAATCAAAAATCATCCTGCAGTTGAAAAATTGGTGTTAGAAGAAGATAAGTTAATTGTTTATCTTAAACTTCCGCTAGAAGCGGCGGAATTAAATAGATTTCTGTCAGAAAAAGACATTTATCTCTCGCATCTTGTAAAACGCAAACACAGTTTAGAAGAACAATTTTTAGAATTAACGAGCAAAAATTAATCCAATCTATCATCCATCATCAGTCATCCATCACCCATCACCCAACATCCATCACCCAACATCCATCACCCATCATCCATCAACTATCATCCATCATCCATCACCCATCACCCGTCAACTCCTCATGAAAAGATTACTTCAAATAGAATTTCAAAAAATCTGGAAAAACAGAGCCAGTCGGGTTTTAACCATTGCTTATTTTGTTATCCTTTCATTCATTGCCTTAATTGCTTCCATCAAATTTAACATTGGCACTTTTGAATTGCATCTTGCCGATCAAGGAATTTTTAACTTTCCTTATATCTGGCATTTCAACACATATATTGCCGCAATTCTAAAATTCTTTTTAGCCATTGTCATTGTTTCAATGATGGCCAATGAATATTCATACGGCACGCTGAAACAAAATTTAATTGATGGGTTAAGTAAGAAAGAATTTATCGAATCTAAGTTTTTAACGGTTTTAGTTTTTGCTTTGGGTTCTACTGTTTTTGTGTTTATTATGTCGTTAGTATTGGGATTGAGTTTTTCCTCTTATAATGAAACTGGGATAATATTTTCGGATTTAGAATATCTTTTGGCTTATTTTCTAAAATTAACGGCGTTCTTTTCCTTTTGCTTATTTTTAGGAATTTTAATAAAACGTTCTGCTTTTGCTCTCGGATTTTTATTCATTTGGAATATTATTGAAGGGATTATTATTGGGGTTTTAAAATGGAAAGTCTTTACTGATTCCGACGATTATCAAAAAATTACCCAGTTTTTGCCTTTAGAATCAATGTCCAATTTAATCAAAGAACCTTTCAGCCGATTATCAATCATTAAAAATATTGAAGCATCCATCGGAGGTGCTGTCAATACAAGAGATTATAGCGTGCATTGGTATGAATTACTAATTGTAATTTTTTGGATTGTTATTTTTGTGTTAATGTCTTATAAAATCCTAAAAAAACGAGATTTGTAGTATCTTTACAGATGCTATGAAGTTTTCCAAAAACAACTTTTACCTTCTTTTACTTTTTGTTACCATTCAATCTGTAAAAGCACAATATATAACCGTTGACGGTAATCAATCCGTTGAAGATTTGATTGAAAATATTTTAATCAATAGTTCCTGTGCCAATGTTTCTAACATTACAGTTTCTGGTTGGACTTTTACCAACGGCACTAGTTATGGTTATTTTAATCGCGGTAGCAGTTCCTTTCCTTTTCAAGATGGAGTGATTATCACAAACGGAAGAGCAACTTCTGCGGTTGGACCGAACACCAGTTTATTAAGCGAAGGGCCAACCAATTGGGGCGGCGATCTAGATTTGGAACAAGCTATTAATGAAAGTGGAAGTATTAACGCCACCATCATTGAATTTGATTTTTTACCTTTTGCTAATAAAATCAGTTTTGATTATATTTTTTCATCCGAACAATATTTATCCAATCCCAACGCAAATCAATGTAATTTTTCCGACGGATTCGCTTTTTTGTTGAAAGAAGTAGGAAGCCAAGACCAGTATACCAATTTAGCCGTTATTCCCGGAACGGCAATTCCAGTAAAAATTCCAACCGTTCGCGGAAGCGGAACCATTTGTCCACCAGCGAATGAAATTTATTTTGATGCGTTCAACGGAAATGAACATCCTACAAATTACAACGGACAAACAAAAATCTTAAAAGCACAGAGCAATGTCACACCCGGCGTTTTATATCATATTAAATTAGTCATCGCCGATCAAGGAAATAATTTATTTGATTCAGCCATTTTTTTGGGCGGCGGAAGTTTTGCTGTAGAAACGGATTTAGGCGACGACCGTTTGTTTGCCGCAAATAATCCGTTATGTGAAAATGAAACGCTCACCTTAAATGCTGCAACGCCCAATGCAACTGGCTATAAATGGTTTAGAAATACAATCTTAATTCCGAATGAAACGCAAGAAACACTCGTTGTAGACCAATTTGGCGTTTATAAAGTAGAAGTGATTTTCAATCCAACTTGTTCTGCTTTTGGCGAAATTGTAGTGGAATATAGTACCAACCCAATTCCGAATAATAGTACCTTAACCCAATGTGACTCGGATACCGATGGTTTAGCTATTTTTAATTTAGCAGAGGCTAATGGAGCAGTTATTGGCAGTAATTCAAATACGGGTCCGCCAAAATATTTTTTAAGTTTTTCAGAAGCAGTAAATGTTCAAAACACGTTGAGTAATATCACTACTTTTCAAAATACAAGCCCAAATCAGGTGATTTATGCCCGACTTGAAAACACGTTTGGTTGTTTTGCCATTTCAGAAGTCACCTTAACAACCTCAACGACATCGGTTGTTATTCCAACCATTGCCTTATGCGACGAGGACGATAACGCAGATGGAATTATAATCATCAACTTGAATAACGAAGTGTCGCCTACTATCTTAGCTAATTTCACAGGAACAGGTTTACAAGTTTTTTATTATACTTCAGATGCAGAAGCTCAAACACAAAGTAATGCTTTACCCAATCTTTACACAAATTTAGATCCATTTTCGTTTGAAATTTTTGCACGAGTGACCGATGGCGTCAATTGTTTGGGAATACTTCCAATCACTTTTCAAATCAATACGTTTGAACCAGACGATTTTGAAACAGAAGAACTTTCATTGTGTGAAAACGAATCGTATTTTATAGAAGTCAGTTCTATTTTTGTAAGTTATTTATGGAATACTGGCGAAGTTACACCCCGAATTACTATTTCAGAAACTGGAACGTATACCGTTACGGTGACCAATAGTGATGGTTGTGCTGCTACCAAAACATTTATTATTACGTCGTCTAACGTGGCAACAATCATTTCGATTTCAATTTTTGATTTTGCAGGAAGTCAAAATACAGTTCAAATAAATTATACTGGTTTAGGTGATTATCAATTTTCATTAGATGGGAATTTTTTTCAAGATAGTCCTATTTTCACTAATGTTGAACCGGGCGAATATGTGGTCATTATAGATGATAAAAATGGTTGCGGTAGTGTTTCACAACAGATTTTTGTGTTAGATTATCCTCGTTTTTTTACCCCAAATGGCGATGGTTTTAATGATGTTTGGGAAATTAAAAATTTTTTTGAACCAAATGCTAAAATTTATATTTTCAATCGTTTTGGAAAATTCCTAAAAGAAATCAGAGCCAATCAGCCAGGTTGGGATGGTTTTTTTGATGGAACGCCGCTTCCCGCTTCTGATTATTGGTTTAGTTTATTTTTAGAAAATGGCAGAAACATCAAAGGTCACTTTTCTTTAAAGCGATAATTTGCTATATTTGATACCCTTTTAAAATTTATGAAAAAAATATACCTCTTTTTTTTACTTCTTTCGTTCAATGGTTTTGCTCAATTTAGTAAAACACATTACATTCCGCCTTTAAGCGGTTCTGCTGGTCAACCCGCACAAAATCAGTTCATGTATATTTCTTCACCAAGTTTAACACCCGTTAATTTTACGATTAATACACTTGGCGGTGGAATCGTTAACGGAACCGTTTCAAGAAATAATCCATTTGTTTATAATATCGGATTTGGTATCGACTCACAATTAATGGTACCAGCGGGCAACATAAGTTCTATTTTAAACAATAAAGGCTTCATTGTTGAAGCAGAAGATCAAGTTTATGTGGCTATTCGCTTGACGGCATCTACTCAAAATTTTCAAGCCGGTGGATTAGTTTCAAAAGGCTTAGCTGCATTAGGAACTGCATTTCGCGTAGGAGCATTTGTAAATACTGGAATTTCTGGAATTACTAATAATCACATGACTTTTGTTTCTATTTTAGCTACAGAAAATAATACTACAGTTGATTTTTCTGATATTGATCTCGGTGTTTTTTTAGTAAATAACGCAGGTGTAGGAAACTTGCCTCCTTCTATCAGTTTAAATAGAGGACAAAGTTTTGTGATGGCCACGACAGGACCTTCAAGTGGTGCAAATACAGACGGACTAATTGGAGCTTTAATTTCATCAGACAAACCTATTGCAGTTAATTGTGGTTCTTTTGCAGGTACAAATGGTAATATTGACAACAACTTAGATTTAGGTTTTGACCAAATTGTATCAGCAGAACGCATTGGAAATGAATATATTTTTGTGAGAGGTTTTGGAATTAATATTACAGAACGTCCGTTACTTGTTGGTCACGAAGACAATACTGAACTATTTTTAAACGGAAATGTAGGTGCACCTGATTTTATTATAAATGCTGGAGATTATATAGCACTTGATGGATCTAGTTACAGTCCTGATGGAAACTTATATGTACGTACTTCTAAGAATGTTTTTGCTTATCAAGGAGTTGGAGGAAGTTCTCAAGCCAATCAAGAACTCTTTTTCGTGCCGCCATTAAGTTGTCAAACACCAAAGATTATCGATAATATTCCCTTAATTAGTTTAATAGGAAATATTGCATATACCGTCAATAGCGGTGTAAACATCGTTACAGAAACGGGTGCAAGTATTGATTTTATTATTAATGGAACTAACTTTAGTTTAGCATCACTTCCTGGAAGTATTAACGTTCAAGGCCCGTTTACTGTTCCTGGAAATGCAGATTATATTACCTATAAATTAACTGGTTTCACCGGAAATATTTCGATTTTTGCAGATAAGCAATTATACATTTCTTATTTCGGCTCTAATGATAATGCTACTTATGGCGGTTATTATTCTGGATTTACGTTTAAACCTGAAATTTCTTTTAATCGAATTGACCTTACAACGTCTAACTGTATTCCAAACGTAAATTTATCCATTAATTCACTTTCACCTTTTGATACGTATCAATGGTTTTTTAATGGTTTACCCATAGCGGGTGCCACTAATCCTAGTTTTACACCAACTGATCCCGGTTTATATTATCTCTCGGCAACTGTGGCAGCTTGTGCGATTACCTTAATATCTGATGAAATTCCCGTCAGTTCTTGTCCAGAAGATTCAGATAATGATGGTGCGATTGATAATATCGACATCGATTTTGATAATGATGGAATTACCAATTGTACCGAATCTTTTGGCAATAGCGATATTAACTTTACTAATTTAACCGCTGGATCAATTTCTATCGGAAATTATGCTAATGCATTTACTGGAGTTGTAACAACTGCGGGAACAAATGCTGCCACCGCTACTCCATTTGTTGGAGCTGCAAATGGCACTTTCATCACCAATCCTGCAGTTGGAATTGATAATGAAGTGAGTTATGAAATGAATTTTTCACAACCCGTTAGTATTTCTATGGAATATGTAACTACGGCAACTGCAGCAAACTTGCTCAATTCTACTGGCGAGTTTATCATTCAAAGTGCTATCGGAAAAACCATCACGATTCTCAATCCAACAGGGCAACTTTTAATTGACACTAACTACGATGGTATTTATGAAAATAATATAACGCAATATTCGTCTTTTCAAATTCGTTTTCGATTAAATAGCACCATTCCCCTTGCGGCGGGAACTGGTACATTTAATCTTAGAACTTTTGAAACCGATTTCTTTTCCATAAAACACATTAATATTTCGGAAGGAGCTTCTCGTGCAACTTTCAAAATTATTGCCACATGCGTTCCAAAAGATTCCGATTCAGATGGTGTAGCCGACCAATTCGATTTAGATAGTGATGGCGACGGAATAGGTGATAATATAGAAGCACAAGGTCAAAATTTTATTCCTTACACTACGCTAGATAGTGATGAAAACGGATTAAGTGATGCCTACGGAAGCGGAATTATTCCAATTGATACCGATGGCGATGGCGTTTTAGATTATTTAGATTTAGATAGTGACAATGACGGTATTTTTGACCAAGTGGAAACAGCCATTGATACGGATGGCGATGGATTAGCCAATTACATTTCGTTAGATAGTGATGGTGATTTATGTTTGGACGTGATTGAAGCCGGTTTTTCTGATGCCAACAACGATGGCTTGCTAGGAAACGGAGCTGTTATCGTCGATGCTTTTGGCGTTGTAACAAATGCACCAAATGGCTATACAGTGCCAAATCCGAATTATATTATCAGTGCTCCAATTGAAATTACAGCTCAACCGCAAAACCAGGTAACTTGTAATACGCAAAATGCTACTTTTACCTTCACAGGAACACCTTCTACTAGTTACCAATGGCAAGTGAGCACAAATGGCGGTTCAACGTGGGCAAACCTAACTAATTCAGCAATATATTCAGGAACAGCTACAATTACATTACAAATAGCGGGTGCAACAACACCAATGGATAATTACCAATATCGCGTTTTATTGAATCGAACGGGGAATAGTTGCGGTTTACTTTCGGATGCTGGGCAGTTAACTGTTAATCCTTTACCGGTTTTAACTTCACCTGTCGCAATTGTGCAATGTGATAATGATGCAACGAACGACGGAATTTCGGAAGTCAGTTTAATTCAAAACAATGCTCTTATTTCTGCGAATTCAGCCAATGAAGTGTTTACTTATTTCACGTCGCAACTCGCCGCACAAACCAATGATGCTTCCTTAGAAATTCTGAATCCGTTGGCTTATAACACAGGAAACACAACAGTTTGGGTTCGTGTTGAAAATAGCGATGGTTGCTTTGAAGTAGGACAAATCAACATATTCGTATCTGCTACACAAATTCCGAGTAGTTTTATACGAAGATTTTCTGTTTGTGATGATTTCTTAGATACAGCTAATGACGATCGCGATGGCGTTTCACAATTTAATTTTAGCAGCGTCACCAATGATATTTCAAGTTTATTACCATCTGCAACTCCTTTTACAATCAAATACTATCGCACCCAAGCTGATGCCTTAGCAGAAACAGATATCAATGGTAATTCCTTAGAAGTCGATCCAGCCAATTATCGAAATATCGGTTTTCCCGGATTTCAACAAATTTGGATTCGCGTAGAAAGCACGTTGGATAATGCTTGTTTTGGACTTGGTCCATTTGTTGAATTAACCGTTGAAGAATTACCAGTAGCTAATCCAATCGCCAATTTTATTTCTTGTGATGACGACCAAGATGGCCTTTTTCCGTTTGATACAAGCAACGTGCAATCCAGCATTTTAGGAACACAAAATCCAGCAAATGTTACGGTTACTTATTTTGATGAAAACAATAATCCGCTAGCGAGTCCGTTACCAAATCCATTTTTAACGCCCTCGCAAACCATCAAAATTGTCGTCACAAATACAACGACTTTAGCTGTTAACGGACCTTGTTTTGATGAAACAACGTTAACTTTTGTTGTGGATATTTTGCCTATTACAAATCCAGTTCCAAATTTTAGTTCTTGTGATTTTGATGGTTTAGAAGATGGTCAATTTTCATTTGATACTTCGGCGATTGAAACTACTCTACTAAACGGGCAAACCG
>Ga0209702_10007164_pt1 | contig 13797 bp, 11 predicted proteins | sample FRY01_FD_187210 | JGI IMG/M metagenome (GOLD analysis project Ga0209702, IMG submission 187210) | Freshwater microbial communities from Lake Fryxell liftoff mats and glacier meltwater in Antarctica - FRY-01 (SPAdes) (version 2) | ecosystem: Environmental > Aquatic > Freshwater > Ice > Glacier... | reverse complement strand
CCACCAGATAATTTTTCGTGTTCTTATGATTGTTATTATTGTCCAAATGACCCAAAATATAGTCGTAGTTACTATAAAGGAGAACCAACTGTACAAAGAGGAGAACGTAATAATTTTGATGCCTATAAACAATTTTTTGAAAGAGCTATGTGCTTGTTTATTAATGGACATAATATTGATAAAGTTGAATTAATTATTTTAGGAGGAACATTTTCTTGTTATGACCCTAAAATTGCTGAAAATTTTATTAAAGAATTATTTTATGCTGCCAACAATGTTTTTGAAGACCAATTAAATTTAAGACCAAGTTTATCAATTGAAGAAGAAATTAAGCTTAATGAAAATACATTATGTCATGTTATTGGTTTAACAATTGAAACAAGACCTGATAAAATTTCTACTTATGAATTAAGGCGTTTCCGAAAATATGGTGTCACTAGAATTCAAATGGGCGTTCAACATACAGATGATATTATTTTAGATAAAGTGAACCGTCAATGTAATCAAAAACAAATTATTGAAGGTATTAAACTTGCTAAAGATAATTGTTTTAAAGTTGATATTCATATTATGCCAGATTTACCTGGGTCTTCGTGTTCTCAAGATAAAAAGATGATTGAACAAATTGTTTATGACCCAAATTATCAAGCAGACCAATGGAAATTATATCCAACAAATGTATTAGAATTTACTAAAATAAAAGAATGGTATGATACTGGTTCCTATAAGCCTTACGCTGAAACACATTTTGAAGATTTTCTTCATTTAATGGTCTATACTTTAAATATTACACCACCATGGATTCGTATCAATCGAATTCAGCGTGATTTTCCTGGAAATTATATTGAAGGGGGGAATAAAGTAACAAATTTACGACAAGTATTGGATGATAAATTGAAAGAATATGATTTAAAAACACAAGATATTCGTGCAATGGAAGTGCGTTCAAATATTCAAAATATTCAAAATGCAAGACTTGTTCGTATTGATTATATTGGTTCAGAAGGACAAGATATATTTTTAAGTCATAAATCATGTTCATGTGATTTTTGCTGGACATATTTCTTTCATCGAATTATTTGTTTTATAGTAGGATTATTTGGATTTACGCGTTATTTTTATGGATGTGGCAATGAAGATACTATTTATAGCTTTCTACGTTTAAGAATCACATCACAAGATTACAAAAATAGTTTTTCAGAAATTTATAGAAAGAAAGCTAAATTAAGAGAACTTCATGTATATGGTTCAATGAATGATACTTATTCCAAAAATGAAAATAAAGAAACTCAGCATATTGGATTTGGTAAAAAATTACTTGCAGAAGCAGAAAAAATTGCTAAATGCTATCAATGTGATGGTATGATGGTTATTGCTGGTGTTGGAACAAGAAATTATTACCGTAAATTTGGATATGAAATCCCTTATCATGAAAAAAATCATGGAGATTTTATGATTAAAAAATTTTAAATAAATTTAAATTTATTATAATTATATTAAAATTATATTATAATTATATTATTACTATATAATATATTATTTTATTGATGTATCCATTCAATTAAATTAGCCATATTATTTATTGAAATCTGTGCAGATAATTCAATTAATTCTATTAAAATATCTGCATTTATATTTTTATTAAATATTTCTGAATTAGTAATATTTATTAATTTATTTTGAAAATCAATATCATTGTTTTCATTACTATTTTCATTACTATTTTCATTACTATTTTCATTACTACTTTCATTGTTTAATAATAAACTTACAAAATGATTTTTAATTTTTTGAGTTATGAGACTTAAAAAGGGATGATTTTGTTCAATATTTAATCTAGTTAAATTAGATACATCATTTATTGATAAATGTTTAGAACCATTTTTTCTAATTGGTTCAATTGAACTTCTACAACAAGGACACGTATTATTAACTTTAAGATGTTCTAATAAACAACTTAAACAAAAAATATGATTACAAGTTGTCTTAACATAATTATTTTCTTTTAAAATATCAAGACATATTGTACATATATTATTATTAATATTATTATTAATTAATTCTTGATTTGTATCATTTTTAATCTTTTTATTTTTATGTTCATTAGTAGAATCATTGTCTTTTTGCTCTTGCTGTGGTTCATTTTCATTTTTTTCCTCTTCATCTTCCTCTTCACAATCTTCAATTTTACGCTTTAATAAAGACATTTTTTAATATAATATAAATATTACTTTGATATATTAAAGGTTAATCTAAAAGTTATTTAAATAATTATTCATTTTTTTATATTAAAATTATAAAAAGTCTTTTTTATAAAGATCATAAATAATTTCTTTTTTTTCATTTGAACAATCTGTTTTTTCAACATTTGTTTTATTTAATTGATGTAAATTACCATTAATTTGTAATTTTTTTTTATCAAATTAGTCACATTATCTAATTCTTTATATTTGAATAAATGATTTATAACAATTTATAAAATTTATGTAAATCATAAATTATTTCAGAATTATCATATGTTATTATATCATCATAATCATTATTTATATTGATATATTGATTTTTTTTAAAAAAATCAATAACATTTGTTGAATCAGATGGTTGCCATGCTAGTAATTTTATTTTTTTTATATTAGGTATTTTTTTTATATTATGTTCCATATTATTTAATAACATTGAACCATAATTGTGATTTCTATATTTTGATTTAATTTCAATATTATTTATAGTTGCAAAATTATTATGTAATGAAAATGATGAAACTCCAATATTTAAATTATTTTTATATAAATTAATGTTATATGTATGTTTAGATATATATTTATAAATAAAATATAATGAATTCATTATATTTTATTTATAAAATAAAATATAAAATCGTAAAATATAAATTTTATTTTTTATCATACTATACTATGACAGTTAATTAAATAATTATTTATTTTTTATATTGAAAATATAAAAAGTCTTTTTTATAAAGATCATAAATAATTTCTTTTTCTTCATTTGACCAATCTATTTTTTCAACATTTGTTTTATTTAATTGATGTATATTACCATTAATTTGTAATTTTTTTTTTATAAATCCAATTGCATTATCTAAATCTTCATATTTGAATAAATGATTTACTAATAATTTATTTTGTGTATTATATATAAACATATATTGTGGTATAAAATGGTCATGAAAAATATTTTTAAAATATGTTTTTTGTTTGATTACATTAGACACATAATTTAAAAATTCCATTTTTGTTTTTCCAAATTTATAACCTACATTGGGTATTTTACACCAATAATATTCTGATAAAAGTCTATCATAAGGATTCCGTACAAATGAAAACTTATAATATTTTTTAAATATTTCTGGAAATAATGATTTTATTTCTAAAGCTCTAAAATGATGCATAGAACGTCCATTACGAACCCCTAATAAAATAAGAGGATTTCTATCATTATCTCTAATAAATTGTTCAATGCTAGTTCCCCCTGTTTTAGGTATATGTATAAAAATACATTTTTTATTATGACAAATAACCATACCTAAAATATATATTTTTATAAATAAAATATAACTTAATAATTTTAGTACATAATTAAATATGTAAATATGTAAATATGTAAATATGTAAATATGTAAATATGTAAATATGTAAATATGTAAATATGTCAATAAAAATATGAAAATTATTTTTTATTAACATATTTAAATAATAGAAAAAAATACTATCTAAAATATATTGCTCTTTTACAATTAGTTATATATAATCTAATAATTATGAGTATTTTATTAAATAAAAAAGTATTTTATGGATTTTTATATATACCTACCGAACTTCAGCGTTTTTGTATGGAGTATTTTACTTTAGAAGATATTGTTCATTTTGATAGTGCTTATTCAGATCGTAAGAAACTGAATGAAATATTTAGGTTTTATAGTTCTTATTTAACAAATAGTTATACTTATAGAAATGTTGAATCACTTAGATGGATTATTAAAAAAATGCATCGTTTAAAAAAATATAGCTTTATTCTTCCTGTTCAAATACGAGATCAATTACCTACATTTCATTATATATGTAATTCACCAGAAGAAAAAGATATTTTAAGTAATATGCTTGTAAAAAGTCAACAAAATATAAATGAAATTGATTTTAAAGGTATGACTGTTTTACATCATGCATCAATAAATGGAGATTTAAAATTAATAATATTATTAATTAATTCAAATATAAATATTGATTTAATGGATTTTGATGGATGTACTGCATTATATTATGCTTGTAAGAATAGACATAATACTATTATTTCCTATTTACAAGAAATAGGACATGCTGACCCTTCTATTAGAGCAAAAAATGGATTGAACCCATTGGATATAATAAATCAAAATATACAATATGATAAAAGAAAACCTGGATTTATAGAAAATTGTGTAATTTCCATAGTATTTGTATTATTTATTATATGGTACTATCGTTGGTTATATAAAATATTATTTTAAATGAAATTTAAAATTAAATATTAAATATTAAATATTTTGTAATTTATTTTTAAATTTATCTTTATTACCTTCATTAATTGCTTTTCTATTAAAGCTAACTAATTTTATAGCATAATAATCATCCCAATTATTATTTTTTATTATAAATGAAATTAATTTATCACTATTCCAACCAACATTTTCTTGTACTTTAAACATGCTTTCTACAGCATTTTCAATACAAATTTTATATTTATTACGATGATTTAATAACATATAGTGCATTAATGCATGTTGCATATGATATGTTTTTATTCCATAACCAATTGTTGTATGTAAATCAACTTTTGAAGGTATTAAAATATTTTTTTTATAATTATAAAAACCCATATCATATGACTTTTCAAAATAATCATATAAATCTTTTATGAAAATACTATTTTTGGGTGCCATTATAAACCAATTTTCTAAAAAAGGAAAGTCTTTGTGTTTTGTTTTTTCTTTAAATTCAAATAATAAAACATCACATTTGTTTTGAATCATTTTATTTCTAAAATTATCTAAAAATGTAGGCTGAATTATAATAGTTGACGCATCTATCCACGCACCTCCATTACCATATAATAATTTTAATCTTAATAAATCAGAAAATCGTACGGAATTTAAATTTATAAACTTTTTATAAAATTTTTTATCTACATATCTATGTACATTTTCACGGGTAATAAAATATACATTCCAATTATTAAGACTACATTTTCGTTTTATATTATCTATAAAATATTGAATAATATCATTATTTTTTAAATTATCCCAATAAATATATATATTTTTTGGTATTTTATATTTTATTTTATTATTGGTGATATTTTGATTAAAATTTTCAGTAATATAATGAATATTACTATTAAATATATTCATAATTAGAATAATACCAATTATGATTACTATGTATAATGTTATTTTATTCATTCTTCTAATATAATATCATATAAAAAATAAAATAATAAAATAATAAAATTAAATTTATAAGTAAATAAAAAGTAAATTATACTAATTCTTTACATAACTAGTATGTTATATTATAAATATATTTTAGCGATGATAATAATTACGTTGTGTAATTGAACTACATAAATCTATATTATTCTTACATTCTTGATTAAGTTGCATTGTTTGCCAAAGAATAGCAAAACCTAACAAAAATATCGTAAATCCAAAAATAGTTGATGTTGTTTCTGAAGTCATTCTAAATTATTTTGATGAGTAGTATTAATTATTTCTAATCAGATAATAAATTATTAATTAATGAGTACAAAAATAATGCGTCATTTTTTTTATATATAAATATATATTTGATATTTATAATATAAATATATATTTACTATTTAATATGAAACCAATAATTATTTATAATTCAATTTCATAGGACTTCATTATTAGTTTAATTCGATTTTAAAAGCAATTAAATATACTATTATAAATTAATTATAAAAAAATTAGTTATCATTTTTATTAACACAAAAATTGATTTATATATAATTAAAAATTGATATTAAAATCAGAAATAAATTATATAAATATATCAATAACAAATATTTATCAAATATTTATCAAATATTTATCAAATATTTATCAAATATTTATCAAATATTTATGAATATATTAGTTGTACATAATATATAGATGATATTATGCATGTAATTTGTATATTATTTTCAATAAAAAATTACTTTCATATCTATCAAATAATGATAATACATTTATAATAATTGGAATTATTGTAAATGTCTTTATTGTAGAAGAGTAGGAATACTTTATTGATCATCAAAAATATAATAAATAATATTTTTTTTATATTATATATATTTTGTTCATACATTTGAATATTTAAAAACCTACTTAAAATCTATAATTTTTTTATAGCAAGTTGATATCCTTTGTGAAATATTACATATTTACCTTCATATTCTCTTAAAAATAAATTCATTGCATTTTTCATTTTGATTCCATCTCCACCTTCATAATCATCCATCCACATTATACCATCTTTTATCAAATATTTAAATGAATTATTCATATCTCTTATTATAAAATCAGGATCGTGGCATCCATCAATATAAATAAAATTAAAATATTTATCATTAGTTTCAAAAAAATTATCAGATGTTATTTTTTTTATGGATATTTTATCATTATTTTTACAATTATTAATATTAAAATCAAAATTTTCTTCTTCATTATTTTTTAAAATACCTTCATGGTCATTATTTTTTATAGTCATAAATGGATCTACGCAAGTTAATGATGATTCTGGATGATCAAGTAAATTATCAGCAAAAAAAACACTAGATGAACCTTCATAACAACCTATTTCTAATATATTATTTGGTTCATTATTATTCACATAATTTAAAATATTTTTTTTAATTTCACTATTATTAAACCAATTTTTTGTAAATTTATAACTATTCATATATATATAATAATATATAAATTATACAATAATATATAAATTAAATTAGTTTACACCTTTTCTCATTTCAAACGCCCATTATACATTTTCCTTTCTTTTATCTTTCAAATCTGTCTTCTACCTTTATAACTTTTGTAATTTCGCACCATTTTTTACCAGATTTATTTATTTCATTCTCAATAAGAAGTTTATATTTTATTTCAGATGTTACTTTATTGAAACTATTATTAATATAAATAATAATTGGTTTCATTTCAGTTGTTAGACAACATTTTATATACTCATTTTCTTTATCTGTATAGTCATCACAATCTTCGTCGTATTGAAAATTATAATAACCTTTTTCTCTGTCTAATTCAACAACCAAATAATCAATATCATTATAATAAATATTTAAAAATTTTATAATATAATAGTCACAGCCCATAGTAATAAAATATATTATATTATCTTTATATTTACATTTAAAAAAATATTATATAAAATGGGCGTTTGAAATGAGAAAAGGTGTAATATAAAATATACTTTCTATTTAAAATATAAATAGTAATATTTTATAATTATGAAACCAATCATTATTTATAGTTCAAAAATAACTAATTATTTTAATATAGATGGTTTAGTATTGTATCCATTTATACTTATTTCTGAAAAAAAAGAAAATGTTTCCTTAATTACATTAAAACACGAATTTATACATATTGAACAAATTAAAAGATATGGTATTTTTCAATTTTATTATCAATATTTAAAATATATATTAAAAATATATAATGAAACATATGACATATCACATGCATTTATAGAAAATGAATTTGAAGAAGAAGCTTATAATAGAGAAAATGAGCCTTTAACAAAAGAAGAAAAATTATTAATTATTTAAAAATAAATTTTGTAATAAAATTTGTATTTTATATAAAATTTTTTTATAAACATTATTATAAATGTTTATAAAAGTGGGTATTAATGGATTAGGAAGAATTGGTAAATGTGTTTTATTACAACTTATTGAAGATAATGAAGTTGAAATTGTTGCTATAAATGCTGTTAATTTAAATGTAAATGAAATAGAAGATTATTTAAATTATGATAGTGCCCATAAAGCAAAAATAAACCATTTTAAAATTACATCTGATACCACATTTACTATAGGAAGACATAATATTAAATTATTAAGTGACCGTAATCCCGAAAAATTAAAATGGCGTGCAAATGGATGTCAGTATTTAATTGATGCCACTGGAGCATTTTTAACACAGGAATCGTGCGCATTACATGATGTAGATTATGTTCTTATGTCCGCCCCTGCCAAGGATAAATCACGTACCTTTATTTATGGGGCAAACCATGAAAAATATAATGGAGAATCAATTGTATCAGCATCATCTTGTACTACTAATTGTCTTGCTCCAACTTTAAAGTTAATTAATGATACATTTAAAATTAAAAATTGTAATTTTACTACTATTCATGCAGCAACTGCATCTCAATATACAGTAGATGTATTTAAAAAAGCGGCACGTACAAATAGATCTATTTTTAATAATATTATTCCTCATTCAACTGGCGCATCTTCTTCTATTACATGTGTGTTGCCCGAAATGGAAGGAAAAATTTTTGGAACAAGTGTTCGCGTTCCAGTAGTTAATTGTTCTTTATTAGATTTAAATATCGAATTTGAAGAAGAAGATGTAAAATTAAAAAATATAGAAAAATTATTTGAAGATACACCATTAAAAGAAATTGTTTATACAACAAGTAAAAAAAATTTAGTTAGTTGTGATTTTTTAACAACAACAATCCCAAGTATATTAGATTTAAAGGCTTCTATGAATATTGGTAGTGGACGTGTTAAATTAATGTTATGGTATGATAACGAATGGTCATATAGTGCACAAATGATAAGAACAATGAAATATATGTATGAAGTGAATACTAAAATTAAACAAAAATATAATATGAAAAACATTGAATTACAAGGTAAAAATGTTGTAGCACGGTTTGATTTTAATATTTCAGTGGTCAATGGTGAAATAATTGATGATTATAGAATAGCTTCCGCTATTCCTACAATTAAATATATATTAGACCAAAAACCAAATCGTTTAATATTAACATCACATTACGGAAGACCTAAAAATAAAGAAAAGAAATATTCTATGGAATTTATGATTCCTATTTTAAATAAATATTTAAATACTGAAGTTCAATTTTTGAAAGATGGTTTAAATAAAACAACACTAGATTATTTAGATACTAATACTAATATTAATACATCACCAAAAGTATATTTATTAGAAAATATACGTTTTCATTTAATTGAAACATTATATGAAAATCTTCAAGTGAATGAATATGATGAAGATAATCATAATATAATTAAAAATTATAGAGAATTAGGGGATGTTTTTATTTTGGATGCTTTTGGGTGCTTACATCGTAAGCATATGAGTATATACGATATTCATTATTCTAATAAAACATATGGATACGGTCATTTAATTGAAAAAGAATTAGAAAATATTAATACTATTTTATCTAATAAAAATGAAAAAATATTAGGCATAATAGGTGGAGCTAAAATAGCTGATAAAATGCCTTTTATTCATCGATTACGTAAATTACCTAACACACGATTATTTATTGCTGGCGATCTTGCAAAACATTATGAAGAATATTATAATAATGTTTTAGTTATGAAATACGGTGTTGGTAATGAAGATTTAACAAAAGAACCTAAGGAATTATCATTAATTGATGTTAAAAATAGTGATTATAATTTATATGATATTTCAGAAAAAGCAATTCAATGTTTAATAAAAGAAATAGATGATGCAACTATTATTTTTTGGAATGGCCCATTGGGTGTTATTGAACATGAAATTTATAAACAAGGAAGTGTACGTATTGCATCTTATTTAAAAACACTAAAAAATAAAAAAATTATTATTGGAGGAGGGGAAACAGCAAGTTTATTTGATAAAGAAAATAATGATATATATATTTCTACAGGTGGAGGAGCATTATTAGAATATATACAAAAAGGTACAAATATGATTGGGTTACAATCAATGACTAAATATTAAAAAAATTGATTTTTATTTTTTATTTTAAAGAAAATAATCATTTATAAATAAATTTGATATAAAATAGATATAATCTATAATATGAGCCAAACTTTAATTAATAATTTTACCGGAGCATTAAATTTGTATTTAATATTAAGTTATTTAGTTAATACATTATTACTTTATGTAATTATTAAAATTATTGAATATATAGTAAATTTTGTAGATAAAATAAACGTTGTAAATAATGCCATGCCAAAGTTACTAAATTTAGTTAAAAATAATGAAATAATTATAGATACATATAAAGATAATCAATTATTATTAAAAAATATATTTAGCAATAATGAAGAATTATATAAAAAATTACATTTACAATTTAATGAAACTCAAAATGCATTAAATAAAATAATTTATGAAGCAGTTGAAAAAATTGATAATATGAATGAACGAACTTCATTTATATTACTTGGTTTTGAAGATTATTATGATCCTAATAATTTTTATAGAAAACGTTATTTTTTTAATCATATAAATTCTACAAGTAATGAATTATTTAACAATATAAATGGTAATTATAGAAAAAATCATTTTTATTATATTATTTTATCACAATTAAAATTCATGCCAAATATTATGAAAAATGGTATTTATCTAAAACAAATTGTTAATCCTTCTATTACTATTATTACAAATAATAATATTAATTTAAAAGAACATGATGTCAATAATGTTAATTGGCTTCATGATAAAAATAACACAATAAATTTTTTACCAGACTCAGATGATAAAATTTATATTACTAATTCAAAACAAATTGAAAAGTTAAACTTATTATGTGAAAAATATGGTATTAATTTATTAAAAGATGATAATAAATAAATTTCTAAATTTTAATTAAGTATAATAAAAATAAATAATATTTATAAATTTTCTATTTTTTTCTATTTTTTTTATTTACTTTGTAATAATTATTTTTTATGATTATTAAGATAAAAACAATTATAATAAATAAAATTATTAAAATAAATACTTTAACATAATTTAGAGCGGTGAGTATTTTAAATACCGGTTATAATAATAAAAAAATATTCATCGCTTTACTCATTAAAGAGTTTCTAAATTCTAAATAATAGGTAGATACACTTAATCCAGACAGATGTTATTTAATCTACTTTCTTGATTAAACAACAATTACTTTTTACTATCTTGGTTTTTATTCTTTTATAAATAATTAAATAATTAATTAATTAAATAATTAATTAATTAAATAATTAATTAAATAAATAAATAATAAACTAAATTATTTAATAATTTGTTTTTTATATATAAATATTATATTTTATATAATATAATATATGTTATCTAAGTGGTTAAAAGAAACAAATATAGATGAAGTTCATTTAGTAGGTGGTAAAAATGCTTCTTTAGGAGAAATGATACAAAATTTATCATCCTTAGGAATTAAAATACCAAATGGTTTTGTTATCACAGCAGATGGATATGATAAATATATGGAAAGTAATAATCTTTTTGAAAAGATTTCAGTTATTATGAAAGAAATGGATGTAGATAATTTAGAAGATTTAAAAACAAAAGGAAAACAAATAAGATCTTTTATTCAATGTGGAGAAATACCTCAAAATATGAAAACAGAAATTTTAGAAAAATATAAAGAATTATCATCTGAATATGGAGATGAATGGACAGATATTGCTGTACGTTCTTCTGGAACAGCTGAGGATATGCCAGATGCATCTTTTGCTGGCCAACAAGATACTTACTTAAATGTAAGAGGTGAAGAAGAGTTATTTCATAGTGTTAAATTATGTTTTGCTTCTTTGTTCAATGACCGTGCTATATCATATCGTAAAATAATGAATTATGATTCAATAAATGTAAAATTATCAATATGTGTTCAAAAAATGGTTCGTTCTGATTTATCAAGTGCTGGTGTTGCTTTTTCATTGGATGTAAATAGTGGTTGTAAAGATTTAATTGTAATTAATGGTTCTTATGGTTTAGGTGAGATTGTTGTAAGTGGTCAAATTAAACCAGATGAATTTTTAGTATTCAAACCAACATTAGAAAAAAATTATTTTTCAATTATTGATAAAACGTTAAGTCCAAAAAAACAAAAAATTATATATAATACAGATGCTTTAACATCAAAAGATGAAAAAACAAAACTTGTTGACGTTGAAACTTATAAACAAAATATGTTTTGTATGAATGATGTAAAAATTCTACAATTATCTAAATGGGTTATTGAAATTGAAAAATATTATTCTAATAAATATAACAAATGGTGTCCAATGGATATTGAATGGGGCATTGATGGATTAAGTGATGAATTATTTATTTTACAAGCACGTCCTGAAACAATCCATTCCAGGAAAACAGATACTGAATTAGTAGAATATAAAATGATTCATAATCAAGAAAAAAAATTGGTTTTAACTGGTATTGCTATTGGGGATAGTATTTCAACAGGTAAAGTACGAAAAATGAAATCAATTGATGATATTTCAAATGATTTTCAACAAGGAGATATTTTAGTCACAGAAATAACGGATCCTGACTGGGAACCTATTATGAAAAAAGCAAGTGCAATTATTACAAATAAAGGGGGGCGTACATGCCACGCGGCAATTGTTGCACGAGAATTAGGTGTCACAGCAGTAGTAGGAACTATTAATTGCACCGAATTATTAGAAGATGGTATGGAATTAACTGTATCTTGTGCTGAAGGTGATATGGGATATGTTTATAAAGGAATTTTAGATTTTCAAATAATAAAAACAAATATTAATGACTTACCTAAAATTAAAACAAAATTAATGATGAATGTAGCATCACCAAATGAAGCTTTTAAATTTGCTAAGATACCTAATTGTGGTGTTGGTCTTGCACGAGAAGAATTTATTATCAATAATTATATTCAAGCACATCCATTGGCTTTAATAAATTATAATTTGATAAAAGATAAAGAAGTTCAGCAAAAAATTAAAAAATTAACGTATGGTTATAGTACCCCTATTGATTATTTTGTTAGAAAATTATCATATGGTATTGCTCGAATAGCAGCGGCATTTTATCCAAAAGATGTTATTGTTCGTTTTTCTGATTTTAAGTCCAATGAATATGCTAATTTATTGGGTGGGCGAGATTTTGAACCACACGAAGAAAATCCTATGATTGGATGGAGAGGGGCATCACGTTATTATTCGGAATCTTATAAAGAGGCTTTTGGACTGGAATGTCAAGCAATTAAATATGTACGTGAAGTAATGGGTTTAAAAAATATTATTGTTATGATACCATTTTGCAGAACATTAACGGAATGTGATAAAGTTTTAGAAGTAATGAAAGAATATGGTTTAGAACGTGGTATAAATGGATTAAAAGTGTATTTAATGTGTGAAATTCCATCTAATGTAATTTTAGCGGAACAATTTTGTAAGAAAATTGATGGATATTCTATTGGATCAAATGATTTAACTCAATTAACATTGGGATTGGACCGTGATTCAGAATTAGTAGCAGGTATTTATGATGAACGCGATGAAGCAGTAAAAACATTATTAAGACAAGTAATTAAAGTATGTCATGAAAATAATACTAAAATTGGTATTTGTGGACAAGGACCAAGTGATTATCCTGATTTTGCCGAATTTTTAGTACGTGAGGGAATTGATACTATTTCATTAACACCTGATTCAGTTATTAAAAATATTAAAGTTATTGCAAATATTGAAAAAACAATGAAT
>Ga0209702_10007161_pt1 | contig 13800 bp, 10 predicted proteins | sample FRY01_FD_187210 | JGI IMG/M metagenome (GOLD analysis project Ga0209702, IMG submission 187210) | Freshwater microbial communities from Lake Fryxell liftoff mats and glacier meltwater in Antarctica - FRY-01 (SPAdes) (version 2) | ecosystem: Environmental > Aquatic > Freshwater > Ice > Glacier... | reverse complement strand
CCCGGCACTGACGAGAGTACCACGTTTCAACGTCTGCTGCCAAATCATTGGACGCAGGAGCGGATGCCTGCAAAAATCCACCGCCCTGTTCCGAGGTCGAAAGACCGAAATCGAACCTCACCCTTGACACTAAAATCCTAGAAGAACCATCCAAAAAAGGCAGGTTACTGATGAACTTGAATACCGCCATGCACTTTATAGGAATGGTTGCGATCGTTGCGCCAGCGGTTTTGTTGGGAATATTTGCGATCGGTTCGATTTTCGGCATTTCATTGCCCGAGCGATTCATCTCACTCGCGACGCAGACGAGTGTGACGATTGGCCTTACGGCTGTCGTCTGCATATTGGCAATGATGCTGTACACCGGCTCGCGGGCGGTAACGGTGGAATTAGGCGACATAGTCTTAACGCCGGATCATCAGTTTCACTTTCATCTGAAATTTGTCTTTGATCGACTCTCGGTGCCATTCTGCATCCTGTCATTCGTGTTGGTCGGAACCGTTGGTGTTTTTGCGAATCGTTATCTCCATCGCGAGTCAGGCTATGGTCGATTTTTTCTCTTCTATTCAATGTTTCTCGTTGGCATGGTCTGTGCTTCACTTGCCGGAACTATCGAGACCTTATTTCTAGGCTGGGAGCTAGTCGGACTTTCCTCGACCCTGCTTATCGCATACTTCCATGAACGACAGGCGCCGGTTGCGAACGGCCAACGGGTTTGGAGCGTTTATCGAATTGCCGATGCGAGTTTTTTACTCGCCGCGGTCGCCCTTCATCACTGCACGGGCGCCGGTGACTTTGCGGGCCTGATGGGCGATGGACCCTGGCCCGACGGGCATGCGTCGCTGAGCAGTTCACAGGCCCTGGGTATTGGACTTTTACTATTGTTCGCCGCTGCCGGCAAGTCGGGATTGATTCCGTTTTCGGGGTGGTTACCGAGGGCTATGGAAGGCCCAACTCCGTCCAGTGCCGTTTTCTATGGTGCTCTTTCGGTACACCTTGGAGCTTACCTTCTGCTACGCGTCAGTCCCATCATTGAACTATCCTTCCCGTTGCGAGTTATGGTCATCGGACTGGGTGTCGCGACCGCGGTTTTTGCTGCATTCGCATCCCGTGTGCAGACGGACATCAAGAGTTCGTTGGCATTCGCTTCAGTGACTCAGGTGGGAATCATCGTTGCGGAAATTGGATTCGGATTCCATTACCTCGCCCTATCTCACATCATCGGCCACGCTTGTCTACGGACATTGCAACTGCTCCGGGCACCAACACTGTTGAGAGACTACACCGTGCTTGAAAATGCGATTGGAAGCCACCTATCCACCAGCCCGTCGTCGGTCGACTTCTTCCCGGCATGGATGACGAGAGCCTCCTATCGTTTCGCACTAGAGCGAGGGGGATTTGACGCCAGCATCGAACGCTTTCTTATCCATCCGTTAGCGACGATGTTTCGAAGTTTTGACTCGTTCGAACGGCGATGGACCGATTTTTTGTCACGGAGCGAATCGCGTGCCTCGGATCAGGTTCCGGTTCTGGATGCGAAGGAGGACTGGGCGTGAATACTCTTCATCTACCTTGGCTAGAGATCTCGGTATTGCTGCCGTTTTTAGGGGCGATCGCATGTCACTTTGCACAGCGTCCTGGACGCGCGAGGACAACCGCCATTTTGTTCTCGTCGCTGACCCTCATGGTCACGGTTGGAGCTTGGCTTGACTTTTATACACTCTCGGCAACCGCCGCTCACGACTCATGGGACTTGATCGACTCCGTTACAGGGATCGACTTCCTCGTGATTGATGAGCTTTCCGCTCCGTTGGTTCCCATGACGGCATTGATTTACTTGGTAACGCTCATGACGACGCAACGCACCAAGGCACAGCGTTTTTCGTTCACTTGGACCATGGTGTCACTCTCGATCGCACTTGCCACATTCAGTTGCCGGTTGCCTTGGGGAGTCATTTCACTACTCGCCGTTTCCACGGTGTTGCCTTACTTGGAACTACGACGCAGAGATAAACCTGTCGGTGTGTACGTTGTTCACATGTTCGCATTTGTCGCGATGATGGTCGTAGGCCAAGCGATCGTCGACTACGAAGGAAATGTTGCCGCTCACTCAGTAGCAGCAGTTCTTCCGTTGATGGGCGCTGTCCTCATCCGAAGCGGTGTCATTCCAACCCACTGCTGGATGACCGACTTATTCGAACACGCAACGCTGGGCACGGCGATCTTGTATCTCACGCCGATGGCAGGTGCATATGCGGCGTTGCGTTTAGTGCTTCCGATCGCTCCAGACTGGATGCTTCGATCGATTGCCGTCATCTCACTTGCGACCGCCATTTATGCTGTGGGAATGGCATTGGTTCAAACCGATACCCGCCGGTTTTTTTGCTACTTAATGCTTAGCCAGTCTTCATTGGTTCTGGTGGGACTGGAGATGAGCACGCCGATGGCATTGACTGGAGCCCTTTGTGTTTGGCTTTCTATTGGACTAGCGATGACCGGCTTCGGATTGCTGATCCGATCGCTTGAAGCAAGAACTGGCCGCCTAAATCTTACGGATTACCACGGACTGTTTGAACATGTACCTGGCTTCGCAGGCTTCTTTTTAGCGACAGGCCTTGCGAGCGTTGGATTTCCCGGCACGATCGGTTTCGTATCGCTGGAACTGCTCATCGAAGGTACATCAAGACAGGGAAGCATCATTGCCACGATCGTGGTGCTAACGTCTGCCTTGTGTGGTATTGCCGTCATGCATGCATACTTCCGTATCTTTACTGGCAAGCGACATCGCACATCAATCTCAATGAAGAGTCTGACTTCGGAACGCATTGCGTTTCTTTCTTTGATCGGGCTAATCATTGGCGGCGGAATTGTGCCGCAACCAGGAGTAGCAACACGTTATCACGCCGCGGTAGAGCTGTTTCAGAACCGAAATGGAGCCCTTCAAGACCCTGGCTCGAAAAGCGAAGCGTCCACTGACACCCATGATTTGCATCCGTCCACGCCAAGAACAACAACCCCCATCACAATTGCCACAAACGTCCCCTACGAATCACGGTAATCCCCCATGAACGATCAGTCATCGCCAGCTTCGGAAGCAATACCACGCGGCAATGCGGCAGGCTTTGTCAACTATTTCAGGAACGACTTTATCTCAGGATTTCTCGTTTTTCTCATCGCATTACCGCTATGTCTCGGAATCTCTCTCGCTAGTGGATTTCCCGCGATCGCGGGGGTTTTCACCGCGATTATCGGTGCAATCGTAACCACATTTTTAAGCAACAGTGAGATGACAATCAAAGGACCCGCCGCGGGATTGATCGTCATCGTGGCTGGATGCGTAACCGAGTTCAGCAGCGTTACGGCAGCAACGACCTCGGGTGATGCCGCATCATTCGCATATCGCGCAGCACTTGCGGTGGGCGTTGCTGCGGCCGTACTGCAGATTTTCTTCGGCATATTCAAAGGCGGCGGCTTGGGAGATTTTTTCCCGCTGCCAGCGGTGCACGGCATGCTTGCGGCGATTGGTGTCATTATTATCGCCAAGCAAATTCCCGTCGCTCTTGGCGTCGAAGGAGCTAAGGGTGAACCTTTGGAGATGATCCGTGAGATACCGCATTATTTTCGCGAAATGAATCCGGAAGTCGCAGCCATCGGTGCCGTCGGTATCGCGGTCATGTTTATATGGCCATGGCTTCAAAAACACTTCAGAAAACTTAAGGCCATTCCTTCACCGCTGGTAATTCTGTTCACCACGGTACCGATGGGCATGTTTTTTCAATTAACCAAGCCACATACCTATCAGTTCATTGGATTTAAGTATGAGCTAAGTGAGAAGTATCTCATTGCGATGCCGGACCACATGTTCGGAATGTTCGAGCTGATCACGACACCCAACTTCAGCGCACTTGCATACCCATTCGCATGGAAATGGGTAGGGATGTTTTTTGTCATCGGGAGCCTCGAATCATTGTTGAGTGCAAAGGCCGTTGACTTGCTTGATCCCTATAAACGCAAGACCAATATGAATCGTGACCTTGTGGCTGTAGGGACTGCAAATCTTTGTGCTGCGATGGTGGGTGGTTTGCCAATGATTTCGGAAATTGTCCGTAGCCGTGCAAATATCGATAGTGGAGCGAAAACACGATTTGCAGACTTCTGGCATGGGATACTGCTTCTAACTTGCGTAGCCCTGCTTCCCACTTACCTGCATCTGATCCCCAAAGCGGCACTTGCTGCGATGCTGATTTATACGGGAACGAGACTTGCTCACCCCAACGAATTTCGACACATGCTCCATATTGGCAAAGATGTGTTGACCATCTTTGTTATTACACTGATTGCCGTCCTTGCAACCGATCTGTTAATCGGGATAGCCATTGGGATCACCGTAAAAATCGCCATTCACCTTGTTCGAGGTGTGCCCTTCACGTCTCTCTGGAAACCGTTCCTCGATGTACAGCAGATTAGTGACAAAACAGTTCTTATAACGGCAAGTAAGTCGGCGATTTTCAGTAACTGGATTCAGTTTCGCCGCCGGCTCGTCGCGTTCGGTATCGAACAAAAAATGAATATCGACTTGGATCTTTCGGATATCGTATTGATCGATCATACCGTGATGCAAAAGCTGAAGGAACTGCAGTTGGAGTTTTTGGAATGTGGCCTTCAATTGAACCTGCTTGGATTGGATTCACTTAATGCCTTATCAAGCCACCCAGATGCCACCAGGCTGCGACGAAAGATATCGCCGGCCTGAGGCCATCCCCGTCCACTCAATGCACCTCGACACGATCTACCACAACGCGTAGATCCACGGGGCCACCGCTCCACCAACGCTGGCTGCGAAAGCAATCACGAAAAGTGACGCAGCAATGGGCAGAAGCCACCACTTCTTCTCTTGCTTTAAAAAATAAAGCAGCTCGAGCCACCAAAATCGATGAAAGCCATCTTCAGTTCCTGAAGCTTCATCTGCTTGGAAGTTCTTCGGGACGGTGAATGGCTTCCAACCGCTCGTTTCCAATGGTTTATAACAAACGACGCGGCGAACGAGTCCGATTGGTGTCAACACAAAGTAGTAGACGCCCCCCAAAACAAAAGTGTTCAGAGTCCACCGAACTGGATAGATGATTCGGTTCAACATCCGCCAGAGGATGATGCGAATGTTTTGCAAACAAAAGTAAGCCAATGCGAAGCTTAAAAAGATGACGACGCAGATGACCGCAAAACGGTATCCCATCGTGGATGCAAGCGCCCCAGCCAAAAGCATACCCTGCATCGCGATGACTGCTGCAAACCAGCGAGGACCGGCATTGCCAGCGTCGGGGCGAGATGCTTTATTTCTCGTTGTCGAAGTGGGAAGTGGTTGCTTCAGGATGAGAAAGTTATCTAGAGCGACGGCATCGAGATTCGTGGAGAGAAAACAACCGATCGCATCTTCCGGCGTGCAAACGATGGGCTCATCACGATCATTGAAACTTGTGTTCAACAGTACGGGGACACCCGTCAGTTTGTAGAAAGCTTCTATTAAGAGATTGAATTTTGGGTTTCGTAAAGGATCGACCGTTTGGATTCTCGCGGTGCCATCGACATGCGTCACGGCAGGCAAGATGTCCGGCCGAAGGACCTGACATGTCTGCGTCATGTACGGATAGGTCGCACAAGACTGGGTTGCAAAGTACTTGGCTGCGAAACGCTCCAGCACTGACGGCGCGAATGGTCGAAACGGATCGCGATGCTTGATCGCCCGGTTGACGCGATCTTTCATATTGGCATCGCGTGGGTCGGCCAAAATGCTTCGATGCCCAAGGGCACGCGGACCGAATTCCATGGCACCTTGAAACCATCCGACGACAGCACTCGTTGATATCAACTGAGCGACTTCTTGGCAGAGGGCGTCGTCGTTTTTGAAGTCAACGTACTGGAGCCCCGAATCCTCAATCGCTTGTTCAACACGGACACGTGAAAAACTTGGCCCCAGGAATGCGCCTCGAAAAAAATCATTCCTTGCATGCGTTGAGCCCGGCGAAGAAGCGATGCTTCTGGGCAATCCAAATTTTTGGTGAGCAAGCCAGAGGCCCACACCCACAGCCCCACCGGCATCGCCAGAAGCAGGCTGCACCCAGACTTCGTCAACGATGCTGTTGTCAGCCAACTTCGCGACCGCGACGCAATTCAAGGCCACACCACCGGCAAGACAAAGGGTGCGTTCGCCGGTGAGCTGACACGCGTACCTTGCCATTCTGGTCATCGCCAGCTCCGCAATGGCTTGGACCGACGCCGCGAGATCACGATCCAACTCGCCGATCGCTTCGTCCGGTCGTCTTGGTTTGCGGCCAATGAGTTGGTGAAAACGCGATGAGGTCATTCGCATTCCAAAACAGTAGTCAAAATGCCCCTGGTTTAATTGAATCGACCCATCTTCTCCCACTCGAACGACATCACGAAGTAGCGTCTCCACGAATCGAGGAACGCCATACGCGGCCAGTCCCATCAACTTGTATTCGCCCGAGTTCATTTCAAAGCCGCAGTAACTTGTGATGGCGGAGTAGAGCAGGCCGAGCGAATGGGGAAACCTCTGCTCCACGATCGGGCGCAGTCGATTGCCTTGGCCATGCATGATGGAGGCGGTTGCCCATTCGCCAACGCCATCGATCGTGAGCACCGCCGCGGAATCAAAAGGCGAAGGATAGAAAGCACTCGCTGCATGCGAAAGGTGATGAGGACAGCAATGGATGGGGACATCATGCCCGCTGAACCACTTCTGCCGAATGTCCTGCCGGACTTGAAGTTTCGTTGAAAGCCAACTTGGGATCGCTACGCGAAAAGGTCGAAAACCTCGGGGAGCACCGGCGAGAAACGTATCGATCAACCGCTCAAATTTCAAACCTGGAATCTCATAGAAGCCGACCGCATCGATATCGCTAGGATTAAGACCGCTTTGTTCCAGGCATGCTTGAAGCGCGAAATGTGGAAACGATGCATCTGCTTTGAGTCGAGTGAAACGCTCTTCTTGAGCGGCAGCGACAATGCTTCCATCAACGATCACGACTGCGGCAGAATCGTGATACAAAGCCGACAAGCCAACAATATTTGGCATGGATTCAATAGCCGGCGGATTTAGCGACGGGGCATAAGCGTCGATTGAGATCGGAAAGGATGACGAGATCAACCACGGTGTCTGACAACCTGTCTAGTTTAACGAAATAAGCGGATCAAGCGGTAGCGACGTCGCTCGACAATGTCGCGCCGACAGAACCCAAGTTTGCCGGCAGCGGTACCACCGGTGGTGCCGCAAGCCTTACGGTTTCCTCAAGATCTTGGCCGTCATCGACAGAATTCGACGTTTTATCGTCGGAGATACCTTGGGCCGGCGAGTTTGATGCTGCAACGACTTCTTGATCGACTGGAATCTTGGCTGGCGTTGTCAAAATGGGTTCATCGTCCTGCATCAGGCTCGGGGGCAAGTCCGCTTCAACGTCTAGTTCGCCCAGTCTTTTTCGTAGCTGCAAAAGCTCTCCGCGGATTCGGTTGAAGGCGCGGGTTAGCTCATACCAGCCATCGTTCTCGTCAACCGCCAGAGGGCGTTCACTGCGGTTTTCGACCAACCGCAACATCTCTTCACGCAGTTGGACAACAGGTTTTGTAAATTGACTTGTTAACTTAATCAAATCGTGGGCTGCGATTGGCAACAAAAGCAAAAAGCCCGGCATCCAATACGAGACATCTTCTGCTGACTTGAGCAAGCAGTCGACGAGCCCACGGTCGGGCTCATTCATCCACTGGGTGCAAATCAGGGTGATCGCAAAGTAAAGCGAACACGCCGTCACGTAGATGGCGGCCCGGCACAGGATTGCCGTTTGGATTTCGCTGTCCGCAGCCGAGCGCCCCTGGGGCAAAACGTTTTCAATTGGCATGGCGATTCATCCTAGGCTCTGTTTGAAAAGGGATCTGACCCTCTCAGGACGAGGCAAAAACACGGGCGAAACGACTCGCCCTCCAAAGGATCAGACCCCTTTTTGAACAGAGCCTAGCTGGCTTCAGGTAACTGGTAAGAGGGAAATGCCATCATCTGCGATCCTCTTTAGCCGTTGGGCATTCACCCACGGTTCCACCGAGGAAACCGGGAGCTATCGATCTGCGGCGATTAGAGGTGGCGCTGTCCAGCTAGTTTCCAAAGGCAGAGGCAATCGCGTCGCCGGACGAATCAAAGCTCTCTCCGACAGCGATGGAAAGCCCCCCCACAGCGACAATGCAGGTTCCAATGATCAGTGCAAGAACGACTGCGTATTCCACGGCAGTAGGCCCGTCTTCTTCTTTAAGGAATCGAATGGCCATTTCGAAGTAGTTGCGAATCATGAGCGTTTTTCGGATCGAGGACGAACAGTTTTTCAGGATCTCGGCGAATGCCTGAAGGAAACCCGCATAACCAAAGGTAGGCCGCGGATTCCATGGTGAGTTACCGATTGCAGCATTTTCACCCCATCTTGGTTAATCGTTGACCAGATAAACTTCGACTTGTACCAATTGATTGGGTTTTGACGGTCAGCATGAATTTTTCGGTCGCTTGCACGATTTGGGGCAGACCGAGACTATGGTGGTTGTTTTAGGTGTGTTAGCCTGATCTTGGGCGACACCGACTCAAACCAGCATTCAACGAATCACTCTCTCAGCCTCATCAATTTTGCCTCAGCCATGATCGGACCGGTTTTCAATCGCGAGGCTGTCGTTACTCCTAAAAGATCGAAGACGTATGTGGCGCGAGCGGTGTACGTCTTTTCTCTCTTTATATTGCTCTGCACCGGCTATCTTGTGCTTGCGGGCACCCGTTCTCTGACCTCCGCGAGTGATCTTTCTCGTTTTGGGAGTGGCATGTTTTCGTTACTTGCGCCTCTACAATTGATCGTGCTCAGTTGCCAAGCAGCGGTCGGTTCATCTAGCAGCGTGGCCCAAGAGAAAGATCGACGAACCTTGCTTTTGTTGTTGATGACGCGGCTGAGTGGCGCTGAGGTCGTGGTGGGCAAACTGGCAGCCAGCCTTTTGGGAACGTTGTCTCTGTTGCTCGCATCGCTTCCTTTGTTTCTTGTCTTACCGCTTTTCGGTGGCGTGTCTCTGTCTCAAGTAGCCGCTGCCTATGGGGTTACCTTTGCCACCATCGTCCTTTCCTCTGCCGTCGGAACGGTGGTTGGGCTCTGGCGAGAAAAAACGTTTCAAGCCATCGCATTCACGGTGTTGGTTCTGCTAATTTTCACGGTAGGCTGCGATTTGATCGCAAAACAGTCGTATCTTGGTCCGATCGCTCAGGTTGCCAAAGGGCTTAGTCCTTCGTCCGCCATTGCCGCGGCGCTGAGCCCGTTTGAGTTAACGGACGCAACCATTTTTTCACCCTCGTTTGTTTATACGATATCGGTTTTGCTGCTATCGATCGCGATAACGGTTTGTGGCATTGCTCGGGTACGGGTCTGGAATCCGTCTCGTGAAATTCGGATGAAGGCACCGGAACCAGAAACGGGCGAAGAAGCTCTTGCCCTTGCTGAGCAGGAGCTAACGAGCAAAGCGACTGCGGGTTTACCGGCGACTGCGGGTTTACCGGCAAGCGTGGGCCCGGGAATCGTGACTTGGAAAGCGCGTGCGCCAAAGCATGTATGGAACAATCCGGTCCTTTGGCGGGAGATATGCACTTGGGCCTATGGTCGTAAAATCGTCGTCGTGCGCATTGCATTTTTTGCATTATTCGCCGTGGCCGCAGCCGCGTTGTACGCCAGTGTCCAAAGCGGCGAAGCCTTTCGCCGGTTTGATCCACAGGAGTCGACACTGCCGGCGGCTACATTGCCACTTGCGGCGATAGGTGTGATCAGCTTGGTATTAGTCAATGCGCTTGCGGTCAACTCACTTACGGGCGAACGAGACGGTTTGGCGTTGGACTTACTGATGGTGACCGATCTGACGCCTGCTGAATTTGTGTTTGGGAAAATGCTGGGCGTTCTTTACGTCACCAAAGAAATAATTTTGTTGCCACTGGGACTGGTGCTCTACCTTGGAACGGTCGGTGTCATGACCTGGGAGAACACCGTCTTCGCTATCATCGGTGCGGTGCAGCTTTATTTGTTTGTAACGATGCTGGGGATTCACAGCGGTATTCACTATATCGCGAGTCGCACGGCAACGCTTGTTAGTCTGGGAACCGTATTTTTCTTGTGCGTAGGAATTGCGATTTGCATGGTCATCATGGTCAGCTTCCGGGGGGCGTTCCAGCTTCAACTTGCGCCCTTCTTAGCGATGATCCTAGGTGGCGGAGCGGCATTGTTCGCGGCACTGGGTAGCCGCAATCCTTCATCGGCAATTTTCGCGGCCTCGTTCCTGTTACCATTGGTTACGTTTTACGCGATCACACAATTCTTGCTCCAGCGAGATCATCTGTTTGTGTTGCTCACGATCCTTGCCGGATATGGCTTTACGATGGCGGCAATGTTGGTACCGGCGTTAAGTGAGTTCGATGTATCGCTGGACCTTGATCGTGGCGGTGCTGGCGGAGACGGAGCGTGAGCAGTTGGCAGATCGTGCTGCCATGGCTGTTGCCGATGACGGCCCTAGCACTGTTCAGCTGCCTTTTCAGCGGCAGCGAAGCGGCGTTGTTTTCGCTGCGCGACAAAGACTTCAAAAGCTTGCGCCGTCGCGGGGCCTCTGGGCGTCTGGTGGTCGACCTGCTGGCGCGGCCCGAGAGATTACTTTCCGCAATCTTGTTCTGGAACCTGCTTGTCAATATGACCTTCTTCGGTATCGCGGGCATCGTCGCGGGCAGACTTGAGAACGCGGGCCCCCATGGCGCTCGAGCTGCGATTGTATTCACGGTCGCAACGCTGTTTTTTGTCATCTTTTTTTCCGAGATGCTGCCCAAAAGTATCGCGGTGTTAGTCCCAAAGCGTATTGCCATGGCCATTGCATTCCCAATGACCATTGCCGTTCGCATCATTAGCCCCGCACTACCACTGATCAGCGTCGTAAACATTGGTGTGCAGCGTCTGCTTTGGCCATCGTTTACGTCCGAACGCGATATCGATCTCGATGATATTAGGCGAGCGATTGAACTGGGCACACACGATGCGGCACTGGCTCAGCAGGAACAAGCGGCTCTACGCAATCTTGTCCAGTTGGCTGACCTGCGAATCGATGAGTGCATGCGACCACGAAGTCAATTGATGCTGGTCCGAAAGCCGGTCGTCCTGGAGAACTTCGCGAAACAGTTGCCCCCAGGCGGATATGCGTTTGTGATTGACGGCGATGCCGACGAAATCATCGGGTCAATCGCGGTTACCTTGATGAGACCCAGCCAGTTTCTTGACCTTGATTCGGTCATTGAGCCGGTCTGCTATGTGCCTTGGTCTGCAAACGTTTCGACCGTTCTGGATCTCCTCCAATGCCAGCGTCTGTCCGTTGCCGTGGTGGTCAATGAATTTGGAGCGTCGATCGGAATTTTGTCGATCGAGGACGTTATGCGACATGTGCTGACGGGACGCTTTGAACATGTAAATCTGGAATCTCAGCAGCCAATCGAAGCGATTGGCGAAGGACACTACCGCACCAGTGGATCCATGGGCGCAAGAAAGCTTGCGAAATGGCTTGAGATCGCTCCACCAGAAGGTCGCACCACCTCGATCGCCGGATTGATCCAGCGGCTCAACGGTAAGCCACCGCGACTGGGAGACACATGCCAGTGGAATGATTTCGTATTGGAAGTCACTCGTGAATTCGACGACGGCGGCTGCGTGATTGACATCAAGCACATCGATAAAGAATTCCCAACTGCGCCCGCAGACGCCTTAAGCACGGAACCAGAAGATTCGCCACCGGAGTCATCATCATGATTTCGGGTCTCGTGATCTTCCTGATCGGTCTATTTTTTAGCGCTTTTTTCAGCGGTTGTGAGACGGGTATGTACCGCGTCTCGCGTGTCCGATTGCTACTGGATGCTCTCGATGGCTCTTGGCTGTCGCGTGGAATGCTCTGGCTTCGGAACAACCCGGCTGTGTTTGTAGCGACGGCGCTTGTGGGTAATAACTTAGCCAACTTCTTTGTCAGTTTCGGGATCGTCAAATTGGTTGCCAACAGCATCGGTGGTGGTGCCACCACAGAATTGATGGGCACGGTCCTCACCACGCCCGTCGTCTTTGTGCTGGGCGAGCTGTTTCCTAAGTATCTTTTTTACAATGCGCCCTACGGCCTACTTTATGGACTGCGCCCGGTGATTTTATTCATCACCATTTTATTCTCACCCATTTCGCTGATCCTTGGATTTCTGGGCAACGCACTCAGCTCGCTCACCGGGGAAGCACCGTTCCAAACCAGGCTGGCGATGCAGCGAGCCGAGCTTGAACAAGTGCTTCGAGAGGGCCATGAGGCGGGTGTGATCGCGGGCGGTCAAAGAGCCCTGGCGCAGAACATTTTTGAAACCGGCAATGAACGAGCGATCCGCTTTGGCGTACCGATGGACCGCTTAGCGATCGTGAAAACACCGGTCGACATCTCGATCGCGAAGAGTGAAGCGCGGCGCAAATCGAACCCCATCGTTTTAGTCAAACGACGCAATCGTATCGTGGGTTGTCTGCAGTTCGCAAAGCTCGAAGTCGAGGGCGACCCACGCCTCGAATTGATCATTGAGTGCCAGCAAGACGAACTTCATCTTCGGGTTCTGCTGAAGCTTTACGAGGCCAAGAGTGAAGTCGCTATTCTAATGGACGCCGCTGGTAAACCATGCAGGATTGTTACTCAGCAGCAATTGCTTCAGTCGTTCCTCAGCAAACAATCACTAACAAAATAGCCTCGTCGCGAGACGTCAATCTCGACGATAGCCGAGTTGCTTCACAACGGCGAGCATCTCTTCGCAGGTGATGTACCGCCGCCGACTCTCCAATTTGTAGCGATCGATCGCGATGGCCAATTCTTTCGCATCGGGTGACAACTCACTGTGTAAACTACCAAATTGGCGTCGTTCGCCGCGTCCTATGTCAGCACTCGCTGCACGGCGATCCTCAAAGCCGTTGATGGAACGTTCAGACGAAGAACGCTGGCTCTCGTTTGAAAGAGGTAGGACCATTGGCGCAATGGGAGGTGAATGATTTTGTGTTGAGTTCGCGGTTGTCGGCATATTGGACTCGAAATGAGAAAAGGAGTGCCCGGCCGTGCGACGTGCCACAGAAACCGTAGCCTACGAAATGGGGCGAGGAGACTGATTCCTGCAAGATTCGCTCCTGATTACCTGGCTTGATTACCGGTTAAGCGGGTTGTCATTGCGGCGCTCGGTGGCCAAGCGGCTTGCCTTGTCTTGGATTTGGCGAGAAAGATTGATGGCAACGGAGGCACTGGGTGACAACAACATCGCTTGATCGATCGCAAGCCTCGCCGATGGCACATCACCTAACGCCAGATGCAAATCCGCAAGATGAATCAGCGGTTCAGGATCCAAGGGGGCGACGCGACTGGCCTCCACAAAACATTGCTGAGCCTCCAGGGGACGGTCGAGTTGCCGAAGAGCAATCCCGCGCAAAATCTGACCTCTTACGGGACAGATATCGTCGGCGCCGAGTGAATCTTGCAGCCGATCGATCGTGGCAAGCAAACGGTCGTAACGCCCTTGAATTCGATAGAGCTCCGCAGCTTGAATCTGCACGTCCGGATAATCAGGCTGAATCGCCATCGCACGGTGGTACGCGGCGAGCGCCCCCAGTTGATCACCACGACTGACCAAACAATCTCCACGCAGCGCCCATACTTCCGCCGATTCGCGATCCGCTTCAAGCGCGACCAGCG
>Ga0209702_10007159_pt1 | contig 13804 bp, 10 predicted proteins | sample FRY01_FD_187210 | JGI IMG/M metagenome (GOLD analysis project Ga0209702, IMG submission 187210) | Freshwater microbial communities from Lake Fryxell liftoff mats and glacier meltwater in Antarctica - FRY-01 (SPAdes) (version 2) | ecosystem: Environmental > Aquatic > Freshwater > Ice > Glacier... | reverse complement strand
CCTGTGCATATAGGAAGTTATGAACCTAATTCCTTCGGCATTTTTGATATGCACGGAAATGTTTGGGAATGGTGCAGTGATTGGTATGGCAATTACCCCAAGGAACTTACGGCTGATCCTAAGGGAAGTAGTAAAGGTAAAAAGAAAGTAATGCGTGGTGGTTCTTTTAATGGCTTTTCAAGCGTTGCCCGCAGCGCTTTTAGAAACAACCTTGCCCCAGATCTTTTTAATAGTGACCTAGGCCTTCGACTCGCAAGGAATGGCTAAGATTATACAAGAGAAGGCGAATCAGATGACTAGCCTCCTCTTAAAATAATTTAAACCTTGTGAACCTTAAGGCAAAAGATTGCTAGCAGCACACTATTTCGTGGTAATTGAGGTGATAGGTTTGGCCTCTTTGCGAATACTTTGAATCGCAGGTAGTAGCAAAGCGATAAGGGCTGAAAAGACAATTATAAAACATATAAATTCAAATACATCGATGTGTTCGATAAAAGAAAAGTTAAAATAGTTTATGATGATACCCTAAATTTTGGTGTTTAGGGAGAGGTGCTACTATATTTGCATAGTATTACGAACCGTCAAGCGAAATTTTATAACTATTGTTTGGCTTCGATAAAATGCATCACGGTAAGGGCGCAACTCTCGGGGCTTTGCTTACTGGTGTCGAGCATCAATTCTGCATTCTCTGGGGCTTCATAGGGGCTATCTATGCCCGTAAAATTTTTCAACTCACCTTTGCGCGCCTTGGCGTAAAGTCCTTTTACATCGCGCTTCTCGCACTCTTCCATTGGCGTATTTACATAAATCTCGATAAACTCACCCGGTGCAAACAGTTCTCTTGCGGACAACCTTTCTGCTTTAAATGGCGAAATAAAGCTTACTAATACTATCAGGCCCGCATCCACCATTAGCCTTGCTACCTCCGCAACCCTGCGTAGGTTTTCTACTCGGTCTGCATCTGTAAAACCTAGGTCTCGGCTGAGGCCATGCCTGATGTTATCACCATCCAGCATATAGGTGTGCCTTCCCTCGGCGTGCAATCTTTTTTCTAACTGGTTGGCAATTGTAGATTTTCCAGAACCAGATAAACCCGTGAACCAAATGCAGCGTGGGTTCTGATTCTTTAACAGTGCTCGTTGGGACTTCCCTACTTCCAAAGATTGCCAGTGGATGTTGGTTGCCCTTCGTAACGCAAACTCTATCATCCCTGCGCCCACCGTTGCGCAACTAAGTTTGTCTATGAGAATGAAACCACCAAGCGCCCGGTTTGATGTATAAGGTTCAAAAACCACCGGGTGTGTGGTACTTATCGTAACAACTGCTATTTCATTAAGATTTAAAACCTTAGCTGCTAGGTGAGAACCCGATTGAATATCTTCTCGGTATTTGATTTCCATTACCGAGGCACTGACTTCCTTTGCGTGCACCTTTAGCCAGTACGACCTTCCAGGTACTAAAGGTTCTTCTGATAGCCAAATTATTTTTACTTGAAATTGGTCTGCAACCTCGGGTGCTTGGTCTGGTGCGCATATCAGGTCGCCGCGACTTACATCCACCTCGTCAGAAAGCGTCAGGGTGATGGAAGCTCCAGCTTCGGCCTCGGGAAGTTGATCTTCAAGGAAATCGATACTTTTAACCGTAGTGGTTTTGCCCGATGGAAGGATCCTGACAGAATCACCTAATTTGACTTTGCCCTCAGCAATACGACCGCAGAAACCACGATAATTTAAGTTGGGCCTATTCACCCACTGGACAGGCATACGGAAGGCATCTCGGCTGGAAGTTTCTTGGACATTTACGCTGTCCATATGATCAAAAAGAGTAGGTCCATTGTACCAAGGTGTATTAATGCTAGGCTTTAGAACATTATCGCCATTGACTGCAGCAAGCGGAATGGCTTGCAAAGTAATTAAATTTGCATCCTTGGCGAATTCTCGATAATCTGCTTCAATACGCCGAAAAACATTCTCCTCGAAACCCATCAGGTCCATTTTGTTCACCGCAAGTACGATATGGCGAATGCCCATCATAGTAACAATGCGATGATGTCGTCGAGTTTGAGGTAAGATCCCTTTTCGGGAATCAATAAGAAGAACAGCCATTTGAGCAGTGGATGCACCGGTCGCCATATTGCGAGTGTACTGTTCGTGGCCTGGGGTATCTGCAACAATATATCGCCTGCGATCGGTGGAGAAAAAGCGATAAGCCACATCAATGGTGATGCCTTGTTCCCGCTCTGCTTCGAGTCCATCGACGAGAAGGGCAAAGTCGATTTTTTCGCCTTGCGTGCCGTAGCGCTTAGATTCAGTTTCAAGCGCTTTAAGTTGGTCATCAAAGATACATTTAGATTCGTAAAGAAGTCTGCCGATCAGGGTGCTTTTGCCATCATCAACACTACCACAAGTGATAAAGCGAAGAGTTTCTTTTTGCCTTTGTTCTTCGAGGTACTGATTAATATTTTTGGCTTGGAGTTCTGCCATTAGAAGTACCCTTCCTGTTTTTTCTTTTCCATAGATCCAGGTTGGTCGCTATCGATAAGGCGGCCTTCTCTTTCAGAACTGACGGAGTTGAAAGTTTCGGCAATAATTTCTTCCATAGTAACGGCTGGACTTTCGAATGCAGCAGTTAGCGGGTAGCAACCTAAAGTTCGGAAACGAATGGTACGCATTTGTGGCTTCTCGCCCGGTTGCATTGGAATACGATTATCATCAACCATTATCAACTGCCCATTTCGAATAACCACAGGCCGTTCTTTAGCAAAGTAGAGAGGAACAATCGGAATATTTTCCATAAAGAGGTATTGCCAGATATCTAGTTCGGTCCAGTTGGAAAGCGGGAAAACTCGGATGGTTTCCCCCGGGCGCAAGCGGGTGTTGTAAAGGTTCCAAAGTTCGGGCCGTTGTGATTTAGGATCCCATCGATGTCCCGCAGAACGAAAAGAAAACACCCGTTCTTTGGCTCGAGATTTTTCCTCATCTCTACGGGCTCCACCAAAAACTATATCAAATTGATGGTGGTCCAATGCCTGACGCAAAGCTTGAGTTTTCATTACATCGGTGTAATAGCTGGAGCCATGGGTAAAGGGATTGATGCCAGCTTTCTTGCCTTCGAGGTTGGTATGGATAAGTAATTCCATGCCAGATTCTTCTGCCATCCGTTTTCGATGGGCATACATTTCCTGAAACTTCCAGGTGGTATCGATATGAAGAAGTGGAAAAGGCGGGGGTGCAGGGTAAAAAGCCTTGCGTGCTAGGTGCAGCATCACGGAGGAATCTTTACCAATCGAATAGGTCATTACCGGCTTGCGCGAGCCTGCGATGGCTTCGCGGATAATCTCGATGGCTTCTGCTTCAAGCTGTTTGTAGTGGTTCATAATCCCTATTCACTTTTAAGGTTACTAACATTTTATAGGAATTATTACTAATCTGACCAATATGATAACCATTAAAAAGCAAGGAATGGTAATTTGTCCATAAAAGTTAGCATTAAGTAAAGAAGTTAGGTAATTCTGGCAGTCTAATTAGGAATAAGATGATTTTAGATTGTTTATAAGAAAGTTTTCAAAATTAGTCGGTTAATGCAAGAACTCTTGTGCTAAAGTAGTGTTAACTTAAGTAAAGCTTTTTCAGATAAGCTTCTAAATTAGGAAGGTTGTCTCGATGTACCCTAAGTTGCTAGCATTTTCAGTTCTTATGTTTTTGGTAGGTTCTTTTTCTGCCTTTGGCCAAGATGCTAAAAAAGATAAGAACAATAAAAATGATGATCCTATTGCAAAAATAAATATTAAGACGGTGACCGAAAGTCTGGTAAATGGCCGTGTTTCTTCAACCCCATCAGGTAAATCGATTGTTGTTCAGATACCTTTTCAAAAAATTGCACCAAACAATAATAACAACAACAAAAATAATAACAATAACAATAACAACAATAACAATAATAATAATAAAGGTAATACCTCTGCAGCAGCACAGGCATTACAAAAGCAAAAGCAAGCAATCCAACAACAAAACTCTCAGCATTTGGTTACCACTTGGAAAGAACTTGAGATACCACTAACAGAAAAAACAAAATTTCGACAATTGCAGCTTGCAGAAGCTTATGACGATAAAGGAAATATTAAAAAGTATTCTGCAGATGAACTTAAAACACTGAAAGGTACCGATTCTAAACTGCCCGGCTATGAAATAAAATCAGAGGATATTCTTCCCGGGCATGTTGTTCAAGTTAATCTTGCAAAGTCTGCAGATAAAGATGATAAATCACCCTATGCCACTATGGTAATGGTGGTTGGCAAAGACAAATCTTATAAGCCAGCTAATAGTTCTGATAAAAAAGCAAAAGCGAAATAAACTCATCTATTAAGAATGCGACCTTTAAATTTTAAAAGCAGGTTATTAAGCAACTTGCTTTTCTTAATTATTCAATCCTTGCAAATCGTAAGAGTTCCTGTCCCTTTGATAAACTTAGAAGTATTAACAGCGTTATAGGTTTCTTTTGCTTGGGAAACGCCGTTTAATAAAAGCTTACCCACTTTAAGTTCTCCTGCGAAATTTAAATCTAGAATTGCACCCACAGAGATTAAAACTTCGGTACTACTGCTTAGGCTGCGAGAATTCGTAAGAGAAAGTGTGCCTTGGCTAATGGTGGTTGAGCCAGAGAAAAGATTGTTGCCCGAAAGGATCCAAGTTCCCGACCCTGATTTTGTGACTTTGGTAGTAGCTTTGCCAATGCGGTCGTAAGGATCGCTGATAATGCCTGCTATTTCCCCCACGCCTGTAGAATCCCCCGTGAGAATAATATTTTTATTGAAACTATGGCCCGAGATGAGAAAAGGTTGTGACAATTTAAGTAAACCGGTGCCCGAATGATCGAATGTTAAGGTTGAGTTTTTTCCCGCAAGGTTGATAACCCTATCAGAAGATTCGCCCACGCCTGAATAAATGAGCGAGCAGTTGGAATCGTTAATAGGATTACCGATAAAGATTTCGCCGGCTTCGATATCTTTAGGTGCGCCCAAAGAACTGCTAGGTTTTCCGCCCGAAACACTATTGAAAGAGGCAAGGTGTAGTGCCCCGTTTTCTAAAATGGTTTGCCCAGAATAAGAGTTGTTTCCCGAAAGTTGCAGAATTCCTATTCCTGATTTTTTTAGAACGAAGGCTCCTCCCTCGGGCCCGTTTGAATCGGTGATGTCATTAGAGAGGACAACGCTTTGGCTGGCGTTTGAAGTATCAATGTTGAAAATGGAGCGTGCCATTAAGCCGTTGTTGTTAATCTTTTTAGTAAGGTTGTTTAGAAGGATCCCAGATTGTTCGCCTGTGAATTCGTCAAGGCCTCCCACATCGATAGATAGCGTAGCTGCTGGTGCAACGGAAATGTGTTCCGGAGTCCAAAGCGAAGAATTAGCGTTATAGAGTGAGTAAGGTTTTTTTACCCTTAGCGTTCCTTTTAAAATAGTGGTTGGCCCGCTGTAGGTGTTGTTTCCCGAAAGCATAACGGTGCCATTGTTCGTCCAATTGAAAGGCCCACGACTTCCCATTAGCATTAATCCCCCGGTGCCACTAATTCCATCACTGACAGGGTTAAAATGGATGTTGCCCGAAAGCCGGTTTGTTCCATTTAGAACGATGGGTGCGTTCCAAGAACCACCACCTTCGATCATACTGTTACTTGAATTCAAAGGGTTTGAAATATGTGCGTTTTCTAGTCGAACTCTGCCGCCATTGATCATCTTGACAGGCCCGGTTCCTAGCCCCTGGTTAGCAACAAAAAGGAAGAGTTGCCCGCCACTGATAATGGTCCCGCCTGTGTAGGTGTTAACCTTATTGTCAATTCGTAGCACGCAAGGTCGGTAGCCATACCAGTCCATATCTGGCTTGAAATCAGTGCTATTAAGTAGTAATGACCCAGAGCCCGAAATAGGGCCGTTAAGGGTAGACTCGGCACCTTGGCTTAGATTAATTGTTAGGTCAGAAGCAAGAGAAATAGGGCCGCTAATTTCGCTTCGCTCGAACAGCGCATTAACACGGATGCTTGGTGGTACGCCCGTGGTGGGGTTAGTTGTAAACCTTAACCCCTTACTGTTTAATTTTAAGTTACTCCCTTGGCCTAGATTTAGGTTAAGTTGATGAAGTTGGAAGCTATCTTTTAGGTCGTTGTAAAGTTCGCTTTTCTCTGCTTTGTTAATATTGAGAATGTAATCGGGTTGCCCACTAGGGTTAAGAGAAGTTGCCTCGCCGGATGCACTTTTCCATTTAGAAGTATCACTCCAATTCCCAGAGGTGGCACCGTTCCAGTGAAAAGAATTGGGCTTGTCGCTTTTTATCACGGTTACTAAGAAATCGCAAGTAGACCCATCTTGGGCCGTAATAGTGTAATTTTGCGATTTGGTAAAATCTCTGACCGTACCTGATGCTGGAACTGATTTTGCAAAAGGCGAGAGGATCAGAGTTGGGGCAAGCGTTTTAACATTGGTAGATAAAGGAACATAAACACCTATGCTGGTTCTTGAAATAGAAGTTGCAGTTGCTTCAGGCAACTCGAATTTAATCACATCCTTGACCGTGCTCAGCAAATGCCTTTTTACACTTACAGTGTAGGTTTGAGCGTTCCCATCTATTCCTGTTACCTTATAAATTTGCGGATTGGTAAAATCTCGAATAGTTCCTGACTTTGGCTCGACTTTGGCACCTGCTAAAGTTTCAAACTTGGGTGCTAGTCTTGTGATGTCTAAAGCATAGGGAGCAGAGGCAACGAAGTTGTTTTGACTTCGTTGAACAGAAACGCCAGGGATTTCAAAATTTCTGATTTCCTTAGATGCCGTTGCTAGATAAGGTTTGTCGTCTTTAATAGTTTCGAACGGGGTTTCAACTTGGATAGGCCGAGAGGCTTGCGGAAGTTTTGCAGCTTTAACCGGATCAATGTAATCGCTTAGGTCACGGGCCGAGATTACCTTGTAATTGTTATCCTTTAAATACTGCATCATGATTTTGAAAGTTGCTGGCTCAAGTCCAACCGAGGGATGTTCCATATCGGGTACACCGTGAAAACAATAGACAACAATACGCCCTTGACAAGCTTGCTGAGCCTGTTTGATAAAGGCCTCTACAGTAGTTCCATCTCTGATGGTGAAGGATGGAATATCAAAAGGGTTGTCTAGGGTTGGCCGATAAGGGCGTTCGTGTCCGCCTCTTCCAAAGGAATAACCTTTCGAAGTTAAATCGGAACAAATGCCCCAGTTTACAGCATATACTGGCCAGCAGACGGTACTTGGCTTTGGAATATAGTGCGCTAAAAGATCATCTTCCATAGCTAAGAACGCGCTTAAACTTCCTCCGTGCCCTTTGGTGTGATTGCCGATTTCAAAACCATCTTCTGCCATACTTTTCATCTGGCGAAAGGTTAGATACCAGTCTTTTCGAGTTTTAAACGAATCGAAATCACAGATGTAAAAAGTGCCACCAAAGTTTAGCGATTTAAGAATCGGGGCGACCACTGTTGCGTGACTTGCAGGGGCATCATCGAAAGTTAAAACGATTAACTTATCGGGGATTGGCTTGTGTAGTATTTTAGTTGGATCCCCAGTCAGTTTTCCTGATGCTGTTTCACTTAGCAACGGGCTTGTATAAAAATAAATCGCAAATATAAAGCCGTAAAAAATTGTATTTATTGAAGTTCTAAGCATTATTGTTCCCTTGAATCTTATTGAAAAATCGGACCCTAATTCATTTGTTAAATGAACCTAATGGCAGAAAGGGTTAGCGTCAAGCACCGAATCTTGCTGACAGATTAGAATAGTATTTTCTTTTGGCATAAGGTAAAATTTAATCTCTGCCTAATGCTAATCGTTGAATCGTAAAATCTTCTGACCGGTGAACCCTTTTTTAATCAGAAAGTAGTAGATAATGCAAAGCCTTAGAAACTGCAACAAATGGCTAATGCTCACTTGCTTTGCTGGACTACTTGGATTTAACTCCTTTGCTTGGTCTCAATTTCAGGCGGGTAGCAGTGATTATCTTTACCTACCTGCTTTCCAAGTTCTAAGTGCTGCTCAGGTTCAGATGGAAATAAATCTAAATCCCGAACAGTTAAGTAAACTCAAAGAAATCGGTAAAGGATTTAAGCAGAATACTTGGACCCAGCAACCACAAGTTGATTGGACCAAATTAAATGAAGAGCAACGCAAAGCAAAAACCGATGAAATGCGGAAATCATATGACAAGTGGGCAGTCGATAATAAGAAGCGTACCGAGGTCGCCCGCAAAGAAATCGAAGCGCTGTTATCCCCTGAGCAAAAAATTAAGTTGGAAGATGTCGAACTAAGGCAATATAGCGCTCCAATGCTGTTGTATAGTAATGCAAATTTTACCGAAAAGCTGACCCTAACTGATAAGCAAAAAGAACAGCTTGGCCAGCATAAAGAAAAACTTCAAAAGCGTATGGCGGAACTGCAAAAAGAAATGGAGGAGCATCAAGATCAAGCCAACAAAGCTGCGATCAGCGTCTTGACCACGCAACAAATCGAGGAGTTGAAGAAGTTGAAAAAAGATGGCTTTCGTGGATTAATTGCACCCGGCCAGCAGAAGAAATAATTATGGCCTGTAGGGGTATAGTAGTTTCACGAAATTCCGCATCTTTAATTCAATTGGGAGTCGAATAATTAGTAGTTCGAAAAGGTAATTCGGTAACGCCTGCGTTTTCATATGGATTTAATCCTTTTGGTTTTATTAAGAACCCGTTGCGGATTGTCCTTCGATCTTTGCACCCGTTCAAATCTACTTTTAATTTCCCGCTTCGGTTATAAAGCGCCATAGTTTGTAAATAAGTTTTTTGCTCAAAGGTTCATTAGAACTCTTTTCTGTAGGCAACGAGTAATCTTGTGCCTATGGGGTCAAAAGAAATGCGAATTTTATCTCCTTCGACTTTGATGCTTATGAAACTTTCGCCTTCAGTAGTATTTGATTGATCGTGATACTAAATTTCGTCTTTATCACAAAGCGTGTGAGGGGAAGGATTTTACCAAGGTATGGGCAGCGCAAAGGGCATTGGTAATTTCCTCAGACAAATTTCTAAATATTCCTAATTCTAAAGCAGTTGGGGTTACCAGTACTCCAAACCTTATTAATAAGCCCGATATTGAATTACCAGGGGTGAAACAGGGAGCAACAAATGCAGCAACTTCGATGCAGAAACAGCACAAAAAACAGCAATTCAAGGCAGTTTGGGTATGTTCGGTAATGTTCAAGAATTGTTAGAAAACCCCGAGAATTATAGCGTTTTAGCGGCTTTTATCGAAGAATTGAATAAAGAACAAGCTCCCCGACAAGGACTCGAACCTTGAACATCCTCGTTAACAGCGAGGCGCTCTACCATTGAGCTATCAGGGAGTGTGGTGGCCAAGACATTGTCTTGCATTACCTATAATAAAAGATAAGTTCTGCATACGATCTCGGCAAGATGAGTTTATGAAATCATGGATATAAAGTTAGCCCCAATTTGTGCAAATACGATTGTTGTAGGAGCAGGCTTAGCAGGCTTGGCGGCTGCTGGTGCGCTTGCTAAGCAAGGGCAAAAGGTTATTTTGGTCGAATCTAAGGAAAAAATAGGGGGCAGAGCCACTTCCTTTGTTGATACCAAAAGCGGCGACCTAATTGATAATTGCCAACATGTAAGTATGAAATGCTGTACAAACTTACAGTATTTTTGCGAAGAAGCTAAGATTAGTCATTATATAAAAGATGAGCCAAACCTTTTTTTTAGAACTCTAGATGGCCAAACCAGTTTATTTAAGGGAACCAAACTGCCTGCCCCTTTGCATTTAGCGAATAGTTTTCTGGGGGCCCATTTCCTTTCTATGGGTGAAAAGCTAAAGCTTGGCCTAGGTATGCTACTTCTTAGGTTGACTAAAGAAACCGAGGATGCTCCCTTTTTAAATTGGCTAGAGAATCATTTTCAACCCAAGCGGTGTATCGATCGGTTTTGGACACCCGTATTGGTTAGTGCATTAAACACGCCGATGGAGAAAATCGGCTTGCATTATGCACGCAAAGTCTTTGTCGATGCATTCTGGAAAAATTCTCGTGCCTATGAACTTGGGCTTCCTACGGTGCCCCTTGGAAAACTTTATGGGGAAGAAGTATTGGCTTGGCTAAAGGAATTAGGGGTAGAGATTCTGTTTGGAAAAGGTGTCAAAAGTATCAGTGAAAATCCCGAGGTTGGTTTTAAGGTTGAGCTTGAACAAGGTAAGGTAATGAACGCAACTAATCTTGTGCTGGCTGTCCCTTTTCAAAGGGTTAAAGATTTACTTCCTACTTCCTTATTTCAAAATCCTGCAATTGAAAAACTGGATCGATTACAAACCTCTCCTATTACTAGTGTGCATTTATGGTTCGATAAGCCGATTACCGATCTTCCTCACATTGTGCTTTTAGATTCGATAGGCCAATGGCTTTTTTCTCGGGGTAAAAACCAGCAGGGTGAATTTTACTATCAGGTGGTGATCAGTTCGTCTGGCACTCTACTTCAGAATGGAAATGAAGCAGCATTAAAAATAGTGTTGGAAGAGTTGCAAAGCTTCTGTAAGGATTTCTCTAAAGCACGATTGATTCGGGGCAGGGTAATCAGCGAAAAGCAAGCTACATTTGAATCTTCTTATGGTGTGGATGAGTTTAGGCCCGAACAAATTACCGGAATAAAGGGCTTGTATCTTGCAGGGGATTACACGCAAACGCAATGGCCTGCAACGATGGAGGGAGCAGTGCGTTCTGGGTACCTAGCTGCAGAAAAAATTCTAAAAATGTCGGGCAAGAAGGTTCGATGTTTACAAAGAGATATGAATTAAGCAGGCAGGTTTAGGGAAAGTTCAGCTTGGCGTACGAGGAGCCAGATGTCGGGTTGGGAAGTGGACTCACGCAAGGCATCTAGGAAACCTTCTTTGCGGAAAAGTCTGGTGAGCCGTGCAAGAACTTGTAAATGGGTTTTGTCATCGGTGCAGCAGACGAGGAAAAAAACATGAGTTAGTTGGCCATCTGGGGCACCAAAGGGAATGCCTTGTGGAACAATCCCTAGTGCGATGATAGATTCGCCTAAGCTGTTTTTTATGGGATGGTGGGGATGAGGAATGGCGATGCCACCCGAGAGAGCGGTGCTTGCAAGTTTTTCTCTGTCGGTTAAAGCGGTTAAAATAGCTTCTGGGTTATAAACTTGCCAAGATTGTTCTGCGAGGGAAACGAGTTCTTTAAGAACCGAAGCTTTTGTAGAAGCTTTAAGTGGGTTTGCAATGCAGGCTTCGCCTAGGAACTTACTAACGAGTAATCCTTTTTCGCATTCGATAGGTGCGTGCTTTTCGAAATGAAGAAGAGTATGTTCTTCGTGGTGGTGAAGGTTGGACTCGAACCAATAGTTGATTTCGGCACGATGGAAGCGCCATTCGCCTGCAATTTTTTTGCCTGGAATTTTGCCTTTGTTGGCAAGTTTATGAATATCCCTAGCGTCCTGTTTTAAGTAGGCAGCAAGTTCATCAATAGTCATCGATTCGTGAGGCATAGGTTAAAAGCTCTGGGATTATTTCTTGGGGTTTGATTTATCAGTAAGAATGCCTGGAAGTTCAAATCCTTTGCCACCTTTAAGCAATTGAAGTTGGGCCTGTGTTTGCTGACTAAGTCCCCAAAGCCGGATGAAACCCTTGGCGGCATCGTGGTCAAACGCATCACCTTTTTCGTAGGTTGCAAGGTTCTTGCTGTAAAGACTGTTTTCGCTTTTTCTGCCAACAACAGTTGCACTTCCCTTAAACAATTTGATCCTAGCTTGGCCTGAAACAAAGCGCTGGCTACTGACAACGAATTGAGCTAGGTCTTGGTGGAAGGCGCTGAACCAGAGGCCGTTATAAATGAGATCGGCGTATTCTTGAGAGACGATTGATTTAAAGCGCAACGCTTGTTTGCTAAGGGTAAGGGATTCGATTTCGCGGTGTGCTAGGTGAAGAACAACGCCAGCCGGTGCTTCATAAACTTCGCGAGACTTGATACCAACAAGGCGGTTTTCGACATGATCGATGCGGCCTACACCATGCTCGCCTGCGAGTTTGTTTAGTTTGTTGATAAGTTCAACGCCATCCATTTTTTTGTTATCAAGACCAACAGGAATACCCTTTTCGAAATCGATGACCACATAGGCGGGGTCATTGGGGGTATGGGCAACATCTTTAGTCCAGGCAAAAGTTTCGGGGGGCGGTTCGATCCATGGGTCTTCAAGCACGCCTGCTTCACAACTTCGGCCCCAAATGTTTTGATCGATACTGAAAAGATTATCTTTAGAAATATTAACGGGAATATTTCGTTCGATTGCAAACGCAATTTCTTCATCGCGTGTCATCTTCCATTCGCGCACCGGAGCAATAATTCTTAAATCTGGTGCAAGAGTTTGGAAGGTTATATCAAATCGTACTTGGTCGTTTCCTTTACCGGTGCAGCCATGGGCAACAGCTTTGGCATTATGCTGCCTAGCTGCATCGATCATAAGCTTGGCGATTAGCGGGCGGCCCAAAGCGGTAGCAAGGGGATACTTTCCTTCATAAATTGCGCCTGCCATCAAGGCAGGCCATACGAAGCAATCAACAAAGAGATTTTTAGCATCGAGTGCAATGGCTTCGACTGCGCCGGTTTTAAGCGCCTTCTGCCTAATCGCTTCGATGTCTTCACCTTGGCCAAGGTCGACCGTGAAGGTTATAACATCTAAATCGTACTTTTCTTGAATCCAATGAACCATTACTGAGGTGTCTAAGCCACCGGAGTATGCCAGAATAACTCTATCGCGTTTTCCCTTTGTTCCTGCCATGAAAATTCTCGTTTGAATGGTAAAATGGGTAAAATAGCATTTAGCTTTCATTATCTCTATTCTTATTCTCGAGACCGTAAGAAGTATGTCAATCCCTTTTCAGCTTTTGGTTGCCGAAGGTTTTCTAAACGAAATGCTAAATCAAGCCTTAGAGGAATTCCCTTGTGAGTGCTGTGGGGTGTTGGGAGGGCGTTTTGAAACTAGGGAAACTGAAAAAATCGGAGTTGTTTCTACGGTTTATAGACTTGAAAATGCTCTCAAAAGTGAGGTTGAATTTCTATCCTCTCCTGAAAGCATGTTAAAGGTGGTAAAGGAGTTAAGGCAAAAAGGTGAAGAGATGCTGGTAGTTTATCATTCTCACCCTGTGTCTTTTCCCAAGATGAGTAAAAAAGATTTAGAAATGATCGATGGCACTAATCTTTTGCACCTAATAGTTGGGAATATCAAAACGATTCCCGAATTTGGCTTGTGGTGGGTGAACGAACAAAAAAAAGCGATTCCTTGCAATTTCATTCTGGATAATTCAAAGTAATTCCCAAAACGCAACTTTAACAAGAGGAATCCTAGTAAAGAAGGGTTGCTTTGGTTCAGTTGGTAAACTTTGCCGATTATTCAACTCAAAATGATTTAATCAATCAAACTGATAATGCGTGTTTTAAACCTTGGATGGGTTAAAAGGTCGATATGAAAGGAGATAGTTTTGCATTAGACATTCAATTAGGCAGGAGCCTCCTATGATTTTTAATTGGAAATTGGAATCGATCAAGAGAATGTTTGGTTTAAAGAAATCGAACAAAGGTTTGCAAGCAAAAAGGCTCGAGATCGAGAACCTAGAAGAACGCATCGAATGCGCCACAAAGGTTTGGGATGGAAGCTTAGCGGGGGTTGGTACCAATGGAACTGTAGCGGCAGTAGGGGCACTTGGTGCGTATGGAGAAAATGGCGACCCTACTTTTAGTTCGTTTATGGC
>Ga0209702_10007158_pt1 | contig 13809 bp, 11 predicted proteins | sample FRY01_FD_187210 | JGI IMG/M metagenome (GOLD analysis project Ga0209702, IMG submission 187210) | Freshwater microbial communities from Lake Fryxell liftoff mats and glacier meltwater in Antarctica - FRY-01 (SPAdes) (version 2) | ecosystem: Environmental > Aquatic > Freshwater > Ice > Glacier... | reverse complement strand
ATGGGAAATTCTCTATCATGATTTCATACATTCGTGAAGTCTCGACCAAAACAACGGCGACCGGGCGTGCGCTAGAGGCATGTGCCGAGGAGGCGGTTCGATAAATACCAAGTGTTTCGTCTATGTACCCGATGTCGCCTTGAAGCGCGTTGTAGATATTCAACGGCAGGTCGACGATGTTTTCCATCCTTCGAAACCACTTGGGAAATAATCCGTCAGCCGGTTTCCGGAACATGATTGAAGAAGTTGGCATAAAGGCTCCCTCGGAAACTAGGTCCCCGGCCGTAAGCCTGAATTTCCTCATGTGAGCCTTCGGTAATTCCTGGAATAAATGACCCCGGGCACTCTCATGGCGTACCCGGTGGAAAACGGTTGCGAAGTCTGTGTTTAGTTCAAGAAAATCAGCCTGTAGCTGTAGCTTTCTGGGATCAGTCCACAAATCATCACCGTCGCAGAACGCAATAAACGGGCCTTTACAGCGCGTTAAGTTATTCAAGAAGTTCTCTTTCATTCCTTGCCTGAGTGGGCTCGCGTATGTGCGAATTAGGGTAGGAAATTTCTCCCTATATTCACTTATAATCTCCTGCGTGCCATCTGTTGATGCATCATCAGATATAACAATCTCAAACGCGAAATCCGCCTCTTGGGAAAGAATACCCTCCAAAGTTTCAGCGATCAATTCCGCTTGATTAAAACAAATCACGCTTACGCTAACCTTGGGTTCAGTAGCCGCGTTCATCATCTTCACGTGATCTCACACTTCTTCCCCCGGGAAAGGAAATTTTAGCCCCATGATTCCGGACATCCCAATTATGCAGGTTCAACCATACTGGTCTGGGGACACCGAGAATCGGCTACGAGAGGTTTGGCGTTCGGGGCAGTTCTCCAATTTCGGCCCACAAGTTTTGATGCTGGAAGACAAATTTGCACAAAAAATGAAGGTTGACCCCTCGCAAGTTGTGTCTGTAACAAACGCAACCCTAGGGCTTACCGGTGCATTACAAACAAGTCGTGTCACGAAGTGGCTGGTGCCTTCCTGGACTTTCGCTGCGACGGTCCATGCCGCCTTGATGGCGGGAGTCGAAATCTCCCTGGTTGACGTTGCCGAGGAAACCTGGATAAATCGTCACATTGGGAGCCTGGAGCAAGATTCTGGTGGTTTACTAGTGCTCCCTTTCGGTTCAGGCTTGGAAGCATTCGATTGGAGTGATGATGATAGCGTTGTCATTGACGCCGCCGCATCTATTGCGGCAAAACTCCCTAGCTTGAGCACTCTTCCCAAGAATTCATCAATCGTCTTTTCGCTTCATGCAACAAAGGTTTTGGGAGTAGGCGAAGGCGGTCTTGCAGTTTTTGGCAGCACAGAGGCTGCAACCCGGTTTCGCCAATGGACGAATTTTGGATTTGACGGTCACAGAGAATCTAAGTTTGTCGGGTCAAATGCCAAAATGTCAGAAGTAGTCGCAGCGCTAAACCTCCTTCAGATCGAGGAGTGGGAGACTATTGCAGGGGGTTGGAAAGTTGCACGCTCCAGGATGGAACGTATGGCGAAGAGTGTTGGCCTAGAAAGCTTCGCCCCGCTGCAAGGTGAAAACGGCCCCTATTTTATAGCCGTATTTTCAGACGAATTGGAACGCAATCGAGTAGAAAAAATGCTAACAGAATGCCGAGTAGAGACGAGGAGATGGTGGGGTGGGGGTTGCCACACCATGCCAGCGTTCCAGAACCTCACACGTGAAAAACTAGAGACAACCGAGAGGATTGCAGCAAAATACCTCGGTCTCCCACTTTTCCCCGGCTTACAGGAAGATCAGGTCTCCCAAATTGAGGCCCAGCTATGCGGAAAACTACGTTTGTGAGTACACCCACGTTACGTGCTGAACTTGGGACTAATATTTGACAAGGGATTTAATAATTGCAAAGGTTTCTCAGATTGTGTTGCATGTAGACCCAAGACGGTCTAGATTCGGGCGCAACGTGAGGTGCAACACACACGCATCCCCGGCTTCTGCCTCGGTGCATTGAAAAGCGAAAGTGGCAACCTTTCGGGCCGGTCGGGGTTGCCCGGGGAGTGATGTGCCAAAGAATCCGGAGGAAACTGCGTACCCATTGCGCGTGACGCAGAACCGCACGAGTCAGTTCGGCGGTTCTGGCAATAGTTAGGGGAGTCCTTGTTACTTGAGAATCAAGGTTAGGATTGGGGAATGGCCCGATTTCTTAGCCAAACTGCCCATCGCTGGGCTTCTAAAATTAATGAGATGCGAATGGTTAGCGAGTTGTCCTTCGCTAATTATGCTTCGCCACCTAGACAATCCCCCTTCTCCGATTTGGTCGTTGCTCTGACCTCCTACCCCACACGCATTCAGTTCGCGTGGAGATCTGTGGAGACAATATTGGGGCAGGATGGCTTTTTGGGTACCACAGTCCTAGTCCTGTGCGAAAGTGATTTCCCGCGGCGAGAAGTTCCCAGACGACTCAGAAATCAATGCAGCCGGGGGCTCAAAATTCTGTGGGTGAAGCGAGACGGCCGGAGTTTCGACAAACTGTTGCCAGTTCGTCACGCCTATCCGGGGTCCGCAGTGATAACGGTCGACGATGACATTTACTTCCCAAACACACTGGTCTCACAGCTTGTTCAAGCCGCTGTGCACCATCCTGGGTCGATAGTTTCCTCCCGAGGTTGGAGGGTTCTGCCATCCCAACGAGATGGTCAAGTGCATTTTGGTGAGGGTTGGCAAAGATCGGAGAGTGGTGACGCCGGTCCCGGATTGCATTTGCCGGGAGGAAATGGGTGTTTTTATCCTCCGGATGGCTTAGACCCGGTAGTCGACGACTTAGAACTGGCACTGAAATTGGCGCCAACAAACGACGACATTTGGTTTTGGATACAAGCCGTCAGAGCCGGAACAGAATTTGCTTGTTTGGGAATGCGGCCTCACCTGCGGGTCGGCCCACAGACGAAGACGGATTCGCTGTCCCGCGTCAACGACGGCGTTCGAGAGGCTCAATTCCAAGATGTCATGCGATACTTCTCAGTCGACCCCGAAGGGCTGATTTGGAGAGGATAAGACAAGTTTTTGGCTATGTTTCAGTTGCCATTTCGGGATCAACACACAAAGAGTGAGACTTGTTGGCAAGCCACTTATCGAAGCTAATTTGCTCCAGGTGAGCGAGCCCGCGATCCCCGGACCAACGATTTTCCAAAGACTGGTACTTGGGCCACGATAGCCCTAACGCGGAAGCGTCGAGCACCAAGAATCTCTCTCTGAGTACTTTCAGGTAGTGCTCTGTGGTCCACTCAATACTCTCACCAATCCGGTGGAGAAAATTCACACAGTACTGAACCTCCGGGTACGGTTGCGCGCGGTTGTTCACGGGGTCCAAGTAATCCCCGCTCCAGAAATTTCTTACGTCCTCGATTCTGCCAAAGGTCATCATGTCGCTGACTCCGTAGACTCTATAAAGAAACGTATCCAAGCTGAACGTGATCAGTCGTCCCACTTGGTTTGAGGTATTCGCGAGGGGGAAATAGGAATGGAAGGAGAGAAGGCTTTGAAGCAGAAAGTTGTTCCCGAATCTTTGGTCCGAGCGAGTTTTAAGGACATATTTGGCTCCAATTCGCTCCGCTTTCCGCACCCCTTCATGCGAAGAATGCATTTGAAGGTTCCCATATCCTTGCGGAACCCTGGAAGCATCTGAAAGGACAACCTCACATAGGTCATCAAATCGAGATAAACCAGACTCCCCCTTCCACGTTGAAAGAATAATGGTAGCTTTCGGAAAGATGCGCCGATATTGGCGAATGGTGTACGCAGTGAAATCGTGCTCATGCATGATTGGGCCTTGAACCACAATTGCAATTTCCGATTCACTATCGTTTGTTCTAGAAGAATGGTGAATTTCTGTAACGCCATGTACCGGACGGAAAGTTAGTGTCACTAAATCGTGGCGCAGCCGTAACCAAGGGCGGTTCTTTGAATTCCGAGTAAGGAAAATTACTTTCCTCGGCCTCGCACTCCATCGGCTTAGAAGGCGACGGAAAGATTTCGGCAGAGACTTAACGATAAACCCCTTCCATGAAAAACCAGGGACATTTTTCGTTCCCAACACCCTTTTTCTTGGGCGGCTGTGCGTCCCAAATTATCTTGCAAATAATCTTCCAAATTGTGTGCCTCCAAGATTTCTTACTTGAACGACTAAGGCTTGAGAGTCAACACACTCCCACCTGCCTTAAAAATAAGGTTACTCTAGTGTTGCGCCGCGTTGAGCTCTTGAAAGACACCTGTCACGGCCCACGTCAGTGAGTTACCGGTGGCAACCTTACTTTCCTGCTTCAAATTGGCCGGTAATCAACTTTCTCGGTTCGAGACACTAGCGAACCCATTGTGAAAGGGCTTTCGCAACAAATTCTGAACCCGAAAGATTCAAGTGGTTTGGATCACGGTACAAAAGAACCTCGCCACCATTCTGAGTCGAAGTTTGAGTTGTCATTTCGCAAGTTAGTCCAATGCAAAACAGACCATAAGTGTCAACGAAGTCAGCGCCTGTGTTGTCAGCAATTTCTTTCAGAGTTCCGGAGATTTCAGCGGCCGATTCGTGATTGGGATCGATCCAGGAACACACTCTCGGGCCAAAAATGTACAGGCTCGTTTTGCAGCCTTCTGGGGTTATCCCCTCCACTGTGGGGATGTCATTGGTGATAACCACCCGCTTATCGAATGCCCGAAGGTAATCGACCGTTTCTCTAAGCTCTCCCGACGGGACACCACGTCGAACCCAGAAGGCGCTAACAACTACAGTCCTAATCGAATCAGTTTCAGCAACGTGCTGCACAATGTCAGCCATTTCTTGGGACCCCCCCAGAATAGGGAGCTCGTTGAGTATGTAATACGCCACCTCTCGATCAGGAACCTCCCCTGCGAGACCGAAGAACAAGTGCTCCGCGTGGCTATCCCCAATAATTGCTATCTCTACTGCCTCATCCCCCGAAGTCTGCTGGCACCGGACAAACCCGTCCCAGGAAAGCGCTCGCGATTTGATCTCCGAATCTGCGCATTCTTCAAATTCCTCAGCGACCACCTTGTGGAACTTTGTATGTCCAATGTCACCGGGAATTGATTCCACAACGTCACTCGCTAGGAGAATTTTCTGGTAGCTGCCTGATCCGACGCTCCACATCCCGAGGACGAGCATTGGAGATAGGAGGAAAAACAGCGCAGCAGAAATTCTTCTTCCTCCCGAGCGCGCTGCCGTTCCGCCTGCATGCTCAACTCGAGATAGCCGCAGGGGGTTTTCGACCAAATTGAACGTTAGCCAACTGAGTCCCAGCGTAATCATTATCAGACCCGCAGTGCTTACAATCGAGTCGGAGAGCCCAGTCTGTCGCCAATAAAAGAGGACTGGCCAGTGCCACAGATAAATTGAGTACGACAAGTCCCCTAAGAGAGCCAGCGGTCTGAGAGACATAAGCCTCGTGATCGCTGACTTCGCCTCCGCCCCGCCCCAAATCATCAAAACAGTTGCGACAACCGGCACAAGAGTGCTTCGGCCAGGCGTTTGCATGCCCTCGTGGTAGAGAACAAACGAACCGATGATTGCGGTAAGCCCAATAATGGACACGAACTCTGCCAGACGAATGGTAAGTGGCAGTTTCGCGACAAGCTGGCTCGCAAGCGCCCCAGCAGCAAACTCCCAAAACCGCCCGATGGGAGAGTAGAAGCCATTCAGGTCTATACGGCCAGCGAAATCTGGAAGGTCTAGGAAATTGAAAAGGAAACTTGAAACGCCAAGTAGGAGAAGAAACGTGCCAAAGAATAATCCTGAGCCTGATCCTCGCTTCGACAAGGCCCTAGCAAGCAAGATTAATAGCGGTACTAGGAGATAAAACTGCCATTCAACAGAAAGTGACCAAGTGTGGAGTAGAGGATTTGCCTCCGCAGCCTGTCCAAAATAGCCACCGGAAACATATGCAATAACAAAATTAGAGACCGCCAAAAGCGCGCTGACTGCCGTCCAAGCGGTGGTTTCTTGCAAAATTCGGGAAGTGAATACTAGTGATGACGCCAGCAATGTAGTGAGGACCACCGCGCCCATCGCTGGAACCAGTCGAAAGAATCTTCCCGCGAGAAACCTTGAAATATCCACTGAGCCGGTTACAGAGACTTCTTTGGTGAGAATTCGCCAGATTACGAACCCTGAAATCACGAAAAAAACATCGACCCCTGCAAACCCTCCAGGGAGCCCCAGATCAAAGTGAAACAGAAGAACCCCAGCGACTGCCAAGGCTCTGAGCCCTTGGACATCTTCTCTTCTGGATTGCGTAGACATTAGACTTAATCGTAGCGGTGAGGCCCACCCGTGGAAGTCGGAGCAACGCAATAACCCCGAAGAAATTGTGGTTTCGCCGCCGACGAAGTTCACCCCCCACCAATCCGCGACGAAGTCCCGGTTCGTCAGATCCTTCATCATTACTTCCCCCTCAACGTCCGCTTGGGTAGTAATCCGAAACGGGCGCGGTTGGCAGGGAATCAGGAAATAATCACGCATGATGTGGCACACCAACTCCGGTGAACACTTAACTTTCTCCCCCTCCAATGCGACAAACCCGACGTTGACACGTCCAACCCCAAGCACATCTCCGCTACCTGATAAACAGGTGGGATCATTTTTCTGCGAGTCGATGCATCCGTATCTGCTCGATACCGCTGCTCCCTCGCAAAGCAGGTGCTGGACTTTTTTAGGAACGCTGTCTCCGCCCACAACTCTCGGCTTCCCCTCTCCAGCTGCCGCAGACGAGCTCGTTTGGGGACGCTCGGCTCGCTATCGGTCTCGCGGGGAGTTTCAGGGTATTTTTGGCTCCAGCTACGCAAAGTGTCCGGGGCGACACCGTAGGCCTCGGCGACTTCCCGAATAGGTTCTGAGGTGGAAATCACCGCCCGGCACAACTAGTCGTTCAACTCTTGGGCAAACCGTCGACGTGTGAGGGCACATGTTGCCCTCGCTTTCAGTGACACCCTCATGTTAAGAGGGCCCAATGTCCGAAAGCACCGGGGCATTCCAATGCGCGCTAGAGGGCTTGGTGACGACGAGGAGAACTCTGTGAGGAAGGGCTCTAGACCCGCCACCGATACAGGAGCACGCTGTTCTTAAGTCTTCGTTCCTAGTGGCGCTTGGAGTTAAAAACCAGATAGGTCAAGCGGTTTCAAAAGGCTTTGCGTCTCCGGTAAACTAAATTTGAGCCTAGGCGGGTTCGGCGTTAATTCGCTAAGAATGAGGTGACGGTTTGAGGTTCGTGGACTTGTTTTTCAAGATGACTACAGCTTCACTGTCCTGGCTTTCTCGCGCCTTTTCCACTGAAAGGTTCCCTCGCTGGATCAGCCACTTGGAAGCTACTCGCCCAAAAGTTTTTTACCCGGGAGACACCTGGGTGTTGAACCGCACCGCTTGCCTAGGCAGCGATGTGCTCAAGATGGCTTTCCCTGAACTCTCGAGCAATCAGCGCTTTCACCTGCAGAAAGCGCGAATCGACTCTCTGCCCAATCACCTACTTTCTCAACCCGTTCTGAAAAGAAATATTATCCCGTTGAGATTTCGTAGCTTCATAGCTCGAGATGACGTGTGGAGCCTCGTTGACCAACAAAATTCTCGCCTGTGGGGACAGGGTTCGGCTCCCCGTTTTTGTCTTCTCGACTCTTACTCGGAACTCACAGATCAAAAGTTTAGGGTTCGAAATTCGAGCAAGTTTTTTTACGCGAATTTTTCAGATGTCTCGAAAGCGGCATTAGCTTCAGGCCTATTAAAATCAGAAGGACTTCTGGACCTTAACGAGCTGACTCTACATTTTGAAACCCTAATTTCGACGATTGCCCGCCGATGGGGTTCAATTCCCATTATCCTTCTCACTTATCCTCGAGATTTAGAAACCAGAGAGCTTTTCTTGGGCCGTTCCTTGCTCATTAGCGAGATTTTTCACCAACTCGCCTCTAGGTACGACAACGTCCATGTTCTGCGCGGGCCGCAGTCTAAAATTCAAGCTGACCCCACCGAGATTGCTGAGGACCGAGTTTTTCCCTACCACTACAACTCAAAAGTTAAGAAGGAACTCGCCGCGAACCTTGGAAAGATCTGTGCGTCGAATGGGATTTTGCACCCCCTCGAGAGAAATCGCTCCTTGGGGAAAACCTCCATTCTTAGTTAGCACGGTTTCCCACGCGAACCGCTAATATTTAGAGCTGGCTCTTGGACCCTCTTTGCATAAAGGCAGCAAAATCAAATGTCTGGGCAACGCTCTCGGTGTCCAAAAATGAATGAAAACACTCCCAAAAGCGACGTTTTTGCGCATCGCGGAGGGGATTGTCATTCGTTTGGACGGTCCTGATCAGAATCTGCAGGGTGGAGATGGAAGTGCAAGGGGCTGTTGGGTGTCTTGTAGGCGAATAAGACCTCGACATTCCTGGGTTCGAACGGTTCAAAATAGTTTGGAATCACCAGGTCAGGACGCGACTGGGTGCTTTGGAAACCACTGGCATGCATCGCAGTTTCGTCGGCTCCATGGACCAGAATATCCATGTAATCAGCCCCTAGCCGACTCACCACTTCGGACAACGCCCCGGCTGCGAGGGGGAGCTCTTCTAGATTTCCCGCAATGTCCACAACTCGAATTACCGAGGAATTTCCAACGGTGACAACCCTTATAACAACGAGAAGCACTACTCGCGTGCCGCGCCCCAGCGTGAGAAACTGGTAATCAAACCAGGGGTGTTCTTGAAACCGCTCTAAATAGTAAGTTCCAGACTTCAAAGGCTGGTTGGAAGACAGCAACTCGCCGATCGAAAAGACAGCATGCTCACTGAGTTCATTTTCATGCGACAACAGTCTGAGCCCATCTCCCAAAGTGGCGCTATGCTGAATGTTCTGACCGGTGATACTGGACTCATTCAGGCCAGGACGAAAGATTGCAAAATGGCTCATCCGGCCGGTTTTAAAACCTAAGGATTGGTAAATCGGCAATGTCGCCTCATTGAGACCAATAGCGATCACAGAAGCAAGATGTTTCTTTGTAATAAGCCAGTTCAGCATCTTAAGTCCGGTGCCTGGTGCGGCGCTATCCGAGCGTTTCCAGATTGCCAATGCAACCGTGTCGATATCGAGCGAGGGGTCAAATCGACTAAACGGAATGAACCCCAGTAGCGCGACGATTTCTTGGTCAGACTCGGCCAAAACGAAATTTATGTTCGTGCCTGGATAATCAATGTGCTGCCAAGCCATTAGGTCTGGATTCCTAACGAAAATGTGGTCATTGCGCCAATAGCTCTCAATAAAGCCAAGAATCCGAGAAAAATCCTGCTCGTTCGCTAAGCGCAACAACGTTCACACCCTTTCCTCAGTCGAAAACCTCAACTGTGTATGCGTCTTGCAATTTTTCAGGGATTTCCACCTTGGGTCATGAAGGTGGCGCCTGCCGCATCCTGCAACTACTTTCACCGAATTAGATTTTAGAGCCATCTAGAGCCCGTGAAGTTCTAACATTACGTTTGCATGGTCTTCGCGCGGGATCTCCAGGTTTGACCCAAATCGGCCTGAAGTCAGGGAGGACCTGAAGCCTCCCTGGATCCCCAACTCTTCGAGTATTTTCAGGGTGATTTCAGAGTAGTTTCCGCATGGGTGAGCCACCCAGTCAGGAGTGACTCCCAGCTGACTCTCAATCCAGGTCTTATTTAAGCTGTATTCCTCCCTCTGCACCGAGACAGCCAAGTCGGCCATCTGGGTCGGGTGCGTGTGGCTATGGAGACCCACGGAGTGACCTTCAACAACTATTTCTGCCAAATGTTCTTTCTTCATCCACACATTTTCAACCGCGCTTTTTGAATTAAAAGTGGGCGTTTGTGTCATCAATTCAAACATTATTGTTGAGTACTGCTCTCTTGAAAGCACCCGGTCCCTCATAAACCGAAACATTTTCTCGTTGCGACTATAAAAGGTGAAATTACTCAGCCAATCCTCAGGAAAACGTTCATTAAGTGATTTTTCTGCGTCGGGAATAAACTGGCCTGAGACTTCCAGGAATCGGCCCCAAAAATCGTCGAACTCTTCAAATTCTGAGGCCCGAAAAATCGCAAAGAGTTCAAGAGGATCGGGGTTGCCCATAAAAACTGAGCTGTAAACGTTGAAAATCCCCTTGATTGAGTGGGATTTGAGTACTGGGAGGGCTATATCAAATTGCGACAGAAGCGAATCATCGAACGAAAGGACGATATCCGAATCCCTCAAGCTTCCATTCAGCAGTCTTTCCAGGAAATGTTCAGGGTCGAGAATCGAATATCGACTTTTCAGGTGACAAATGAGTTGATCAAACTCGGCCTCATCAATCGAACCGGGCCGCTTCTCATGCCCCCTGGAGTGAAAGTGATGAAACATGATTCCAAATCCCATAATCTAAACCTAGTTGATAGATTCTCCTTCCATCCGCACACGCGATTGTGGAGTCTATAGATTTTAGATGGGCACCCCCAAAGTTAATGGCTTGCTGCGTAAAGTAGGCGACTGATGCAGGTTTAGGAGACAGTCTTAGTCACGCGGCCATAGAGGCCGGTGTTGACATCATGGCCTCGAATTCAATCAGCGCCAAACGCCCTAGTGCTGCTTGACGTCGTTTGCGGTGAAACGTCCGCTCAATCCACCACACAATTGCTGATCGCAGGTCTTCGGGAGTAGTCCAGGAACACCTTTTCAAGACTTTTTTGCAGCAGCGCGAAGAAGGATTCCATCGCAGGGTTATTCCCGGCAGCACCCACTCGAACCATGGAACCCACCAGCCCCTGATACTTCAGGGCGGTGATCAATTTTCGGCTTCGAAACTGACTACCCCTGTCCGAGTGAACAATGCACCCACTCACATTGCCTCGCCTGGCGACCACATTATTGAGGGCGTCAATAGCGAGGCGGGCTTCATCAGCTAATAGGCGAAATCCGAACTCCGCATCGTCCTTAGGGGCATCCCGGAGGACATTAACGCGTTGTCTTCAGCAGTGAACCGCAGGACCGACTGGTTCACGCAACCACCTGTAATATGGGAGGCCCTGGCAAGACCAACACCCGACAGGACACTGCGGCGGGAACGCTGTCAACAGCAAGCTCACTTACGAGCGGGTAAAACCTTTCCCCGGGATACTGCCCCACGAGAAATCGGCCAGGGCACGTTTCAACACTTCTGATTCTTGCTCGAACAAACGCATACGTTGCTTGGCTTCACAAAGCTCAACAAACTCTGCTGAGCTGATCCCAGGGAGGACACCTTCTTCCACGCTGGCGCGTTTCGACCAGGCCGACAACGTCATCGGGTGAATCCCGAAAATCAGCAGCAGTTTTTTCCAGGGTGACCCGTAGTTCACGATTCATAGCGACAGCGACAACGTTGCGACGGAACTCACTTCGATAAGCGTTATGCAGAAGGAACATCCTGCCAGCCAACCCTCCGGGTTAGCCACATTAGGTGCCCCCTAAACCTGCATTAGTCCCCATGCCCAAGCTCCAGAAATGCGTTCCCGCGTTTCACTAGACCATTCGCCATATTCTTCACAAGTGGATCTCCTCAGTTCACCGCGTCAGCAGATTGGGATAATTACTAATCAAATTATCAGCAAGGTATCGAGCGCCGTTCATGTTCAGGTGGTCATCGTCACCGTAGAGAAGCGCGCCACTTTCTGAGATCATTGTGCACGATTCTTCCCCGCAGAAAAATGCACGAGTTTCGAGAAGCAGAACATGGGGGTTTCCGTCTGCCCAAGAAACAAATGAGCGGAGATTATTCTGTTTTTCGATCGGAGAAACTTCTTTCGGTTGCTCGCACACCGCACCCTGACGCGAAACCCAACTCGAACCGTACTTACATCTCTCCGGTCCGAATTCAAAATCGGGAATGTCATCGGAAAAATACACCATCTTCCCCGAAGTTCTCATTCTAGACACAACGTTATCCAGTCTTGCGGGCGGGTATGGTCGCTGAGCCCAGTACCCGGTAAAAATCACGTGAAGAATTCCAGCATCGTTCTCCAGTATCGCGAGCACGTTGTCCAACTCACGGTCATACTTTTCCCGAGTCTGCAAATCGGCACGATCCCCCCAATTCACCGAGAAAAAATAAAGATTTTCGTCTTCCCACTCCTCTGAAAGTCCTGTAAAAAGCGCGATCCCATGACTGTCGCCCACCACAGCAACCGCTGCGGGAGCCCCGGGCCGTGATTGCCTGCACCTCACCGGCTCGTCCCCATCAACGTTCTCCGAGACCAACAAGTTCCAATGAACGCATTCAACTGAACGGGACTCCAAAAGAGTAAGCGTGTTCATGGTTCCTATTTCACCTGAGTGGGCCACGCTCATTAGGCCGGTCGAATCAAGCCAGGCCCATGTTCGATCCTGAAAGTGTAATAATAGGGAACTAGCTGCTATTGGAATCATGACCACCGCTAAGCACAGAAAGAGGGTCTTCGTGGCGGCGGCGTTTCGGAAGCCCCGCAACGGCCGCTCGACGAATCGATACGAAAGACTGGCAAGCCCGACGGACACCGCTACTCCTGCTTGGAGCGCCATAAAATTGTCAGGCCAAATTCGACTTACAACAAAAATCACGGGCCAATGCCAAAGGTAAATAGAGTAGGAAAAGTCGCCCACTGTAACTATCGATCTGTGTGAAAGTATCTCGAATAGCCTCCCTTCTCGGCGCGATCCAGCTGCTAGAAGCAGACCCGTCCCGACAGTTGGAAGCAGAGTCAGGATCCCAGGAGCTTGATTTTCTATGGAAACCACGACGACACTTACTGAAATTAGCAAAACTCCGATGTATCCAAGGACCGTTGCTAGGTCATGGGGAAGAGAAAAACGCCTCACTAACAGGTAGACCGCAACACCGATTGAGAACTCCCACGCCCGGGTAAGGGGGCTGTAGAAACCAAAGAGAAACTGCCCCCAGCTAAGGTCAAAAATCACAGGGAGGAAGGAGAGACTAAACGAAAAAAAGACGAAGCCCCAGACCAAAATCTGCAAGACGCCTAATTTTTTCTTTGTGTTTCCCCCGAGAAGGGCCCATAAAGTAGCGAGGACGAAAGGCAAAAAAACGTAGAATTGTTCTTCGACCGAAAGTGTCCAGGTGTGCAAAAGACCATTAGACTCAGGCGCGCTACCAAAATAACCTCCAGAAACTTGAGCAATTACCACGTTCGCCACCCCGAGAGTTGCCGCGATAGCGGTCTTCGCCGTCTCAGCGTGGCTAGAAGATGGAGTCACGAGGAAGTAGAGCGCTAAAACAGTCACGACCGAAACGACTGATAGGGCAGGCGCCAAACGCAGGAATCTTCTAAAAAAGAAGGTTCCAAATTTCAGTTTGCCTGAAGTCTCAAGTTGTTGCAAAAGCATCTGAGAAATCACAAAACCAGAGACCACAAAAAAAATGTCCACACCAAGGAAGCCTCCCGGCAGAGGCCAGCTGGCGTGATAAAGAACCACCATCGTGACCGCAATCGCGCGAATCCCTTGTATGTCGGCGCGAAAGGTTTTTACTGAAGCGCGACTTCTCACACTTTGTCTGATGGCATTCGTCCTATCCGTCTACCGGCATTCATATATTCATTTAGTTATATTTCGGATTTCTCACGCTGGGGGTTGCACCTCAGTCTAAACGATTGGTGCCCCGAGAGGGATGTGGGCTGCTGCGGGGTTTTCGGACAGTGGTATCGGTTGATTTTTTATGCTGCTAGGACTTGCTGTTTGTAAGCGTAGTGGACGTCGTTGGGCCGTTGGTAGCCAAGCGCTGAG
>Ga0209702_10007156_pt1 | contig 13812 bp, 11 predicted proteins | sample FRY01_FD_187210 | JGI IMG/M metagenome (GOLD analysis project Ga0209702, IMG submission 187210) | Freshwater microbial communities from Lake Fryxell liftoff mats and glacier meltwater in Antarctica - FRY-01 (SPAdes) (version 2) | ecosystem: Environmental > Aquatic > Freshwater > Ice > Glacier... | reverse complement strand
ACAGAGCTCTCTTTATTCCTGTAAGCTCATTTCCTTTTGCAACAATCTTATCATATACCTTTTCAAGCAACCTAGGCACTGTTGAAAATGCGAAAGGCTTTACCTCCTTCAGGTTGTCACCAATGGTTTCTAAGCTTTCGGCATAATAAATTCCAGCGCCAACATACAAATATAAATACACAAGCATCCGCTCGAAAATATGCGAAAGCGGAAGAAAGCTTAATACTTTATGCTCATTTGTTACCGGGCAAACTTCGCCTGCTGCAATAACATTCGTAATTAAATTATTGTGCGATAACATGACACCCTTCGGAGTACCAGTAGTCCCAGAAGTATAGATAAGTGTAAGGAGTTGATCTGGCTTAATTGCATCCTTATACCCTTGTAACTTATCTGCTTGTGGTTTAGATGCCCCCGTTTGCCTAATTTCAGACCAATGTGATTTTCCAACAAGTTTCTTGAAACTGTATATTTCTTTTAACTCGGGACACGCTTTTCTAACTCCCTGAACTTTATCGTAAAGCTCTAAATCATAAACAAATGCTATTTTAACATCTGAATCCTTCAAAATAAATTCAGTGTCTGAAGCAGTCATTGTAGGATAAACTGGAACACTCACAGCCCCAATCTGAGCAATAGCAAAATCTGCAATATTCCATTCTGGGCAGTTGTTGGAGATTATTGCTACTTTATCATCAGGACCAATGCCAGCATCCATCAAACCATAGCTTAATTCATCTACAGATTTAATGAAATCATCAACTCCGAGAGAAACCCAGGCTCCATCTACTTTTTTTACAAGTACATCAGCACGATTGTAATTTGCCTTATAATGAGGTAAAATGTCAATAATTCTTTTCACGAATAGCTATTTAGTACAGTGATATTTTCCAAATATACCGAAACAAACTATTCAAAATAAAAAGAGCTAATCCAAATTCATTGTTTCAGGCTTTACGGCCCAGTATGTTAGTTCTTTAACTGCTATACCTTCCTTAACAACAAATAATCTAGGAACACGCCCTTCGCATAGATCGTTAAATACAAGACCATGCATGAGTTGGTAAGGAACATTTTCTAAGTTTGAGCGGCGTACAAAAACCTCTAACGACATTGTATCTCCTGTTAAGAGCATCATCACCGGGAAATCAGGATTCTGTTTTCTAAGCACATGCATCTTATATGCTGCTCTATTACAGAATGGACAAGATAGACTGGCTAAAACCAATAGCTGCGGTTTTTCCCACATCGAACCATCATAATTGAAATTCCCGCCATCGAAGGAAATTGTATCTAATCTTTCCAAATTTAAATCGCGATCAATTGCCATTTCTCCTTCTTCGCCGTAAATCGCCCATTCGGCAGGATAGTTTAAGATAAAAGGGATAGACATAAGACCTACAAAAAGAACCCATGCCGTCCATGTTGGAAGCAGTGATTTCGCTTTGGCTCTGGTTAAATAAACACCCGTCAGCAGCATCAAAACAACGGACCAAATAAATATACCCTGATAGCGACTAATCTTCTCAACTTCAGCCAGACACACATAGCATCGGGTAAGATCTAGACTGATAGGCTGCAAGATGGATAAAACCAAAAATCCAAAAGCCAGTGCAATCGAGGAAACAATTATAAAATTCTTTTTACCCGGCAAAAAAATTAAGAGACCACCTAAAACAATGCTTGAACCAGTTAAAATGCGACTGATATATGAGCTTAAGCCCCAAGAAGACCAGTTGGCATCAACTACAACATATTCAAGGTATTCTGCGTTTTCACTCGCGAACCAACCAGCAGCAATCATTAATGCTGCACTTAATAATCTTAAAACTAAATTCATTGAGTTAGGGATAAAAAAAAAGCTGACACAAAGGTCAGCTTAATATGATTAAACTAAGAATCACTTCTCAGCCCAAGTACAAAGACCACCATTAGTACAAGCAGCTTTAGCAGTATCTGCTTCTGAACTACTTAAACCATTATAATCAACTACAGTTGAAATACCAAAGATAGAACATGTACATGTGTAATCTTTTTTGCAAGATGCGAAGAACGCAACTACTGCAACAGCAACAAGAACTTTTTTCATTTTTTGATTTGTTTTGGTTTTAAAACTCAGGCAAAAGTAATATCTAATGGATAAAAACCAAATTTTATTTATGTTTGAGGTTGAAATAATAAACTATGATTTATTCTAAAAACTTGATTACCAAGACTTTAATGTCATTTTCAATTACAATTTTATTTTTAAATTTCTATTCTTGCAAAAAATGCATGACTTGCGTATCAACCGTAACCTCCAGCGGAGCAGTTGACTACACGTATCCTGAATCTTGCGGAAGAAAGCAAACGCTTGATGTACAAGAACTTAGCTACCGAGCGAACTTAGAAGATAGTTTAACCTTAAAATGTACTAGAGACTAATGCGGAAACTAATTTATTTCATCGCCTTTGGAAGCATTACTTTTTGTTACAGTTGCAAAAAATGCACAACCTGTAACTCATATGATTCTGCTGGAAATGCTATCATAAGTGAGGTTAAAACATGCGGAAATTCTGCAGATATAGAAAAGGCGAAAGATAGGGCAAGAAATTCGGGTGCGCTTTTAGGAGGTACATTCGATTGCACGGATGAATAATCTTATCGCGTAATGACGATTTTCTTATTGATTTTGCGACTTCCATTATTTAACTGAACAATATATATTCCTGATGGAATTCCATGAAGGTCAATTGTTCCGCTTGATGCTATTTTGAAATCCCCTATGATTTGTTTACCGTTCATTGCGTGTATGCTCGCATTTACACTGCCTTTAAAATCGGTTTTGAATTGTACAAAATCGGTCGCAGGATTTGGCCAAACTTCAAAACTAGCTTGTTCAACTTTGTTAATTGAGAGTGGCGAGGCAATCCGGAAATCCCATGCACCACGACCATAAGTTACAAAACGAGCAACTTTCATTTGGTCAATATATTCTACCGACCAATAGGTTTGATCTGGGGCAATTCCAACGCCTAATTCATGCCATTCTCCCGTTTCCTTTGATAATACGTATGGTCCAGCCTCGGTAGCTGCAAAAATATATTCATCTATTGGAGTTCCTGCTAATCTGAAAACTAAGGTAGACGGCAATCCTTGAGCGTATGGAGTGAAGGAAACTCCATTATCAAATGACTTATAAACCGGAGCATTAGAATATCCACTTCCAGCAATCATGACTTCACCCAAGGTGTTTCTTGAAGGATAAATACACGCTCCATATAAATATTGCCCTTCAGGAGCATTGCTCACATTAGCTATAGTCCATGAATCACCTCTGTCTGTAGATCGATAAAATTTGCCAGTTTCAGTTAATACGTACCAATAATTGAAATTTACCTTAGAAAAAGCCATCGCAGACACGGCACCCTGAAAAATGATTGGCAAGTTTACCGTATTGATATTTCCTCCTGATGCAGTCATTTTTGTAATGCGTGCACCATTAGCCATGTAACAGATACTTTCAAACTCAGGATCGGCCATTAAAGGCGGAATCCAGAATGCATTATTCCCATCGAAATCCCAAGTAATATCACTTAGACCTCCAGCATCAGGATAAAAAATGGCAAATCCAGGGTAAACCATCCAAATACTGCTTCCGTCATCGCCACTAACAATATGTCCGTAATCTCCGCTAACAACTTGCTCAGGAGTTAATAATCCACCATTATCAGGAAACTCCCGCTGGTAACCTTGATCTTGAGACCCTAAATGCACCCAATTGGTATCAAAGACCGAGGTTAGGCTTGAGTAATATTGAGAAACCCTCAAGCCTTGCACTGAGATATTAGTCACTTGCACTCCGGTTTGAGAGTAATAGGTTCCTCCATCAGTATTGATTAGAAAAAATTCATTCCCATTCTCATTCAACAAACCATTTACTGAGGGAATGTCAGCATGTAATTTCGATAAAGTATTTTGATAGTAATCAGTCCAAGGGTTGATTCGCGTCCAAGCCGTTCCTCCATTTTCGCTTCGGTGACATTCAATATCTCCAAAGAACAGCTTATCAACCGTAGAAACTGAACTACTAAAACTGGTTTTAAAAAATGGAGATTTTGCGATATTATTTCTGAATGTCCATTGATTTCCTCCATCCGCAGAGCGATAAATATTTTCATTAATGTAAGCATACTCAAATACATTTCCATCTGGAGCTAAATAGCCCGTTAAGATTGCGTAACCTCCGGGCTGACCTGGTAATTCGCCAGTCGATACCAGTGAATCTCCGCCCACGTCGAACCTGAAAGTTTGATAATTCATCATAATTCTTGGATCGGCAAAACCGTATTGCGGGCACCATAAATCAACCGCATTCGGCGATACTGAAACAGATTGAGGTAATGTTAGCACACGAGTGAATGTTGCTCCTAGGTCGACCGACTTAAATAAGGAAATAACACGAGAAGTCGAAGGCGTAATGCGTTCTGCTATAATTGAATACACAGTTCGTAATGAATCGTCGCTTACTTGTGTTCGTATGATTCGTTCACCACTTCCACTCAAGCTGCCAAATCCTGAAGCAGTTTCCCAAGTTGTTCCATCATCGTCACTGAAGTATATCGACCGCTCTTCAGTACCAACTAAAATGCGTCTTTGCTCATTTCTATAAATAACACGCACAAGATGAATGGAACCAAAATTTAATTGGTCATTCAAAACTTGCCATTCGCTTCCATCGAGCTTGCCTTTCCAAATGTTTCCTCCATCAGAGGCCAAATAGACACGTCTTGCTGAAGTGTCATAATCGGCAGTTCGGGTTCTTCCTGCTAAATTATCACTTCCCTTCTCATTCCAAGTTCCAGTTAGTACCCCAGAAATAATTGTTTGTAAATCAGAAATCGATTTTTGCTGATCACGAAACAGGCTCATCTGATATTTATTCCAGCGATTCTGCTTTTCGATTGCTCTCCAATCAATGCCTGGAGCAGTCTTATGAATTCTTTCTATCCACTCTAATCTGCGACGAAGATCTTCACTTTCGTCTTCTTCTTTAGACAGGATCTTTGTATCGCTAGGAATCGGAAGCACTTGATGTGGTTCAACTTCATTTAGAATGAGCAATCCCGCGCTAAGCAATATTGATAAAGGAACAAGAATAAAAATAAGCTTTGTAAATTTTTGCATCTCCCAAATTAAAAGGCTAAAATAAAGTCTAAAAATTAAAAAAACACCAAACTATTAAAGAGGTTTGTCGACCAAACATGTTTTGTTTAAATTTAAGGCCGTATTCTGTCTATGAAAAATTTAAAATATTTAAGCGCATACTTCATCCCTTTGGCAGCAATTCTTGCCATTCTTAACCCAGAGAAACTGGCCTTTTTTCCAGTAATTTTCGCATTTGCGATTATTCCATTGCTCGACTATTTAATTCCTGGAAATAAAGAAAATTTGAACGAAGCGGATGAAAAACCACTTCTAGCCGAAACCCGATTTGATTATATACTTTGGTTAAGCTTTCCTATTCATTGGGGAACTCTACTCCTCTTTTTATACAAGGTGAACACAGTCGATTTTTCAACACTGCAATTAATTGGCTTGACCCTTGGAGTTGGGATTAGTTCTGGCGTTCTGGGGATAAACGCGGCGCATGAATTAGGTCACAGAAAATCTCGGTTCGAGCAATTCTTAGCCCAAGGATTATTAATGAGTAGTTTTTACACGCATTTTTTCATAGAGCACAATCGCGGACATCATAAATATGTTGCCACGCCAAGAGACCCTGCTAGTGCGCGTCTAAACGAAACAGTATATCATTTTGTAATTCGTTCAATTATTGGTTCCTACCGCTCTGCTTGGCATATTCAATTGGAACTACTTAAGAAAAATGGGCTTTCATTTATCAGCTTCAAAAATAACATGCTCATTTACACCGTGTTGCAATTAGCAATATTAGGCTTTATTTTCTCCTTCGGAGGATGGTTGCTTCTGCTTAGCTTTTTGGGCACTGCAACCATAGGAGCTTTAATGCTCGAAGTGATTAATTATATTGAGCACTATGGCATGCAAAGGAAGCTCATTGCTGAAGGAAAATACGAACGTGTAATGCCCTGGCACTCATGGAATGCAAATTATCCTTTGGGACGCATCATGCTTTTTGAACTCACTCGTCACGCCGACCATCACTATAAAGCTTCAAGAAAATATCAAGTCCTTCGTCATTGGGAAGAAAGTCCCGAATTACCCGCTGGATACCCAGCAATGATGCTACTTTCAACAATTCCACCCTTGTGGTTTGCTCTCATGAATCCAAAAGCAGAGAAGGTTAGAAAAATTCCTGTAAATCATGATCTAAGATTTGAGATAACTGATTTATGATTTGCCTGCTGATAAATTTGGTATTGAGAATTAAGTATTGAGACTTGATGATAGTACCTATGTTGGATATGATTCTTCTTAAATCTTTAGTTTGATCTAAACGCTGAAATGGTTGAAGAATTCACTTCCTACTTTGTACTTTTTACTTTCTACTTCTTACTTCTTACTTCCTCCTAAGTTTGGTATTAAGATTTAAGTACAAAGTATTAAGACTTGATGATAGTACCTATGTTGGATGTGACTCTTCTTAAATCTTTAGTTTGAACTAAAAGCTGAAATGGTTGAAGAATTCACTTCCTACTTTGTACTTTTTACTTTCTACTTTTTACTTACTACTTCTTCCTTCCGCCTAACTCGCCCTCCTTACATCTCTCGAGGAGCCTTGTCTATCTGGCATCACAACAATGTCAGCAATGGTTATTCTAAAAGGTGCTTCAATAATATAGCGCACTAACTCGGCAATATCAGCTCCGGTTAATGGATCAATGCCTTGGTACACTTTTTTGGCTCTTTCATCATCTCCATGAAAGCGAACAAGAGAAAACTCGGTTTCAACCAAGCCCGGACTAACGGTGCTCACCCGAATTCCCAATGGTAGCAAATCAATGCGCATTGAGCGAGTTATTGCATCAACCGCATGTTTACTTCCGCTGTAAACGTTGCCCGATGGATAAACTTCTTTTCCTGCAACTGAGCCAACGTTTACAATTTGAGCACCTTCGACATTCTTCATCAGTGGAATGATTGCATGACTTAGGTATAAGAGTCCTTTTACATTGGTATCAATCATTCTGTCCCAGTCGTCAGGATTCCCATCTTGCAAGGGTTCCATTCCTGCTGCTAATCCAGCGTTATTGACTAAAACTCGGATTGACCTAAATGCTTCGGGAATTTCGTTTGCAAACGCTTCAACTTCTGGGCGATTCCTAATATCGAAGACAGCTGTGTAAACTTCAGCTCCAGTCTTTGATAATTCTTTTGCAATGATTTCTAATCGGTCGGCGCGTCTTCCTGTCAGGATTAGCTTTCGTCCCGCGCGAGCGAACAAACGGGCACATGCCTCACCTATTCCTGAGGTCGCTCCCGATATTAGAATTGTTTCGTGGTTCATAGTTGATAATTTCAAAAACAATAAGTTTTAGTCGCTCCAAATCACTTAGTAATAAAAGAGCAATAAAGAAAAATGGTAATGCTGGGATTCGATATCTGACCAAATTCCCCAAAATTGGTGTGCTTAATCCCATAATTGCATATAGAACAATCACAAAGCTTAAACAAAACCAAATTGCTTGTTCTTTGGTTCTGGTTTCCGGTTTTTTATAGAGTCCAATAGTCAAGATTGTGCAAATAACAATACCGGCATTTTCAAATGCAGCGAGCCATTGAAGTCCATTTTTGGCATCTAAAATTCCAGGACGAAAGGCTGCGTTTATGAATGCTTCAGGCAAGTTTCGTAAAAAGCTCCACCAATAAGGTTGCAAAGGCTGCATATCTAGCACACTTCCAGCATCGGTATAAAATGCCATTCTCAGCATGCTCTGTTGCATGAAAGAAAGGTGCGACATAACATCCAACGCAGGAATAAATGAAGAGACTGCCCAAACTGCCAATACGCCAATAATCAAAACCGAAAAATTGATAAATCGAATTCCTAAATGCTTGAATTTGTTAGCTATAAACATGGCTAGGATTGCAGGTATCAAACAAAACAGAACGTAAACTTTTAGCAATACAAATCCCAAAACCAAGAAAATTATGGTGAAAATATCCTTCATTCGGAATTCCCCATTATTCCATTGAAATACTTTGTAAACCAGCATTCCAACGAGCATTATTAATGGTGCTTCCTTCAATAGTCCTGAGCCCCAACAAAGTATCGAAGGCGTTAAGAAAATGACTGCAGCCAACCAAAATTCTTTACCGGGCAAAAAAGCTACGAACGACTTATAAATAAGTATCAATCCACTTAACGACATTAGATTAAAAACCATTAAATGAACAACATAGCTATCAAAACTGATAATTCTCAACAGCGCATGCAAGCGAATAATAATGCGATTATCGTTCATTAAACCCAATCCTGAATCAAAAGCTTTTTGCCAATTATCCATTTTCAGGAAGTACTTATCGTAGTAAGGTGAGTTATAGTCAATGCCAACAATCATAGACCAGTAATCTTTCTGGTTAGATTCAAATGCCTCAAACATGAACCTACTGTCGTCGAAGAGCTTAAAGACATCTGCTGTGCTTCTGTCTCTATAAATTTTGGTGTAAACCCAAGCCAAAGCTAAACCACACAAGACCTTAATAAAGAAAAGCACAGCAGCACTATAAACCGGTAGTCCAGGAATCCGGAATCGCTTTAGCACAAACAAGGCGGCTAAGAAAAAGATGGCGTATAAAAGAGAAATGACTATTTCCACAACGCAGTAAAGGTATTCAATGCGATCAGCTGTTGGTACATTGTGTTTTGAAAAGGATAGATTATCACATACCTTTCAATCTTCATTATAAAATGGAATTAAAGGTTCAAAATCATCGGTGGTTGGTCAACAAACTTGGTCGTGGAGATGATTTCTTAGTTGCATTTCATGGGTATGGACAAGATAGTTCTTGGTTTGAGAATATTGAGGAACTATTAGGTGACAAATACACCATCTTGGCAATCGACCTTGCTTATCACGGCACTCAGGCAGATTTACCCAAATCTATCGTTTTTGATAAAGGCTATGCTTTAGAGTGGCTTGCTGAAATAATGGCACTAAATAATAATTCCAAATTAGGGTTCATTGGATATTCTATTGGAGCTCGTGTTGCACTCTCCATAGCAAGTTGGTTTCCAGAGACTATCTCTGAGATCTATTTATTTGCTCCAGATGGTATGCCCGTTTCTAGAACCTACAAATTACTTACAGGAACATGGCTTGGAGCGAAGCTTTTCAGAGGATTTATTAAAAAACCGGGATTTGCCTTTGGCCTTATCGGCCTTGGAAAAACCACAAAGATTCTTCCAAAGAAAGTTGCTGAGTTCTTCAGAAATGAAATTTCAACTCCAAACAAAAGGCAACAATTATTCGATACTTGGATGACTTATCGAAAAGCACTTCCTAATTATTCAATTTTAGCGAAGCAAATGAAAGATAAGCACTTGCCCATTACATGTATACTTGGCAAACAAGACCGCGTAATTCCTTTAAAAACCACACGTTCATTTGCCATGAAAAGCCTACCAGGTATTGAATTGATTGAGTTAGAACTTGGCCACAATTTACTAAGCGACAAAGGAATGCGACTTTTGAACGAATACTGGCAATGAAAAAAGCAGCCCAAAGAGCTGCTTAAATATTGTATTATAAACTAGAGTACTATTGTAAAAACTCATCTTAAATTATTCAGATCGAGCTTGTCGAAACTAACTGGCTTTTTACTAGTCCAGCTGAGCTTGTCGAAGCTTACTGGCTTTTTACTAGTCCAGCTGAGCCTGTCGAAGCTTACTGGCTTTTTATTAGTCCAGCTGAGCCTGTCGAAGCTGTCGAAGCTGACGTTGACTAGCGCTTATGCAATTTTGCAGAAGAAACCGTCAAACTTTTTCTGCCTTTAGCACGACGAGCAGCTAGTACACGACGACCATTAGCCGTTGACATACGCTCACGGAATCCGTGTTTATTTCTTCTTTTTCTATTTGAGGGCTGGAACGTTCTTAACATGCCTGTAAAATTGGGATTGCAAAAGTAGTCCGATTTTTTAATAATGCAAAATCAATTCGCAAAAAATTTAACTAAAACGATTTTCGTGCTGTAACAAGCAGTAAATCTATTTCTTCCGCGGTATTAAATGCGTGTAAACTTATGCGAATTCGCTCTTGATTGCGAGGTACAGTAGGATATCGTATTGCTTTTACCATAATTCCAGCCTTCTCAAGCTCTGATGCATACTTTAATACATGTTCATTGCCCTGTGCTTTCAAGGCCATTATAGGGCTTTCACATACTTCATTTGTTAATAATCCTTGTCCACGAAAGGAGTTATTGAAATAATTGATAATCGAATGAAGCTTAAAACGTTCTGCAGAAGAATTTTCGAGCCTCGCATAAGCTGAATCAATTAGAGCAACTAAATAAGGAGAAAGTCCGGTTGAGAAAATAAACGATCGGCTATAGTTGATCAATAAATCTCGGAGCAATTCATCCCCAACAATGGCAGCACCTTGGCATCCTGCAGCTTTTCCAAAACCATAAATACGAGCAATGCAATGCTTTAAAACATCATCAGAATGAACTAAGCCTTCTCCATTTGGACCAAAAACGCCTAAGGCATGCGCTTCATCAATGATTAAAAGTGTAGAATTTGCTTCACAGATTTTCGCTAATTCATCGAGCGGAGCAGTGTCACCATCCATTGAATATAAACTTTCAACTACAATATAGATAGGACTGTTAGAAGTCGAGATCTTCAGCCTTAAATCATCCATATCGTTATGTTTGAATGATTGGGCGTTCGCAAATGACAGTCGAATTCCGTCTCTAATAGATGCGTGCGAGGCCTCATCGAACAAAATTGTATCACCTCGTTGAGCTATAACTTGGTACAAACCAATATTTGCCTGATATCCCGAAGGGTATAATAAAGCGGCTTGAGCATGATGAAACTTAGCAATACGCTTTTCAAGATGTTCTATTTCCAAATTGTTTCCGCTAATCAATCGCGAGCCACTTGCTCCAGATTTTAAAACAGTGTTGAAGGGAATTGCAGAATCAGATTCTCGGTTGAATCCGAGATAATCATTTGAGTAAAAGTCGATACCCTCCGAAAGAATCTTCAATTGTCGATATTGAAATTCGTCGCTTAGCTTTTCTAATTTCGTACTTAAATGTTTTGGAAAACTCATAGTATACCAAGACCGTCTTTTATTAATTTAAAATTTTAAGGTATTATGCCGATGCAATAGCTGTTTAGTCTCATGAAATTTGACTGCAACAAATATGCTTTCGTTATTACTTTTCTTCCTTCAGTTTACGCTTATGTTCTTCTACCAAAGCAATTATTCTCAAGAATTCTGGTGTATTTGGATGTTCAAATCCTAACTTTTCGGAAGTATGAAAGTCCTTCGCGGCATTTTCGTATTCGCGATTTAGAAAGCGTGCTGCACCTCTGAAATAATAAGCTTTGGACACATCACTTTTCACGAAAATGGCGGTATCAAATGCTGATGCAGCCGCTGCGTATTCCGATTGATATAAATTTAACAATCCAATATTGAAATATGTCTCAAATCTATGCGGCTCTCCGCGTGCCGAGGAAATTTGAGCAGCTTTTTGCAAATCACTCAGCGCTAACTTTAATTGGTATGTTGGAAATGCTTGACTTCCGTAGTTCCTTATTCTTGCATAAGCGCGGTTATTGTATGCAGGAACAAAACTCGAATCTATTAGGAGAACACGATCAAAATCAAACACAGCTTGCTTGAAATTCTCACGCATCAAATAACAATTGCCTCGCTCAAAAAATGCCGGTAAATAATAGGAGTCCTCAACTGTTGCGCGTGTAAAACTATTAATCGATTCAGTTAGATTTCCCTTTATTCTGTATGCTATACCTAACAAAAACATAGCTTCAAATGGTGTTTTTTCTGAAGAAACAATCTTCTCCAGTCGAACAATGGCTCCTTCTGCATCTCCAAAACGAATCAATTGCATTGCCTCTACAATTTGTGAATCTTGAGAACTCACAAAGCGCTCTGCATCTAAATAAGTTGGACTAACCTGAGCAATTATCAGATTAGTCCAAACGAATATGATTCCGAGAATGGAACCTAATGATTTCATAAAAAAATGCTTAAGCTAACTCTCCAGCACTTTCCTTCTTCTTATTCTTAAAAGGCTCAGTTGGAGTAAGTCCCAAGATACGAAACATCTCCATATCCTGGTCAAAATCTGGATTCGGTGTCGTAAGTAACTTTTCTCCAGCGAAGATTGAATTTGCTCCTGCCAAGAAGCACAATGCTTGTCCTTCTATAGACATTTGTTGACGACCTGCGGATAAACGAACGACTGTTGTAGGAATCACTATTCTCGCAGTAGCAATCATCCTAACCATTTCCCAAATCGAAACTGGTTTTTGATTTTCCATTGGAGTTCCTTCAACCGCAACCAAAGCATTAATTGGAACAGATTCCGGAGGAGTTGGCATATTCACCAATGTTTGAAGCATGCCGCATCGGTGTTCCGACTTCTCACCCATTCCGATAATTCCTCCAGAACATACAGTGATATTTGCTTTTCTAACGTTATCAATCGTCTTTAAGCGGTCGTCGTATGTGCGCGTTGAAATAATGTTTTCGTAATTTTCTGCGGATGTGTCCAAGTTATGATTGTATGCATACAAACCAGCATCAGAGAGTCGTTGAGCCTGATGCTCGTTCAACATTCCAAGTGTGCAGCAAACTTCAAGCCCCATAGTGTTAACAGATTTAACCATCTCGATAACGCGGTCAAAGTCGCTATTATCGCGCACTTCGCGCCAAGCTGCTCCCATACAAACACGAGAAGAACCTCCATCTTTTGCTTTTTGAGCCAAAGCCATCACCTGATCTACCTGCATCAATTTGTGCACATTTATATCGGTATGATAGCGCGCCGCTTGCGGACAATAACCACAATCCTCCGGGCAACCTCCAGTCTTAATTGAAATCAAAGAACTTACCTGAACTTCAGAGCCTGTGTGATATTTTCTATGTACGTTGGCAGCCTCAACAACCAGTTCTAGCAGGGGTTTGTTGTAGACTTCTTGGATATCTTCTAGAGACCAAAACTTACGTGATTCACTCATAATATTAGAATTCGATTCGACAAAAATACGTCGAGTTTTCAATTATACCGCGCAAGGTAAGGAATCCTGCTACTGAAATACATTACTTTTGTGGCATGGAGATGCATATTCTCACCGTTGTACCCGAGTTGTTGACGAGTCCATTCAGTCATTCTATACTGAAACGCGCTCAAGATAAAGGAATTGCAAAGGTGGTCGTTCACAATATTCGAGATTATTCTACCGACAAACATAAAAGTGTGGATGACTATGCCTTTGGCGGAGGAGCTGGAATGGTGATGATGATTGAGCCAATTCTTCGATGCATTCAAGCATTAGAAAAAGAGGGAGTCTTTGATGAGATTATTTTCATGACACCTGATGGAACTCGATTCGATCAAAAACAGGCCAATCAAATTTCCACATTAAAACGCATTGCAATTCTATGCGGACATTATAAGGGAATTGATGAGCGGCTTCGAGAACATATTGTAACAAGAGAAATTTCCATCGGGGACTACGTACTTTCTGGTGGAGAACTTGCCGCGGCGGTAGTTGCGGATGCCGTTATCAGATTAATTCCTGGTGTGTTAAACGACGAAACTTCTGCACTCACCGACTCATTTCAAGATGATTTGTTAGCACCA
>Ga0209702_10007151_pt1 | contig 13821 bp, 17 predicted proteins | sample FRY01_FD_187210 | JGI IMG/M metagenome (GOLD analysis project Ga0209702, IMG submission 187210) | Freshwater microbial communities from Lake Fryxell liftoff mats and glacier meltwater in Antarctica - FRY-01 (SPAdes) (version 2) | ecosystem: Environmental > Aquatic > Freshwater > Ice > Glacier... | reverse complement strand
CACCCGAGCGCGTGAGACCAACGCCGCCGGTGAATCGATGTGGCAGATGGATCGTGCCCGCTTTGTCGCGGTGCTGCGGCAGATGGGTACCGCCCTCGGCATCCCCCATCCCGACGGCCCGCGCGACGGCGGCATCCGCGAGCGCGACATCACTGACCCGCTCAGTGTCGCCCGCTTGCAGCTCGTGGTGAACACGCAGCTCGAACTCGCCTATGGCCAGGGTCAATATCTCACCGCGCTGGACGAAGACATCCTCAACGAATGGCCCGCCTGGGAACTGGTCCGCATCACGCCGCGTGCCGCCGAGCGTGATTGGTCAACTCGCTGGGCGGAGGCCGGCGGCACGCTGCCTGACGGCCGCATGATTGCGCTCAAGACAGACGCCATTTGGGCGAGGTTGTCGCGTTTCGGCAAACCCCATCCGCCCTTCGACTTCAACAGCGGCATGGGCGTCGAGGAAATCGACCGCACCACCGCCGAAGATCTCGGACTGCTCTCCATGGACACCGCCGCCGCACTGCGGCAGCTCGTGTGGGGTGGCCTCATGTCCGACGCCGAAAAACGCAGCGGCTACAAAGCCAATAAACCGCAGCGGCTCCAGCCCATCGTGCCGCCCCAGACGGCCAGCGTGAAGGGGCTGGATGCAGCGACGCGCACCCGCCTGATCGAACTGTTCGGGGATCAGGTCGAGATCACCGACGACACCGCCCGCTGGCTCCCCCCGATTTTGCGGCCGCCAAAAAAAACACGGAATAAATAACAAATTGATTTGACGTCAAATCAACCGGGCCTATAAATACTCCTGCCCACAACGGGCAGAAGTCACACCTCAAAAAATATGAAAACATACCTCGTCACAATCGGAAAAATCAACGTCGGCATCATGGGCAATGAATTCGCCGAAAACGCAGCCCCTCGGGCAATCAGGGCCAGCTCACCACGTGCTGCCGCTGCCGCAGGCATGGGCACCCGCGCCAGGCTCACCACTGAGCATGACATCGAGGCCGTCTATGCGGTAGATGCCGACTTCGGGCCTGACGGCAGCATCCGCTCCGACATCCGCGCCGCAAAAGTGGAGGACGTTGCGTGAGCGAAGATGCCTATTACACCGCGCGCTTGCTTGGTCCGGTCACGCCGCAACGATTGTTCCGCCAACCTGGCGCTGTTCAGGAGGGCATGGTCATACGCCTGGCCAAGGCAATAATCACTGGCGGCGCTACGCACCGCGTCTCCGCAAACTCACATACTGGCGAAAAAACATGGCTATTGCGCGACGTGTCGCCAGCAGAATGGTGGATGATCGATACCAGCATAGAGGCCGCCTCACGGGCGCTGCTTGCGGCTGCCACGGATGCAGTCCAGGGGCGCGGAGATATGACACCGGCGGCGATACTGGCGGTGCTAGAGACGTGGGAGGTAAATGATCAGTGGACTGTCATCGTCGCGCGCGATCCGGCCGCGCGAATGGGCAACCCTAAAACAACGGCGCGGCAGTTGGAAAAATCACTCGCTTATTCAGCGCGCCATGAAACGAAATAAAGCTGGGGCTCCAGACGGTAACAAAAATGCCGCCAAAGCGGCAACCGAACGGTTGCCGTGGCGGATGCCCTCGCGGTGGGGCATCCGGCAGGAAATCGAGCGTCGAGCAAAGGCAAAAAAACAGAAACCAATTTCGGTTCTGCGCGAACTTTTCGGCACGCGCCAAGAAAAACCATGAACCCAACCCCTCCGCCTCCCAACGCCGCCAATGCCACCGCCTCTTTTGTGCGGATGTTTAAGCCTCAGTTCGCGCCGCTCGTGCAGGCCGGCACGAAGCTGCAAACCGTGCGGCCAACGCCCAAGCGGATGCCAAAAGTGGGGGATAATATCAGCCTGCGCTGCTGGACCGGCAAACCCTATCGCTCCAAGCAGCTAGTGCTGATGGAATCCATTATCACCCGCGTGGACACCTTCAGCCTCGATACATTTCCGACGCTGCGCATCAACGACCTTGGGCTGAAATCTCGCCGCGCCTGCGACGAGTTCGCCCGCGCTGACGGATTCGCGGATTACCTCGCGCTCTTGGACTGGTTCAGATTGACGCATGGACTGCCGTTCGAGGGCATCGTCATTCATTGGCAGAACAAAAAGTTCAGCGACGCGTAGCGTTCGCTGCAACATCCGTTCGCCCAAAACTTTCCCCACTTTACTCCCATGATCAGCGGCAAAGTCATTACCCTCGGGCTTGAGCAAACAGCACACAAGCTGCGTGCTCTCAGCCTCAAGCTGGCCAAGCCCGAGCGGGCATTTAAAGTCGCGGGTAACGCGGTCGCGAATCGATTGAAAAAACACTTCCGCGAGCGCAATCAGGAGCCGAATAAAGAGGGCTGGAAAAAATCTGGGTACTGGGCGCAAATCCGTGACAGCGTGCAGGTGTTAGAGGCAGCGGGGGGCTGCATCGTGCAGATCAATGATCCGCGTTTCAATCTGCGCTACTACGGCGGGGTCGTCACCCCGAAGCGCGGCAAGGCCCTGGCGATCCCGCTGCATGAGCAGTACAAAGGTGTGCTGCCGAGCACGTTTCCAAAAGACAAATTTTTCTTTCTCCCCAGCAAAAGCGGTGGCGACAATGTGGGCATCCTCGCGGAGGCGCTGGGCGACAAAAAAATCCGCGCCGCCTATCTGCTGCGCAAAAAAACCACTCATCGCGCTGACCCCAAAGCGCTGCCGCCCATGAGCGTGCTGCGCGACGAGGCAGTGACCGCGATGGAGCGCTTCATCGCCCGCGAGCTCGCGAGCTCGCGCGGCGGGCGTGAATAGTGCGCTGCGTCGCGTGCGAATAGTGCGGCCAGTGCATTTCCCCGCATGGCGATGGAGTGCGTGAATGCGGTATGGCAACCGCCGCTAAATTCACCCCACTCACCAACCGCAGCAGCTCCGCCAAGGACGCTGTTTTCACGTTGCCTGACGATGGCTTCGTCCAGCTCGTGCCGATGGGAGAGGCCCCGAATGTGCTAGACGACGGTAGCCCGAACGGGCAACGCATCATCCAGGTCGTCGATGAAGCAGCGCTGAGCGCGATGATGAATAAGCTACTCAATCGCGACGGCGAAGAGCTACTGATCGACGACGAGCATCACAGCCACGACGCGAGCAAAAGCACCGACGCCAATGGCTGGCAGCTCCTCAACAGCGACTCTCTCGTCATTCGCGCGGATGGCCTGTATGGATCGCCGCGTTGGAGCACGCTCGGTTTGGAAAAACTCGTCGGCGGCGTGAAACGCTACATCTCGCCGGAGTTCCAGCCAAGCTCCATCGTGCCGCTCGGTGGCAAGCGCTACCGCGTAACCGAACTCACTGGCCTGGCGTTGACCAATCGCCCCGGATTCCGCCGCCTGCAGAAGGCCCTGACCAATCGTGATGCCGAGGACGGCATCGACCCCGCAACCCAACATACTATGCACAAAGCACTGCTCGCCGCTCATCTCGGCCTCACCGAATCCGTCATCGACACACTCGATGAAGACGCGCTCAAGAACCGCTTGAGCGCCGTTAAAGCCCAGGCCGCGCAAGCGGTGACCCTGCTGGCCGATGCCGTCGCACTGAAGAACCGCGAAGCCGATGAATTCATCAACACGCACAAGGCCGTCATCCCTCCGAATGAGGCGGTGCGGCAGTCTTTGCGCGACGCCTACCTCGCCAATCGCGAGACCGCGAAATTGATCATCGATGGCTTCACTGCTGCCCGTGGATCCAACACGGATGACGGTCTCACTCCGGAGCAGCGCGAGCGCGCGAACAAACGTCCGCTATTCAATCGCTCGGACGCGCAAGCGCCGGAAAACGCCGAAGCCAAAGTCGCTGCCCTGCACAATCGGGCTCTTGCCTATCGCGACACACACAAGGTGAGCTACGAGCGCGCCCTGGCTGTCGTGCGCAGCCAGCCTGAATCCTGAATCCTGCATCATCAACCCTCTATTCTTTTCTATATCCTCTCATGAAAATCAAATCTGACTCCTTGGCGGTGATCACCGCCGCAACCGACCAGCGCACCAAAGAAGGCTTCTTCGTTGACGCAGCTGGTGTCATCATGGCCTCCGCTACCGCTGTACCCGATGGCCTCATCACCGATGGCGGGGACACCGGAGGTATTACCACACTGGTCCCGTGCGCTGGGGGCACGCCGGGCATCTTCGGCGTCAAGCTCAGCGGTACGCCAGGCTCCGTCGTCAAAGGCTCGCGCCTCGTGCTTGTCAATGACGGCACGGCGAAGATCGACCCCGCTACCGGCGCGCGCGTGCAGGTGGCAGAGGCCCGCGAAGCTGGCACCGCTGGCGAAATCATTCAGGCCGTCCTGATCAACCCGCCCGTGGTGTTGAGCTAACCCATGCTGCTGACCTCTCACGTCTCACTTCGCGCGTTCTTCATCACACACACCTCACACTCTTATGGGAACCTCATCCGCCACTCGCAATACACACCTGAGCAACTACGCCTTCGGCGTCGCCCAGGACATGCAAAGCCCGCTCGCGCGCTTTTTCTCTCCGCTGGTTCCGACCGGAACCAGCGGGGGTCAGTACAAAAAGTACGACGACAAAAACGCCTTCCAAGTCTATGACACCCTGCGTGCCATTGGCGGCGAAAACCGGCTGATCGACTTCGCCGCTACCGATCCGTTTTTCAACTGCAAGCCGCGCGGCTTGGCTATCGCCATCGATGATACCGAGCGCACCAAGGCTGGTGAAACCGGACAAGCGCAGCTTGAAGAAGCCAAGGTCAAAACGCTCGTCTCGACCACAGTGCTCTCGAACGAGAAAACTGTCTTCGATGCCGTGCTCGCTGGCGTCGCCGCCGTGGCCAGCGTGGGTGTTTGGTCGGATGCTGACGTCGATCCCGTTGATGAACTCGACGCGCAGCTTGAATCCATCGCCACGGCCACTGGCATGATGCCAAACCGCATCGTGTTTGGCCTCGGCGGGTGGCGCGTTTTCCGCAACCATCCCAAGGTCAAGGCCCGCCAGCCTGGTGCCGACTTGATCGGCATTACCACTGAGCAAGCCAGCCGCATGGTCCTGAATCCGGGCATCGACATCCGGGTCGGCCTCATGAGCCGCGACACCAAGAAGTTCGGCGCGGCCAAGGTCGCGGTGAATCTGATCGGCGCGGAGGTTCTGGTGTTCTTCAATCAAGACAACCCGACACAATATGACCCCGGCTTCATGAAGACCTTCACCCCGCGTGCCGGTGCCATTGATTCGGTAATGCAATACCGCGACGAAGCCCGCAACAGCGACATGTACAAAACCAACTGGGAGGATGACAATGTTGTCGTGTCCACCCTGCTGGCGCGTCGCCTGTCGCTCTCCTGATCCGCCATCGGTTTGACTCCACCGGCGCGGCGGCTCCCACCCGCCGCGCCCGTTGTTCCAAAACTCTTGATTGTCTCTCATCTGTATGTCTTGGATTACCCCCACTGAAGCGCACATTCTGACGCGCGTCTCTGGCCCGGAGCTAGACGCGTTTCGCGGTGCGGCACTAGCGACCGGCCAGGCGGATCCCATCGCCGAGCAGATCAGCATCGTGATCAGTTTCATGCGCGGCTACATCGCGCGCTGTGCGAACGTGGATATGACCACGAAGACGGCGGGCACCATCCCCGCCAGTGGCCTCCATGCGTTCCTCGACATCATCGTACCGACCATCCAGGGCCGCCCCGCCGGGGCCGTGATCGAAGGCACGAGCGGCATCCGCCTGGACGCCCGTAGCGATGCGATGAAGTGGCTCCGTGATGCCGCTGACTGCAAAGTAGCCGTCGATGAAGTACCACCGTCCACCGCCGAGGGCGCACCGATCCCGGCCCCGCGCATCACTGCCCGCACACGCCCGAACACGAGCGGCATCTGATCCACAGATTACGCAGATTTCACCGATTTTTTTATGCCCGCAAACGTCACCCCAACAGTCGCCGACAAGCTCTCTGGATATGAGAGTCAGAGCGGCCTGCATGCGCTGTTGGAGGCGGTGTGTGCCGAGCTGCGCACGCAGCCGCTGTTCGCGGCCAAGGGGCTGCGCGTGCTGCCTGAGTATGACGGTGACCTGCTCAACAGCCTCAACGCTGTTCTCAACAAAAAGTTGAGCGTGATTGCCGTGGTCAGTTTCAGCACGGTGAATGCCGATCATAAATCACTGAGCACGATGCTGGGAGATATTCACCTTGAGGTCGAGCTGTTTGAAAATGTGCTCATCAATCAAGGCACGACCGGCACGCGCGTCAGTGCGCTGAGCTTTGCCGAGGCCGCGCTGGGGCATCTGCATCAGTGGGCACCGGACGCTTCGGCGGTGCTGATCAATCCGCAGTCGCTGCGCATGCAGAGCACCGCAACGCTGCAAATGGACAAAGAGAAGTCCGACCTCAAAAGCGGGCTGGTCTGCTACGTCGCCCGGTTCACCACCGCTCAATGTCTCGTCTGCCACTGCGCTTAATTTCCCCCCACAATAACAGTCCACCTCCCCCTCTATCATGGCTACTCCCCGCTGCGGCGTCATCGCCGGTCCAGGTAAAATCGTCACCCCCACCGGCACCTACGTCACCACCGGCGACATCAAGATCGACATCTCGCGCGACACGCGCGAGCTGACCAGCGCCCTGCGCGGAAAAGTCGGCAGTGTGATCAAGGGAACCAAGCTGAGCATCAAAGCGGAGCTGGTGCCGATCCCGTCCTATGCAGTCGAGCTGATCACCATGCAGCCCAGCAACATTGGCAGCAGTATCTTCGGCTGCACCGATGCGTACATCGACATCTTCGGCCGCGATGGTGTGAAGCTCCGCTTCGCCGCCGGCGGTCTGCGCCAGCCGGGTGCGGTGAAGTTTGGCGATGCCAATTTGTACGGCGAATTTGAGTGGGGCGCGGTCGTTGGCAACGACACCGATATTGGCACACTGGAAACAGTGCTCGCGGTCTCCGCCGCTGCGTTCACCGAGCCGCGTGCCGCTGGCGATGCCAGCCTGTGGCAGACCAAGTCGGGCGTCCTCGTCTGGGGTGCCGCGCCGTCCGCGCCTTTTGATGCGGTCATCAGCGAGGATACAATCGAGATCGCCGTGAAGTATGATCTGCGACAGCGCATGAATTCACGCGACGGCATGTACGATGAGCTGATCAAAGGCGTCACCGTTGAAGTGAAGCTCAAGCCGCAAGAGATGACGGTGGCCCAGCTCCTCACCAAGCTGGCGGTGGACGGTCCGAATGCGGTGCCTGGTCTCAACCTCGCCACCATCGCCTCCGTCATGCAGATCAATACTGCGCCGCAGGCGGTGGGCGATCTCATCTGTGATCTCTCCGCCATGGTTTGCGAAGGCAGCAGCCTCTCCTGGGGCGCGGATAGCAACCGCATTGGCGAGATCACGCTTACCGCAGTGGATAGCTACAACAGCGACACCTCGGCGCTGAATGCCCTCTATGCCTTCAGCCTCCATGCCGCGTGATGAAAGTCGAACTCAAACGCTCGACGCCCATCGAGTATAGTTACGTCGATGACGCCGGCCTCACGGTAGTTTTCACCGCAAACGCCTGCACCGTCGGCGGGTATCAGCTCGCACTGCGCATCGAGGCGGAGGGCGAGCAGGCGGGGAGCCATCGCTTGCTCGATCAAGCGATTGCTCTTTGCGGTGAATCCTGCCGGGTGCATCTGGCACAGATGGATGTGGAGATGTTGCACGAGGTTATTCAGGCGCAGGTGGCGCTCTATTCGGGGCTCGATCCTGCGGCGATTGTGGACATCATGCGAGCGGTAAAAAAAAAAGCCCTAGCGTCACCGTTCGCGACCTCATCGTCAGTTGCGACGAGCTGACGATGACCCTGGCCGCCCTGCTGCGGCGCATGCCGCATGATGTCGAGGCGATGGGGCTGCACGATGCAGTGACCCTGCTGCAAACCCTGCGGCACGCCGAGAAAGACCGCCTGAAATTTGATGCCGCGCTACACGGCTGCACTCTCAAGTAAACGACATGGCCGAGAAATTCCAGATCCAACTGCAAGGCACCGCTGATACGCAGCAGTGGCTCAAAGCCGAGGGCACGCTGCGCAGCCTCGACAGCGCGGCGGATGATTTCGTGAACTCGCTCAAGGCCGGTGTCGGCATTGATCTCGGTGGCAAGCTAGTCAACAGCCTGGGGCAGTTGCAGGGCTTGTTCACGGGCTTCGTAAAACGCGGGTTCGATTTCAACTCCGTCATGGCGCAGAGCGAAGGCGGCATCGCCAATGTGCTGGGCAAATTTATGCAGTTGGATGCGCAGGCATCGAAGCGGGAAGCATCGAAAGCCATCGCGTCGATCATGGAGTGGGAGCCGAAAGCGGCAGGCTCACTGCAGGACCTGATGGGTGGATTTATGTCCACCGTTGGTGCTGGCCAGGCCGCTGGTATTACAGTCGCGCAAAATGTCGAGCTGGTCGGTAAATTTGCCAACGCGCTGGCTGCGCTCGGTCTGGACGCATCACAACTGACGCAGGAACTGCGGGCCATTTTCACCGGCAACATCACGCCGGATGCGATGATGGCTAAAACATTGGAGATCACGCCGGAGGCAGTGCGATCGGCGAAAGAGGCGGGCACGTTTTACACCTACCTCATCGATAAAATCGGCACGCTGGGGAACACTGCCGCCGGTCCAGCGGTGGTGATGTCATCGCTCAGCAGTGCGATCGACAAAGCGGCCGGGGCGATGAGCAAGGGGCTGTTCGAAGAGCTGATCGGGGGGGCCGAGGAACTCACCACCGTGCTCGACGATCCTACCATCAAGCAATCACTGACCGACGTCGGCGTCAGCATCGCGAAGTTAGTCAAGGAAGGCGTGAACCTCACGGTCTGGGCGACGCAAAACGCGCCGGTGCTGCTGCAGGTCGCTGAGGGTGCGCTGCGCATCGGGGCAGCACTGGCCGCAATCAAACTGACCACCATCCTCGCGGGTCTGCTGCTCAAAGCGCAGCGCTGGGCGATGGTCACCACCGCTGTCACCGCCAACACGGCCGCGCTGGCTCAGAACGCTGCCGCGCAAGTGGCGGGTGCGGGCCGTGGACCGACGGGCCAGTTGCTTACCGCTGCGCCGTTGGTGTCCAGCGCAGCCGCTGGCACGGCCGGCGGGGTGGCGATGGCTGGCGGCTTTGCAGCGGGCTTTAAAAGCGCGCTGGGCGCAGCACTGCCCCTTATCACGTTGGGGTTGGTGATGAAGCTCATGTCGCAGGGCGGGGAGATCATGAGCCTGCTCAGCGATTGGGGCAAACAAAACAGCCTCAACCAGCAGCAGCAGGGGCAGCGCCAACGGCCCACCGAGCTGCTGCGCGATACCATCGCGCAGGCGGACACCCCGCAGGATGTCGCCGCAGCGCAGAACCTCGGCCGCATCATGCAGCGCGACGCCGGCGCGGAGGGTAATGAGGTCCTGCTGAATCAGCTCAATGCCATCATGGGCAAATTTGACGAGCTCGTCGGCAAGGAGGTGGATCATACCGCGGCCGCCAAAGCTGCGGCGGATGCCACCGCTGCTTTTAATGCCGCGCTGGCTGCCGGTAAAGCTGCTGCCGGGGACACGGCGGAACAGATCACCCTCGCCACTGCATCGCTGGATGGCTTGGTCAAAAAAGTCAGTGAAGCCACCGGGGCCACGCTGGATGGCTCGACATTTGAGAGCCTCTTGAGCGGACTTGAAGGGCTGGATAAATCCACCGCCGGCGAGGACACGATCAAACAGATAGAGTCGCTCATCAAGGCCGCCGCGACGCTGCGCGATCTGCGCGCGACGGCCGCCAGCGCTGAGCAGCAGCAGCAGCGGGATGCCATGCAGGCGGCCACCGAACAGCGTGCGGCCGCCATCGAGCAACTGGAGCTGCAAGCCCGCGCGGCCGCCGCTGCCGGCCGCGCCCCGCTATCGCGTGATCTCCAGGCGCAGGCTGATCAAATGCAGCAGCGGGCGGAGCTAGAAGCACAAGGCATGAGTCCGGACACCGCCGCTGGCGTGGTCACGGCCGAGACGGCCAATCAACGCACCGCCGACAGCGAGCGCATCGACCACGCCCGCACCGTGGCCGGTCTGGAGGACGACATCGCCGCCGCGCGCGCGGTGGGTGATCAGGCGGGGGCACAGGCCCTCCAGGATCTCCTAGCCTACGTGCACCTCGAGAAGGAATACGAGGAAACTCTCGGCCTCCCCCGAGCCGAGGCCGAGGAGCGCGCCAGTGCGCGCATCGACAATGAGCGACTGGCCCGCGAGCGCAATGATGTCGGCGGCAGCAATGAGTTCGGCGGCAGCAATGATGTCGCCGGCGTCGGCGTACCCACGCGCAATCGGGCGGCGAGAATGACGGATAGCACTGGCCTGTTTGGTGACGGCAGCAGCGGCATCGACGCGTTCAATGAACGGCAGAAAACGCCGCTGCGTAACACGTTTCAATTTCCTGCGTTGGATGCATTCGCCGCTGCGCAGCCTGCTCAGCCAGGTGCCGCTGCCGCGTCCGCGCAACCCGGCGGTGCCGGTGCGGATGTCGCCGGTGCGGCCAAGCAGGCAGCAGCCAGCGCGAGCAAGGTAGCGACTGAAAGCGCCAACGCCGATGCGGCCGTTTTTGCAGAGCTCACCCAACTGCGGGGCCAGCTCGACCTGCTGGCAGCGCAGCAAGCGCAGATGGCCTCGCAGATCACCAACGGAGGTGGCCGCGCATGACCGTGACATTCGACGGCGTCGTCTTGGCCGATGGCGAGAGCCGCACGGCCACCGTGGCCAGCGGCCTGGCCCCGAGTGGTGTGCTAGGTCTGGAGGTCCTAGAATTCCTCCGCGCAGACTGGGCCACGCCAGTCGCACGCGGCAACCGCGTGGTCACTCTACCGCTAGTGATCGCCCTGCCTCCCGCCGAAAGTTTTGGTGCAGCGCTACTGCAGTCCATGATGTTTTTCAGCGTCCTGCCCGCTGAAGGCGCGCTAGTCATCGAGCACGCGGGCTATCGCATCACGTGTGCGCAGGCCGTGTGCGCAGCCTGCAAACAGCAGGGGTCCATCGAGGGCATCAGTAACGCCATCGCGCTGCAATTCACCTGCGGTGTGCTGACGTCAGCGATCCTGCTGCTCGATCAAGACGGCATCATCCTGCAAGATCAAGACGGCATCGATTTGGAGCTGTAAACTCAACCTGACCCATAATGCAATGAGCAACAAACTGACCGAACAGCCCGAGACAACCACGCAGCCCACGCACTTCATTGGCATGGTTGGCGGCGATCTCGCGCGCCTGACCTGGGCGGGCTTCACCGCGCTGCCCGCATCCATCCCCGATGCCAGCATCGTCGCGACAACCAAGCTCACCGCGACGGGAACCAAGGATGCTACTACATTTCTGCGAGGTGATAACACCTATGCCGTTCCTGGTGGTAGCAACTCGCTGCGACTGGCAGGAGCAACAGCCAGCACTCTCGCGGCACTCACCGCCGCCACGGCAGCAACGGGCGGGTTGCTCTACGGCACGCAGGCCGGGGAGGATCGCAAATTCACCATCACAGCAGCGGGCGCGGCGATGGCAGAAGCTGCAAATGTGGCTGCGCAGGTCACGCTACTAAATGCGGCAACGCTAGGAGCAAACACATTCACAGGCAGCCAGAGCCTTGCCAGCGGCAACACTTTGAATTGGAATGGTGATTTGCTGCTGTCACGCCTGGCCGCTGCCACGCTGCAACTCGGCGTGCTGCATGCTAGCGTTGGTACTGCGCAATACATCTTGTCGCACTCAGTCACGACCGGCACGGGGGCGAGCATCTGGGTCGGCGCAGGCACCGGCAGCGTTGCAGGCGGCTCAGTGATCCTCGCCACACGGGCAACTACCGGCGCACTGGTGTCGGCGTTGATGGTTGATCCATCCGGCATGATCCACCTCAACGGCTCTACGGGCAGCGGTAATGGCGCGTTCTTTCGCCGGTCAGACGTGGACATGTTAATGATCCATAAAACGACAACGGGGGAGGGAATTATCGGCATCGGCTCTGCGGGATACAGCCATGGTGTCAATATCAGGGCGAACGCCCATCTCGCATGGACCCAAGACACTCCCGCATCCAGTCGCGACATCACCCTCATGCGCGTGGCGGCTGGAGTGCTAGGATTAACCGCGTCGGCATCCACGGTGGGAGCAACGCTGGAAATGCGTGAACAAACTGCGCCTTCCGCTCCAGGAGCAGATAATGTCCGCATCTACGCCGTCGATAATGGCGGAGGAAAAACGCAACTCATGGCACTATTCGCCACGGGGGCAGCACAACAAATCGCCATCCAGCCTTAATCTCATGAACATCACCACATCACCAGCATTCGACATCGCCGCCACACGGGCAGTTGCCAAAATCAACGCCGCCCGTCCCAAGGACGATAATGGCAAGTTTATCAGCTCGCCCATGACGGTGCAGGAATTTGCCACCGCAAACCTCGAAGCCATTGGCAAATCCTGGGGCGAGGCACAGGCAACGGAAGATTTGATGATTGCAAAGGCCCGGTTTGAACTCTCCTCGCGCACCCAACAGCAAGCAGCGCTCGCTGAACTCGCTGAACTCCACTAACATCTAATGTCACACACACTCAACATCACCCTCGGCGCGAAAGCGCTCGCACACTCACTCCTGACGCTACCCGATCAGTTCAAAGATACATCCGAACTGATGCGCGCTGGCCATCTCATGGATCTGCTGGTGACTCGTATCGACAAGGACACCACCGAGGACGATCTGCTCCAGCTTATCGAAGTCCAAGTCAGCGAGAAACAACGCGACCTGCTCAAAAAAAGTGTCGGTTTTGGCGTGAGTAAAATCCCCCCGGGCAAACACGCCAACTCGCTCATGGTAGCCCTCGGCTTTGAGTGATTTTTGAAACATGATCTGGGAGCTGACATACGCTGGGGTCACCCAAACATTCGCGGCTTGGGGCCTCAAGGAGCTCAAGCGCTCGCAGGTGTCGCAGGCAGTCGGTGGCGTGTCATTCACGCAGAGCGGTGCTGCCTTTGACGGCACGCCAATTTTTGCGATCGACGAGCTGGTCACTATCTCGCAGGACGGGGTGCCGTGGCACGTCGGGCCGGTGATCACCACGCCATGCGCGGCGAGTACCCGCAGTGAGTCATTGGCCTATGCCGTCGCTGACTTATGGTGGTATCTGGAAAACCTCCCGTACACGCAGACCGTGTACGCGGGCACCACTACCCGCGTTGCACTATTCAGCGGTGCCGATGATGCACTGGCCAAGTCCAGCGTGCAGGGTGTTATCGTCTCCGCCATCGCCCTAGCGGTGGACGCTGGCGCAGCTATGCAGGTGGCATTCGTCGGTGCCTTTGGCGTCAGTCCCAGCGTGGTCGATATGCGTGATCCGACCTGCGCCGAGGTCATCCGGCAGGCGCTGCGATTCGCGCCAGACGCCACCATGGGCTGGGACTACTCCACCACCCCGCCCACACTGCGGATCGCGACCCGCGCGGCGGCCACTGTGCGCACGCTTGATGTGGCTGAGCAGGCGAGCCTCAACCTCGTCAGCATCACTCCGCGCGATGATCTGCGGCGTGACAGTGTCTACATTCAATATGAAACAACGACGGTGGTGGATGACGAAACCAGGGTGTCCTACGCGGTCGATGTGGTGGGTACGGGATCGCCGTTTCGCACCCTCCGCGCGACCATCGAGCTGAGCGGTCCAAACACTCAAAAACAAAAGCAGTGGCTGAAATCTCAGACGATCCCAAATAACAGTGAGACCTGGTGGAAGCGCCACGTTCCGCACCTCCAAGAGGCCACGGATCTGACGATCACCGAGCACGCCGAAGACCCG
>Ga0209702_10007148_pt1 | contig 13831 bp, 5 predicted proteins | sample FRY01_FD_187210 | JGI IMG/M metagenome (GOLD analysis project Ga0209702, IMG submission 187210) | Freshwater microbial communities from Lake Fryxell liftoff mats and glacier meltwater in Antarctica - FRY-01 (SPAdes) (version 2) | ecosystem: Environmental > Aquatic > Freshwater > Ice > Glacier... | reverse complement strand
AAAGATGATGCGGGTCGGGAAGCCTTCACCGCCGAGGATGTTGGTCTTGTTCTCGGTTAGGTTGGCGAAGGTGTCAACTACTTGGCGGGCATTGCGCAGATTGTCATCGAGCGGGAAAGAAGCAAGTTCAATATCGGGTCGAGCATGACGTCCTTCGAAAACGTCTTGAGCGTCGTCGCGGAAGATTGCTATACGGATTTCATCAAGATCTTTGACCGAAGCTAAGACGACGGGCCACCAGGAGGCAGCGAAGTCTTGGGCTTCGTCGATCACGATCGCGTCGTATTTTTGGTTCATCGATAATTCTTGTACTTTTGCTTGAAAGAGTTGCGGTGCTGTGGTGTTCCAATAATCCTGATCGTTTTCTTCTTCAGGGGATGGTTGCACGCCCCACTGGTATCCCAAGTAGTGAAAGGTGCCAATGAAGTCTGGCTGTTCGCTCGCTGGGAGATCTGACATGGCTTTGCGGACCATCTCGCTCAAGCCCCTTGTATAGGTGAGAAAGGCAATCTTGAGTCCTTGTTTGGTCCACCGTCGAGCTTGTTCCATGGCCAACCAGGTTTTACCGGTTCCCGCACCGCCGTAGATTTCAATGCGTGGGGTCTCGCGCAGCAGATCGAGTAATTTGGATTGGGCTGTTGTGAGTTGCTCGACGTGTTTTAATCGTTGGGCAAGGCGGTGTTCAATCGTGGAAGGCTGGTTGTTCATGCCCTGCAGCAGTGTCACCATTTGATCAGCCCACCCTTGGGCTGGAAGTGGAATACCTCCGGGTCGGTCGAGGGTGTCGTAGATCCTTCGTGCGGCGTCATCTTCTTCACCTTTGGCGAAGATTGTTTCCCTGCGACCCAGAGGCCCCATGTCCTCGTACTCTGCCAGAACTGTGTCGGGGAAAGCCAGGAACCAGTCACCGCGCAGTTTGCCGCGCGACCAATTTGGTTGTCGTTCAATGAACCGTCTGAGAGCATGCCAGCCTTGCATGGTTTGCCTGGCCGGATCAATCTCTTTCACACCTTCAGGAGTGGTCTGCCACCAGAGTCCTTGAGCGAAGGCGATCTGACTTCCCTTGACTTCGATCACACCGATACCCACGTCGGGGAAAATTATTACCGCATCAATTTCAACATCGCCGTATTCGTGGTCGTGAAACCGCAGGCCGGTAATGAGAATGTCTTCCTCGCGCAGGTGCTTGAGGATTGCCTTGGCCATCAGTTTTTCCGTGGCAGTCTCCAGGCCACAGGTTATGGCGATGTGTTGAGCCACGGTTCCTCCCCCTCATTGCATGCTGGCCGTTGCTCCGTGGGCAAAAGCGTCTCACGGGTAAGTGGTTTTTACGTTTAAATGTGTCATTCAATCTTGACGAGTGGTCGTTTTTGAATGACTTTCAGGAACTGATCCATTGGACTATCCCACTCACGGGTTGTTATGCCCGATTTTCGACGTCAAAACTGTTGAGAGGTAACGGTTTTGTAACCATAGGGTAGAAAACTGTTGCTTGGATTGAAATTGGCATTAAGTTTCAATAGGCGTTAAAGTACGGATGCAATCTTAATCGGGGGTTTTGGACTTGCTTGTTGGGGATCATCCACACGCGGACTTGTGGTCCGGCTGTGGATTCACGTGCCCGCTCCGCGGGGCTGTAGCCATGGTGCTTTCACTTGTGGTAATTGCTAGCAGTCAACTATTCGGCGCGGTTCCTTCTATCGCTTCGGCAACTGACGAATGCCAAAGTCTGGCAGCAGAGGAGCAAGAGACTCCGGTTCAAATCAACTTAGTCATTGATGACTCGGGATCTATGATCTTTGACAGCGGTAAGGCTTCAGCTGGGCTTGAGGAACGCTGGTCATTTGCCGATTATTCGATGCAGGTCTTTGTGGCATTAATGCGCGAGCCTGATCTAATGAAAATTTACCGGCTGAGTGACTTCGACGCTGAAGATAGCACTCAACCAGATAAAGCACGCGTCTACCTCAGAGAGTCTGTCGCCACGATTAAGGGATCCGAGGCAACGCAAGATCGAGTCGACAAGGTGAAAGACATTGACTTTCAAGGCGGGAAAACTGCGTACGGCGCAGTTGATGCTGCCTTTCAAGACCTCAAAACTTCAAAGGCTGAAGGCCGCTGGCTGGTGATTCTGACGGATGGCGAGTTCATTGATGGCTCAAAGAAGAAGATTAAAGCTTCACAAGTTGAAGCGGATCTCAAAAGATATGCTGAAAAAGGTTCCGAGGGGCAGCCTGCAATAAACGTCGTCTTTTTGTCTTTAGGCGATGACGCAAACATTGAGTCAGATCCCACCAACAACTTTTTCACAGCGCATGCCGCGACGTCGGAACAACTTTTAGGCAAGTTAAATTCTTTCTCGAATCAGATTTTTGGTCGTCAAGTGGGCGATCTTGGTAGAGATGGCACATGGGAAGCCGACATTCCAATGTCACGAGTTGATATTTTCGCCCAAGGTCAAGGCGTAGAAGTTGGTCCCGCGCAGGAAGGGTCTGTTCAAATCAGGCCCGTTGTCGCAAGCGTGCGTGCCTCAGACAATCGTGAAGTTGTCTTCAAGAGGGTCGGAAGAATCACACCAAAGGTGAAGACGTCACTTCAAGGAGTGGTTGCTTCTTTCCCTGAAATTCCTGCGGGCGAGGTCACCTTTGATGTGACAAATTCCGAAGATACGAGTCTTTTTTATACACCCAATGTTTTCTTCGGTTTGCGATTGACGAATGACAAGGGGGAAACCTTTACTCTCGAACCTAATGGAGAGGTGTCATCGGGCAAATACCAGGTCGATTACGGATTCATGACCGCAGACTGTGAATTTGTATCGAATTCGCCCCTTTTAAAAGTCTCCGAAATGAATGCGACTTTGAGTTATCCAGGCAAGGATCCTGAAGAAATTAAGGACAAAGGCACTATTGAACTAACTCAAGGCAACGCAACCCTTAATGCACAAGCGGTGTTCTTGGGTGGGTCTCCCGTCAACAAGTCGGTTCCACTCGTGGTGATAGCAGCGGCAACGTCACGAGTCGAGGCACGGGATATAGCTGGGAGCTTCAACGCGAGTGAGTTGACGGAGTTCCCTCCTCCGAGTGAGGGTCTTCGAGTTCAGTTCGTAATTGTCGAAGAAACGGGGGACCGCATCCCAACCGAGGAGGAGTGGAAGACACTTGACGAGGAAGATCTGACGTATTCAACTGATGCATCAATGGAATTTGAGATCATCAAGGACAGCGAACCTGGACAAATCACGCTGCTTCCGCGGGCACCGGGCGGAGATATCTACGAGGCAACAACCGGCACCGTTGAGGTTGAGGTTGGGGCAACAAAGGGAATCCAAGGGGCTGACACAGTGACACCCGGTGTTGTGAGTTTCGAGGTCGTTCAGGACTACAGCTCGTGGGACAAATTCAAGGACTGGTTCCAAAAATCTGGATGGAAGTGGCTTCTATTTTTGCTGCTATTGATACTTATCGCGGGTTATGTGTTCAAGAAAAGATTCTCGAAGAAAATGAAGAGACGCCCGTCGATTGTCGGTACGCCAAGTCAAGTGGGAACGGTACCCGTTCAGGACACCGGTAAGTTCAAAGTCAACGGTGGGCGCAAGTTCCTGCCCTTCGTGGCGGATACGGCCACCATGTCTTATGTCCCATCAGGTACTTCGGGATTCCGGTCATTCAAGTTAAAGGCTGGCCCACGAAAAAGCATGACCGTGATGAATTACAAGTTGATTGCCGAGAAAGAGAATGTTGAGATTAATGGAAACCCACTAGATAAGGACACCAAAAGACCACCCATTTTGAGCACAACGTCAACGATCACTGCAACAACACCAACAATGTCTTACGAATGCACACCAAACGCTTAGCTAATAAAAATGGACCATCGTCACAGTGACGATCAACGGGAGGAATAAAAATGCCGATTGCACCAACACTGATCTTGGGTCTTGGCGGAACAGGTTCTCAAATCATAGAGAAGGTTAACACCAAGATCCAAGAAACCAATCGTGCCCAGTCAGAACGAATCCAGTTTGTTGCCTTTGACACAGATATTAATGATTTGGCTGGGCTCAAACGTAGGAGTCCAGGTATCTATACGGTGCAAACCTCGACGCGCAGCACTGTTGGCGAGTATTTGAACGTCAACACGAATGCCCGTGACAACTGGTTCCCCGTCAACGAAATGCTCAATCGTAAGACGCTGACAGAGGGAGCTGCCCAAGTTCGGGCAATCTCGCGGCTAGCATTTGACACGACTCTGAAAGGTGGGAATCTCGATTCCTTACACAAGGCCATTGATCAACTATTTCGGATTGATAAAGACCAAGAGGAGCAAGCCCTTCGCGTGATCATCACGAGTTCCCTTGCTGGTGGTACCGGTTCGGGTCTTATATTGCCGATAGCTATGTATTTGGCAAACTACCTGCGCACTAAGTACCCAAAGGCAAAGGCGATAACGCGCGGTTTCTTTATTCAGCCGGACGTATTCTTTACTGTGATCGGCGCAACAGAGGAACAACGAAATCTCCAAGTGAATGCATACGCCGCGATTCGCGAATTGGATGCATTCCTCATGAAGGGAGATAACACTCTTCCCGCCCAGTATAAAAACCTCGCTTTTGAATTCCCCCGAGTCGCGGCTGAAGGCGTTGAGGAGATCAAGGCAATGCCTTACGACTTCTGCTTCCTATTCGACGCCAATAATTCATCAGGTGGGGCACTTGACTCCTTCGAAAGTTACAAGGACCATGCCGCAACGTGCATCTACACCCAGTCACTTGGACCGATGTCCAAAAAATCCAACTCACGCGAAGACAACGTGTTGCGTGAAGTGATTTTCAATGACGGAAGAAATCGCTACGCCGGTGCTGGTGCTTCACGGTTGGTTTACCCATGGGAGCACATCCGGGATTTTGTCGCCTACAAGTGGACCGACTTGGCACTGTCCAAGCAGTGGCTCAAGTTTGATGAGCAGATTAAGGAAAAGAAGGAAGCGCTTTCCAAGCAGAATGAGGAGGGTTACGTAAGTAAGGACATCGAAATGCCTCGCGAGTTCATACAACTTGTCGACGCGGGTGTGGAAAACAAGGATCCGTTCGCTCGATCAATCAAGAATCAATGTCTGGCGTTTGATGAGGACGGAATCTCAGTGGTTGGTGAACGCTGGAATGAGTACTTGACGGCCCTCAGAGTTCACGTAAAGAATCAGTCTGCGCAGGCAGGTGATCCCAACAGAAAAGCCAACTGCGCGAGCAAAGTAGAGAGTCTGACAGAGTCTAAAGAACTAGAAGACTATGTAGCGGCTTACAAAGAATTGGACACCTACTACAAAAAGGTCCACAAGAAAACTGATGAATCCGCGGGCGTGATTGCCTATTCGCTTTTCCGAGCAGAAACCAAAGCGATTACGGGCGATCGTCATCCGCATCAGCTGGAAACCTATTTGCGAAATAAAACGACAGAGGACTTTATTCATCCGGTTTCTAGCCGTTATTTTTTGTACCAGACCCTAGAATCGCTAAAGGCTGAAAAGCAGCGGGTGCGCAATGCCCTTGATAAAACCGAAAAATATTTTGCTGGTTTTGAGAAGGCGACCTTTAACGATCCAAAGACAGAAGATATCGAGACTCCAGAGCAGTTTGCCTCGCGAAGTCAACCATTTAAGACCAAACTTTCGCGCAAGCCGAGCACTGAACTGCGAGAGATGACCGACAAGTACAGGCAGTACATCAAGCGGGTAGATGCGCTGCGTGAGGAAACGGTTTACGTCAAAGTTTTAGACGAGGCAATTGAATACGTAAAGAGCATGTGTGACTCATTTGAAATACTTTTCATCAACCTAGATGGAAATCTTGCGAAATTGAAATCTGATATCGAGATGCACCGGACAAAGTATGACAACCTGAAGGGTTCAACGACGCATTACGTGTTAGCGACATCCAAGTCCCTTGATTATATGTACAAATCAATGCCTTACTCCGGTGGGGTGCTAACAATAGATTCCAAACTCTCCGCTGGGATTTATGAAAAAGTTCGGCAATATGCGATGCTGACTGAAGAGAAAGAAAGTAGTTTCTTTCAAGATCTCTACAAGCAAGACATTCTCGGATACTTCCGCTCCGACGTTTCGGCACGGCATCAGGCGCAACTTGAGTTCGACGTTATTGAGGCATTGGAACGAGAATTTAAGGCAACGTCAAAGAATTTTGAAGAGCAAAAAGTGATTCACTACGTGGTTGACGAGATAGACAAGGTTAAAAAATTGGCCGCCCCTTTCTTGGAGCAACCGCTAGGTGAAGAGCGTCATCCAATCCAGGCTTGCGCGTTCAGTCCGAAACTCGAGGGAGAGTCAGATCCCAAACGCAAAGCTTTCATTGCTGAGCACCTCGGCAACTATGGCGGTGAAAAGGATGACGACATCAGTCCGCAAGAGATCCTGTTCTACAACGCTATGTATGGGATCAGGGCAAGTGACCTTTCAAAGTATGCGCCGGCGCGTGATCACGATACGGATAAACGTCCAGCTGGTTCGTATTTCTCGGCGTACTACCAACTTGTCTCACAGATAAAACCCTCTGTAGCTGACACTCGGGTCATTACTCCCCACATTGATCGGCGCTGGCATACCTTGGCGGCGTTGCCAGATCTCGATGAGGGTTATCAGGCAGTGCAATTGACTGAGATTCATGAAGCGCTGATCTCCGGATTGATTCTGAAGATTATTAAGTGGGAACTTGTATACGACGAGCACAGGTTGTATCGCTACACCCGACACCATGGAGTTGATGAGGATTTTGTAGTGACGAACGGAACACCGTGTGATCACTTCTATGAAGTAGTTGACGCGTTAACAATTAATCCAGTCGCTGTCCGTGAGGTAAGCGAGTCAACCGATTGGATTTTGAGAGACTTCGTCGAGGAAACTAATTCTGCTAGCTTTGCTGGTAGCCCTATCCAACGCTCGCTGGCAACCGGAATTCAGTTGGGGGAGTTGGGAGAAACCGTCCCTGGCATGAAAAACAAGAAAGTCACAATATTTGATATCCCGGCTTTTTATGCCGTGTCTACACCCAAAGATGAATTGTTTGAGGGTATTTTGCGTGATCTGTCATCGAATATCATCCGGTACTTGATCAAGGAAATTGAGCGGCTTGAAGAACCAGATAGGGTCATTCCCACGATTGAGAGTCTTTTGACTGAGCAGTTCTTGGAGTTCTGCACCCATGTACCCCACTACCAAGATGTCCAGGGTGATATTTTTGTGAGAAAGGTTCGCACGATTCTCAAACCGCTTGTTGAAATCATGCGGACCCAGCGAATTCGAGGTCTGGCCGCTGAAGTGAATTTCTATTTAGAAAGCCTTACGGCCTCGGAGTAGGCGATAAATTCAGTGTTTACCGTTATTGCTCTCAGCCCTTGGGCGCTGGAACGTTTTGATCGGTGGCGAGAACTCTTCGACCCTTTCGTCACCGATAATTCCATCGCTTTTTGTGATTGGAATATCAACGAAAAATCTCATGTCTTGAGTCAGTCTGTCCCCGAGCTTAAGAGCACCATAAAGGGCAAAGAAGATTGGCGATTGGTTGTCGTTGGGACGGGTTCAGAGGGGGAAACCGGGCAGGAGGGCAGCACTCCAGAAAACCCTTTCGACTTTTACGACAATCTCCTTGCCGAAGCCACTGGAAGAAAACCGCAGCACTTAAACTTGTCAGATTCGATTCACCCTGTGATTCGTTTAACGCACATGGTGATGGGTTATCCAGTTATGGGGGCCAAGTCATTTGAGGCTGACCCAAGTTTCCGCCGTCAAGACTCAACTGGGCGGATTCATCAGAGTGAGTACCTTGCGGGGCTTCAAGAACAAGGGATGGATCATGAAGCCGCCAAGAAGTACTTCGAAATTCGACTGGCTAACCAACGGGAAGTGCGTATGCACTTTCGGGAGCTCGAGTACTCACCCGACGAAAAAGAAACCCACCGATTGCTTTCCAATCAATATGCAGCGACGCAGGAGTTGCCTAAAGAGGTGATTCTGATTGCTCCGCGAGAGCCAATAACGGCGAGTCCGCGTGAGATGATGCAAAAGTCCTGGGATTTAGATATTGACAGCATCGCGTCGCGGTTTGTTGAACGCAATGACTATCCGTCTTCATGCAGATTTGCAGTGTTCGATCTTGAGACAGAAGATCATGCTGCTTCCGAGCTTGGTGAATTCAAGTTTTGGTTGACTGTGCTCGCTACGGTATCTAACGAATTACCCGCCAGCTCCTTTCAAGCCGAACGGCTACACAGACTGAAAGTGAAATTGAATAAACCTCGTCTGGCATTAATGTTGAATGAGCATCTCAGTATTCTTGAGGGTGTTAGAGGAAAACTGGAATTACTTATCCGTCGTTCAAAGATCCACGCTGTTTCTGAGATTTCTGAAATACTCAACCCACAACCGGTTGTCGTCTCATTCGATCAGTTAGACGGTGACGGGTTGTGGGTAAACACAAGCGGTTATGGGCTGGCAAGTGATACTCCAAATAATGAGAGTGCGATATGGGCAGAATCATTGACTTCTCTTGAATTAGAGGCAACCAGGTTTGCGCGCAAGCCAAAGAGGGTGCTCACTAGAGCTGTTGGAGAGTCGAAAACGCGACAGCGCTCAATGACGGTTCCTGATAAACGACTGGATTCAATTGAGAGAGATGAGTTGGAACAGGAACTTTCCATTCGTGTGGCCTCACTAGCCAGGCCAGTAACGACAGATATTTTGAATAAGGTGCGACTACACAAAACAATCGAAGAGGGAAAAAAGAAGGTTCAAGAGGTTCTCACCGAGCGCATGACTCGAGCGACAATCATTGGCGCTTCGTCATTGGTATTTTTTGCATGGTTTGTTGGACTCTTCCCGTATCTAATTTCGGCTTGGAATGCCGGTCAAGACTCCTTTATTGACTCGATTGCTGTCAGCGCAGTGATTCTGGGAATTCTCGCTCTCACTTGTGTAATTGCATTGAAAGTCATGCGCTGGATGCTTGTTAGCCAACTTAAGAGCGTGAATAGTGATCTTAAGTCATATGTCAACAGCGTGAAGTCTGGTGCCAAAGACTTTGGTGAGTACTTAACGAAACTAAACACCTACATGTATGGACGTGCTGTTTTGGCCAAGGATCTTGACCTGATCGAGGTGGAAAAAAAGAGAGAACTGCAATTCACCCTGATGAAGACTCGGATTATTTCAAAAATGGAGGCTGAAAAAGAAATCGTTCGAAGTTTAGATAAGGAAGTTCTAATTCAGCGGGGAATCGAAGTTGAAGGCGACTTCTCACGCGGTCAGTCTGCCGCATTAAAGTCCCTGTTTCTTCTACCCAGAAGTCATTCATACATGGGATTCAACGAATCGGGAGAAAAGCTCGAAGCGCCATACGAATTTGTTACGCATCTACAGGTTGAAGCTCTTTCACTTTACGAAAATGATCAACAAAAGTTGCCGGTTAGCGGAAGCGTAAAGGATCCGATTGTGGATCAAGGAATGAATGCGCCGTGATGGGAATACTTGTTGCGGCCCTTGCCGCCATCGGTGTTGTCTCCGCCCTACTGACCTTGTCGTCGGCGAATACCAGACGTCCAGTTCGCGTGAGACAAACTCCGATCCCCATCATGGCCGTTGTTTACTCGGTTATTGCGGCGTTCGTTTTATTTAGATTCAATGATGTGGTCGTGGAACTGTTAAGGGATATTAACGGGTACGTGCCCTTCATCGCTCAAGTCAACTCACCTAGACAACTTTTAGTCTGGGAAAACATACTCGTTATTAGCATATTCCTAATCCTGAAAATTGTGGTGAAACCAATTTTCTCCCGAGTCTTCACCGAATCACGTGAGTTCGGTAAAAACCTCGTTTCACGGGTCTACGAATACGATTCAGAATACGGCGTTTGGTTTGTTTCTCGTCGATTTGGGAACTTGCGTGACTATTGGCGCACTTTGTATTGGATGTCTGTTGCTCTCGTCTTTATGTTTATTTTTCTCGCCGTGAGATTTTCAGACTGGCCAGGATTCACGAGCATTTCTTTCCCGGCTTTAGCCGCCTTAGTAGTAGGAGAGTTTTACTTTGCGATTGACGGTCTGACGCGAGAGGAATATGAACGTAAATTAAGGGGGGAACAAGATTCTTCTAGAACCATCGCCAACTACGGATCGTTGCGGGGGATCTTAAATAGAACCTTCCCTGATCGGGTACTTTCAGACAACGTTCAAGTTTCCTCAGCCGCTGCTTTAGATTCGGGCTTTTTGATTGGTGAAATGGCTCGAAGTGGTGATGAGGTTTCGCGGTTCGCAGGAATTTATTTTGAGGGGTTGCGTGAATCCGGTGTTGATCTTGACGTGAACCTCGTAGAAAGCAGCCTTGATTTGCTCAGGGGATCCAGCCAAGTAATAAGCAACCCCTTTTACCAGGACTTAACACCCTATTTGTGCTTACCGGCTTACTACAACCTCCTGTTATCACGGAAATGTCTGGTTATTGCGGGACGAGATTCAATCGCCCCGGATTTAGTGGAATGGATGAAAGCGGGCCTGGAAGAAATCACGGGAGTCCCGGATCTTTGGAATGTTGAAATATTGGAGGAGTCGGGGCATGATTACGTTGACGTCGGGATTTTGCGCTATGCCGACATTCATAATCGCGAGGTGATCACTAGAAATGATCATTTTCTCTCTGGCGTTCAATTCATTATTTTGGCGGAACCTTCGCGAATGCTCGCGACGGGACAAATTGGTCTCTCACTCGTGTTCTCGCGATGTGGGAAAGGGGCGGTAAAAACTTTCGCAGCGTTTGACGGCAGTCATGATGGTCTTGTTGATTCTCTGTCACATCTACTTAAAGTGAGTTTGTCTGAGGTGGTTGCGGCGGCCCTCCCCCACGGCGCCAGCTCTGAAATGGTGTGGAAGCCTGAAGGCAATCACATGAGTGGGCGGATTTTGCCCAGCGTGAGTCGCTATTTGGGGGTTGGTACTGAGATCTCCACAATTGCCTGGCGCTATCAAGTTAACAAGGTCAACTGGATTGGCGGGGACGTATTTCCAGTTGTTGATATGAAGTGGATTGTCGAACAGTATTACGGAACTATAAATCAATTTTCTGGCCTGGAACTTTCTCAAAATGCCCTGCAATCCTCCTTGGAAGTGACGGCGAATCCGTGGGGACTACCTCAGAAAGATAACTACTTCTTGGTTGTCGAAGATGAAGTGTCAAATATTTTCGAGACAGCAAGGCGCTACGCGACGCGGGCGAAGGATGTTGGGTTTGTAAACCTAATCTGCGAAAACTACCTGCTTCGCGACTACATGATTGAAAATAGGGCTTTGTTCGCGGCTGATCCCAAAGCGATTCCATCGATCGTTCCGGACTTTGCTCGAACAGAGCGAAATGTAGTTTTGCGACTCATCATGTTGATGGTTATGGGTACCCTCTCTATAGATGAAATTGCGCAAGAGTTTGAACTAGCGGATTGGTCGCTTCCCGCAACAACGACGATCCCTGCGGGTGTGGCCGCCGAATTTGAACCAGAAATAATAGGTCGCCTGCGGATAGCAGTCGCCGAACATACCGGGGTCACTCATCTCGCCCTTGTAAAAGTTCGGCAAAAAGACGTGGAATTTAACTCAAACGTTGGGATCCCCCCAGATCGTTACGGGATTGACACCGGCACTGATTTGGACGCTGTTATTGGGGCGATGAGACCCGCCTACTTTTATGTCGAAGACGAGGAAAAAGAAACCAACGTCATTGGATCTTTGCTTTTTGACCACGTGTTTCAATCGTTGTTACCCGGCCAGTTTGTCACCTATTCAGGTAAGTACTACGAGGTTCAAGGAATCAGCCCTGACATGGACCGAGAAGGTGTCGTGCTGCGCCGTGCGGCTGAACACATTCGGGACCGACGTGGTTACAAACAAGATCGCCGCTATCACATCTCAGAGATCATGACTGCGGATTCCTTGGGAACCGCGTTTCACATAGGTGCACTTGAAATAGTTCGCTTAGTTGCAACTCTGAGGGTCGAAACCTTCGGCTACTACGAATATTCTGATCGATCTGCAATGGCGGATGCCCGCCACATCGTGATCTCAGGAGTGCCGGAACGTCAATACTCGCGAAAGTCGCTACTGGAGTTGCGTTTTGCGGGGATCCCGGAAAATGTGCGAAAGACGATAACGGTTCTACTCAACGAGATGTTTGTAACCACATTTCCATACGCCCACCAATATGTGACCGCCTTGACTAGGGATCCGGACCGGAGCTTTGGACCGCTCTTGACGGATCTGGAAATTGACGGCTCAGAGGACTCGATTTTCATTGTCGAGGACAGCATGATGGATCTTGGACTAGTTGTGGCAGTGGAGCGGAACTGGGAAAGATTTCTGACGGCAATTACGGACTACTTAGAGTGGAATCTCACCCCCTACCCACCCGAGCCCGAGAAAAGGAAAGAAAAGAAGAAACTTGTACTCCCTGAAATCCCGGAAGAAACTCTAAAAATCAGATGGTGGCGCAAACTATGGCGCAAGATCCGTGGCTCCAAGGGGCCGCTTTCGACAGGGAAAGTCCCGGTTGCTCCATCGGTCTCGACGATAGACGTTGAACTCGAGACTGAGATTGAAACCGAACCCGATTTGACTGCAGAGAATCGAGAGAGCGATGAAAACGGAACCGAAGAGCATGTGCCAGAGCCAGAAGATCAGGTAGTACCGATAGACGAAGAAGAGTTAAGAGGTGGGGTCGATGACAAGAAGTAATTTTCTGAATTACGGAGGACTGCTCAACGCGAAGGCAATCCAGGAGCAGGAGACATTTGACTACTTGGTGTCAATGGGCTTTGGGAACGGTGAGTTGCATCAAGCGAGAAAATCATTGCTTGAGATGATTGACTTCGACGAATCGTTTGACTCGGTCGGAGATAATCTCTGCGATTTCTGTTACGACAACATTATGGGCGGGGAGTACGAAAAACTCAAAGATGGTCGGGATCGGTGTATGCGCTGTTCTCGCACCAAACTGGCAACCGGGGAACAGTTTATTTATGAGTTTGAGCGACTCAAAACCAACATGGAAGTTGTTTTTGGAATCACTATTCTGCCGATTCGCGAAGTCCAAATGGTGAATGCGAAGACGATTGCTAAAAATACCAATGAGGAATACACACCTACCAGTGGTGTCGATGCTCGAGTTCTCGGATACGCGACGCAGTCCGCTAAAGGGACTGAACTCTTCCTTGAAAATGGAGCTCCTCGCATGGCTGCTATCTCGACCCTGGCTCATGAGTTGACTCACATATGGCAGTACGGTGCATGGAAAAGGCAAGACATCGCCCTGCACTACGGAAAAAAATATGTCGGGCTTATCTATGAAGGCATGGCTATGTGGGCTCAGGTGCAATATCTAATAGCTATTCGAGAATTTGACTTCGCATCCCGATTGATACAGATGACAATTAATCGCGAGGATATATATGGTCTCGGCTTCAAAGTCTTTGTCGAGCAGTATCCGCTTCAACTTGATGGTGATGTTGGAATGGATTCGCCATTTCATAAGAAATTGCCACTGGAATAACGCAGGAAGAAGTTACTAGTAATTCGATGCCTTCTTGCGACAGGCCACACCGACTTGGGCCTGGCAGGACCCCTTGTGGCAGCTCCGGGTGAAGCGTGGGGTCCTCCCATGAGGACTGCGCCGATTAGTTATTTTGGAAAAGATCTGCGGAGTTCTCGATGCTTGGATTGTCTGTGTCTTCGAGACGTCGGTTGCCTGATCTTCAGCGACGTTTGGGAAACTCGCACAGAGGGCA
>Ga0209702_10007145_pt1 | contig 13837 bp, 11 predicted proteins | sample FRY01_FD_187210 | JGI IMG/M metagenome (GOLD analysis project Ga0209702, IMG submission 187210) | Freshwater microbial communities from Lake Fryxell liftoff mats and glacier meltwater in Antarctica - FRY-01 (SPAdes) (version 2) | ecosystem: Environmental > Aquatic > Freshwater > Ice > Glacier... | reverse complement strand
GCGAAAAGCTGACCCTGTCGATTTGCGGCGAACATGGGGGAAACCCCGAATCAATCGCCTTTTGTCGCAAGGCGGGCTTTGATTATGTGTCCTGCTCGCCCTACCGCGTGCCGCTGGCACGGCTGGCGGCGGCACATTTGGCACTTTTGGACCGGGAAGACGAAAGTCATTTCTGATCAATGTGTTAACCTATATTTTCCTGCGTTTACTTTGCCCATGCTGCCAGGGATTGTTGCAAAAATGCCACAAGGCATGGACTCTAAGATTTTTTTCGGCTAAGCGTTTGGGCTGTTACCCGTGGAGGGCTGGTGAACCGGCGGCGGGTACAGTGATGAAACGATACCGGGACGATACCGATGAATGTTCGATTAAGCTGGTTGGGTGGCATGATTGTGATGCTGGCGATGACGGGTGCGGCAGGGGCGGAAACCTCGGTCAGCCGGTCCAACAACCCTACCGAAAACCTTGGCAGCCTGATTGGCGCAGAACAGCGCGCCATGAGCGCCTTGCCCGAGGCATTGTTGGTCGCCAAGCGCGCGCCGTCCGTAGGCGAGCGTGTCAGCTATAACCGGGACTGGATCGCAAAGCAGCCCAAGGCCACGGGCGGCGAGCAATTCTCATGCCTTGCCGAAGCGCTGTATTTCGAGGCGCGCGGCGAGTCGATCAAGGGCCAGTTTGCCGTCGCAGAGGTGATTTTGAACCGGGTCGACAGCCGCAAATACCCCAATTCGATTTGTGGTGTGGTCAACCAAGGCACCGGCCGCCGTCATGCGTGCCAGTTTTCCTACACCTGCGATGGCCGTGCGGACCGGATCAATGAGCAGGCCGCCTATGCGCGCGCAGCCAAAGTGGCGCGTCTGATGATTGATGGTGCGCCCCGCGCGCTGACGTATGGGGCCACGCATTTTCACACCACCAAGATCCGCCCAAGCTGGGCCAGACGGTTTCCAAATACCGCCAAAATCGGCAGTCATCTGTTTTACCGCCAACCGTCTTAAGGCCCCCGGGTCGCGGGATCGCGCCAAGGCGGCGCAATCGGGCATGGTCCGGCGCGCTTGCGCATGCTACCTCATTGCCGAATTGACCCTGCGGAGCGGCGATGACCTCTGACACCTCCCATGCTTTTGACCAGCTTGAGGCGCGGGCCGCCGCGATGGCGGGGGCGGACCCTGCCGATCGTATTTCGGTGCGCAATTACGTAGTCGAAGTGGAAATCGGGGCCTTTGCGCAGGAACGCGGGTTGCTTCAGAACCTGCGCTTCAACATCGTGGTGGAGGTGGCCCCGGTGCCGCAGCCGCTGGATGATGATGTGGACCTGATCCTGTCCTATGACCGGCTGACCGAGGCGGTGGGGCATGAGCTGCGCGCCGAACGCCTCAACCTGCTGGAAACCCTGGCCGACCGGGTGGCGCTACGGATTTTGCGCGAACCGCTTGCTACGCGCGCCTTTGTGCGGATCGAAAAGATAGATCGCGGTCCTTATGACCTAGGGGTAGAGATTGTCCGCTCCAAGCCCGTTTTGGCGCAAATGACGGCCCGGGACGCCCCGCGCCCGGTGGTGGCCTATCTGTCAGACCCCGGATATCTGGCCGAGGTGATAGTCGCTGCGGGTGCCGCCCCATTGATCCTTGTTGCCGCCGCACCGGGCTTGGCTGTGCCACACAGCGCCTCGGCAGTGGCGCAGCGCCAGATGGATCTTTTGGCGATGGACCAGGGTGCCTGGCAACTGGCAGCAAAGGATGCGCGGTGCTTTGTGGTGGCCACGCGGACAGAGTTGGATTGGACGATGCGCGCGGGAGAGATCAGCGTATGGGCCCCTGCCCGCATTGTCAGGGACGCGGTGCCCGCCCCCGGCGGTGATGCACTGGCGCTGGCTGTTTGGCTGGCGGGCCAGATGCAGGCGGTGGAGGTGCTGGTGGCGGGCGTGGATGCGCCCGAATGTGCAATACCCCTTCGGCGGCTGGGATGAGGCGGCATATTTGCCCGGTGCCACGGCTTGGCGCACCCTTTGCGCAGGGTGGCGTGGCCTTGGCGGGCAGTGGGCTTGTCTGGTTTGAGGAGGTCCGCGTGGTTGAAGGCGGCCTGCGCGCGGCGCAGGTCCAAACCGCGCAAAGCCAAACCGTGCAAAGCCAAACCGTGCGAAGCCTCTGTGCGCAGGATAGCGCGCGGCTGTCGGCCCTGCGCCCGACGCTGTGCGGCGTGTCTTTGAACCGTCCCCGCATCATGGGCATCTTGAACGTCACGCCGGACAGTTTTTCGGATGGTGGAGATCTGGTCACGGTCAAGGCTGCTGTGGCGCGCGCGAAAACCATGGGTGCGGCGGATATCTTGGATATCGGCGGCGAAAGTACGCGGCCCGGGGCGGAAACCATCACCGTGGCTGCGGAAATTGCGCGTGTGGTGCCGGTGATCCGGGCGCTGCGCGATGCGGGCATCACCACCCCGATCAGCATCGACACGCGCAAGGCCGCCGTGGCACGCGCCGCATTGGCGGCGGGGGCGGGCATGGTCAATGATGTCTCGGCGCTGCGCCATGATCCGGAATTGGCCGATCTGGTGGCGGAGACCGGGGTTCCACTGTGCCTGATGCATTCCAAAGGTGACCCCGCGACCATGCATCTGGCCCCGGCTTACGGCGATGTAGTGGCCGAGGTGATGGACCATCTTGGCGAAAGGGTGGATTTTGCCCTGTCGCGCAAAATCGCCCGCGCGCGATTGATACTTGATCCCGGCATCGGCTTTGCCAAGACCCTCGCGCATAATCTGGCGCTGCTGCGGGCGTTGCCGGTTTTGCATGACCATGGCTTGCCAATCTTGCTGGGCGCGTCACGCAAAAAGTTCATCGGCACCTTGTCGGGGGCCGAGGTTGCCAAAGACCGGCTGCCCGGGTCTTTGGCCGTGGCCTTGCACGCGGCTGCGATGGGTGTGCAGCTTTTCCGGGTACATGATGTGGCTGAAACAGCGCAGGCCTTGGTGCTTTGGCAAGCGATGTACAGCGCCGAATTGACCTGATCGAACACCAATGGTTGGATAATCAGCATGCGCGGCGTTTGGTGCTGCATAATTCGAACAAAAAAAGGACGGGGCGTTTGCGCAGAAACGAACAAGAGGAGCGGCAGCTTTGGTGCCCGCCGGTGCCGAAGGATTTCCCCAGCCACTATGAATTTGGCGGCTATCCGGAAGCTCAAATTATCAGAATCGCCCGCAAATATCTGTGGCGCAAGGAAAATATCCGCAGGGCTTGGGCGCGGGTGAATCACCATTTCCCCGAAACCCTGACCAGCAAGACCCCTTTGGATGTGTTGGAATTTTCCACCGCCCATGGTGCGATGCTGGAAGTTTGGCGCCATTTCGGCCACCGCGTGCGCGGCACCGATTTTGGCGGTTGGCCCGATGATTACAACAAGCGTGGCGTGCGGCCCAGGTTCCTGGGCCCTGCCTTCAAGGTCACGCACAGCCATCCGCGTGGGCCACAAAACCTTGGCTGGGTCTATCAGCCGATCATTGAAAGCCTTGGGCTGGAGGTGGATATCTTTGATGCAGGCACGCTGCCCTATGCCTATGGCGACAAATCGGTTGATGTGATCTGCTGCTATCAGGCGATTGAGGCTTATGCCGCGCCCGAACTTTGGGGCGACGTGGTGGATGAATTTTGCCGCATAGCGCGGGCATCCATTGTTATCGGTTTCAACCCGCCGCCAATAAAACTGCGCGAGGATGAGGCGCATATGGCAAGTGCGATGGCCGCGACCGAAGCGCTGCGCCAGTTTGACCGCAACGGATTCAAATGCGTATTCATGGAATTTGGTGAAACCAAAGCGGGCTTTCACCCCACGGCTGTCAAGCTGATGGCCGTGGGCGGCGCTGCGACAGCAAAAGCCCCGCCAAAATCAGCAACAGGGCTACAAAAAACCGTAGGGGAAGTTGTTCTGCCAAAATCACCACCCCAAAAATGACCGACCAGATTGGCACCTGATAGCTGGTCAACGTCATGAAGCCCGAGCCTGCGCTGCGGATCACCGACACCCGCAGATAGGCGGCAAGGGCGGTGGGAACCAGCCCAAGGAAAAGGATCGCCGCCCCCGGCGTGTCGCCTTGCCAGGTCGGCATGCCTTCTGTCAGCAGCATGAAAGGCACCAAAGGCACAGCACCCACGGCAAGCGAGGTTGCGGAAAGCGTAATCGGATCGATCGTGGGGCAGCGCCGTGTCAGGATGGACGCCAAAGCATAGCACAGTGCCGCTGCAACGCAGGCCATGCGGGGAACGATCAGCGCATCGCCAGCCAGAATATCGGGGCCGATCAGGATCACCGTGCCGACAAACCCAAGGCCAAAGCCCATCGCTTTGTTTTTGTTCAGGGTTTCACCTCCAAACATATAGGCCAGCGGCAGTACGAACAAAGGCACACTGGCCATGGACAGCCCCGCAAAGGCGGAAGGCACATGGCTTTGCCCCCAACTGAGCAAGCAAAACGGGATCGCAGAGCCAAGCAGACCAATGGGGACAAGATGCGCCCAAAGCTGCGCGTCAAAGGCGGGCAGGGGGCGGCCCATCACAAAGGCCAAACTGCCCAGTGCCAAGGCCCCAAGCAGCACCCGCGCCGTGGCCACCGTCACAGGGCCATAGCCACGCAGCGCAAATTCCACCACCATGAAGGTGCCACCCCAGACCACGCCCAGAAACAAGATCGAAAGCCAGTCGCGGCGCGTGGGTTGGGGCAGGGCGGCATGTGCTTTCCCAACTGGCGCAATTATGGCCCCCGCAGCAGGGCCACGGGGCCCAGCGCCCCCAAAGTCACCCCTCAACATGCCAATGCACCGGAAAACCGGGATCAAACACCGTCACAGGGCCTGCCTCGGTCAGGATTTTTTCGGGCCATTGCGCTAGGCCGCCTTTGGTCAGGGTCATGGTCGCCTCATTCACCGGCAGGCGGTAAAATGCCGGGCCACTCAACGAGGTGAAGGCCTCCAGCCGGTCCAGCGCATTCTCCTCCTCGAACACATGGGCGAGCAGGGGCATCGTGTTGGTGGCGGTAAAGCAGCCTGCGCAGCCGCAGGCCTGCTCTTTCAACGCGTCCACATGGGGGGCAGAATCGGTGCCCAGAAAGAAGGTCGCATCGCCCGATGTGGCGGCTTTGCGCAAGGCAAGCCGGTGCGATTCGCGTTTGGCCACCGGCAGGCAGTAGTAATGCGGCCGGATGCCGCCCGCCAGAATATGGTTTCGGTTGAGAATAAGATGGTGGGTCGTGATGGTGGCCGCCAGATCATCGCCACCCGTGCGCGCATAGTCCACGCCTTGCGAGGTGGTGATATGTTCCATCACAACGCGCAATCCGGGGATGCGCCGGCGCATCGGGTCCAGCACCGTGTCGATGAACACCGCTTCACGGTCAAAAATATCGACCTCATGCGTGGTGACTTCGCCATGCACGCACAAGGGCAGACCAATTTCCGCCATTCTTTCCAGCACCGGGCGCACCTTGTCAAAATCGCGCACGCCGGAATGGGAATTGGTCGTGGCCCCGGCGGGGTAAAGTTTCACCGATTTCACAAGGCCGGATGCGGCGGCGGTGGCCACATCGTCGGGGTCGGTGGTTTCGGTCAGGTACAAAACCATCAGCGGATCAAACGACATCCCCTTTGGCAGGGCGGCCATGATACGGGCGTGATAGGCTTGGGCATCGGCAAAGGTGACAACGGGCGGCACCAGGTTGGGCATGATGATTGCCCGCGCGAAATGGCGGGCGGTCTCAGCCAGAATGCCCTGCAACATCGCGCCATCGCGCAAATGCAGGTGCCAATCATCGGGGCGGCGTATGGTGATGCTTTGTGTCATGCCAAACCGCTAAAGGATGCGCCCGGTATTTTCCAGTGGCAAAACGCGGCAACCTGGCACGAAAAACATTTGTGGCTGCCCGAAACGCTGCCTATTTTTCAACCAAAGCGCCGCTTTGTTCCAGCTTTTCCAGATGCCTGCGAAACCCCGGTGCGCGCATCCTGCGCGTGACCGACCGGCACACCATCGCTTCGCGCCTTGGCCGTCCTGCATCGGCACAGGCCCGCAAGATGCAGCGCAGATAGTTGCCGAAATTCCGCCGCTCCCGCCACAGGCCCGCATAGGCCTTCGCGGTCAGGCTGCCGTCACAGGCGGCTTTCACCAGCTTGGGCAAAACCCCCATCTCGGCCATGGCGATTGCAACATTTTCCCCCAAGAACCGGGCTTTGAGTGCGATAACATAGGGCTTGCGGAACAACGCCGCGTGCATGGCATCGGCTTTGCAATAGGGATCATGAAGGGTGAAAACCTCGGCCGCACCTTCGGTCATATCCGGGGCGTAACCATAGCGGTCGGTGAAATTCAAACGGCGCGCAGCCATGAAGCGGCGGTCCCAGCCTGCGATGTCGGGGTCCAGCGTCGCGCGGGGTTGGACGGCCAGCACAGTCGATCCCGGTGCTGTCACCGAAAACGCGGCGGCGGCATAAGCGCCCATGCCCGCACCATAAAACACCACGCGGTCGAAATCGTCAAAGAAACTCTCATCCACCAGCCGGTCCAGATAGGCAAAAACAGCCCGGTCGCGATACCAGGTCTCGCCTTCCGAAATCAGGCTCAGGTGCGACCAGCCGTTCTGCGTGGCCTGCCCGAAGATATGCGGCATCTGGCCGGGTTCAAGCGCGCAGATATCCTCCAGCCGGTCAAAGCTTATGACAAGCGTGGGGCCATCTTCATTGAAGACGCCCCAATGATGCTGCCCCAGCGCGTCAAATTTGCCCGACCCTTCGCCCATATCGCGCAGCAGCGCAAGCCAGCCCGCGCGGTCAAGGGTGTCATTTGCCTTGGAAGGGGTCTCGTCAATCTCGGCCATAAGTGTACCATTTCTTAGATTCAAATCGGTTCATGTCAGCTTGGGCATTGCCAACTTGTCTCTGGTAGCAGTTTTGCGTGGCACAATCGCGCGGACAACAGGGCAAGATGGTGGCTTTCACGCCTTTTTGCGAAACGATCGGAGGTTATTGTTTCAACTATCGTCCTGCGCCGCCACCCCATGCGACCAGATCAGCCGCGCTTCGGCCTGCGTCAGGCAGCGCGCCGGGCGCGACATCAGCAAACGGCCAAACAGGCTGCGCCACGCCTCGTCTTCCATCAAGGCGGCAAAACGGTTGTGGCGCCATTCCACCGCCGCATGGTGCAGTGCTGCAAGGCTGGGGTCAGCCTTGAGCGCGTCCAGAACCTGCGTGGTACAGGGAGCAAGCGCGTCGATCGAATGATCCTCGACCTCGCAAAAATTCCGCTCCACCCAATAGCCCATGTCAAAGCTTGAGGCATCACGATTCGCCCGGCCCCGGTCGCATTTCACCAAATAGCTTTCCATCGCGCCCAGCGCATAATGGTTCAGTTGCACCAGCCCGTAATTGTCGCGCCCGAAAGGGGAAAAAATCCGGCCCCGGTGAAATTCGGGCGGCAATTCGCGGCCCGACCCGTCAAACCAGCGCTGTGCGGACAGATCGTGCGGGCTGCGAGGGCGGTGAACCCCCAGCTTGGCATAACTGCCATCGTTTCGAAACAAGGTCTTGAACATCGCGGCGCGCCAAGGCCAATGCAATACGGCAGGGGCAGCGCGGGTGAAGGTTTGCGTCACGGGAGCATCCGCAAACGACACCACGCCCGCATTGCCAAACATCCGCCAGGTCAGCGGAATCGCCGTGGCACCCGGCAAGGCCGCGATCAACGCAGACAGGGTATGGTCGCCGGTGTGGATGTTCACAAACTCATCAATATCGAAAAACAGCACCCAATCCGCGGCCTGCACAAGCGGATGGCGGTCGGCAGCCTTCAAAGCAGCCCATTGCGGGCCCTCAGGGTGTGGCCCATCGTTGCGGACATGGGTCAGATGCCCCAATGCCGCCAAACGGTCCAGCATCAGGTCCGTGCCATCCGTACAGTCGTTGGAAAACACAAGGAAGTCTGTGAAACCACAGGCCCTGTGATGCGCCAGCCATTCCAGCAAAAAGGCCCCCTCGTTGCGGACGGTCAGGATGGCTAGGGCGCGCATGCGGTCAGTCTTTCCTCAATCTCGGCCAGCAAGGGCGCGTAATCGGCCCGGGCCTTCAACGCGGCAACCTTCGCGCGGTGCCAAGCCACTGCGCGATCGTGCAACCCCTCCAGAACCGCATCCGCCAACAGCCGCGTGCGCCATTCGGCCACCGGCGCGTCATAGCGGCGAATGGCATCGCAAGGCCCTTCGGCAATATCGAACCGGTCCCAATAGTCGATGTCCATCGATTGGCCGGTATGGTTCACGCGGCCTCGGTCGCGCTTCACCAAAAAGCTGTCGCGCGACCGCAAGGCATAGTGGTTGATCTGCGCGCCTCGGTAATCGCGCGGCGCGATCATCCCATTCACCCCCGCGCCCAAAGCGATTCCGCCTGGCATTTCGCGCGCAAAACGCCTTCCCAGGCCGGGCTGTGGCACGGGTGCGTGAATCCCGATCCGCTGGGTGTTTTCCAGGCAGCGAAACAGCGATTTTGCATAAATCCCGTGGTCTTGGTTCTGGCGCATGCTGCCGCGAAACTGACGGGTCACAGGCGCATCCACAAAATCGCGCTGCCCCTTTGGCCCGAACACCCGCCAAGGCACCGAAATCACCTCTGCCCCAGCACTTGCAGCAGCGACCAGTGCGCGCGCCGTGCCATCGCCCAGATGCACCACCAAAAACTCATCCGCGTCACAGACATAAATCCACTCCGCCTCCATCACCGCCCCATAGCGCCTTATCTGTTTCAACGCCGACCGCTGGATCGATGTTGCCGCCCAAGGCGTGGTTGCATGATGCAGCGCCAGCCCCATTTCTTGCAGCCGCAGCACCATCCGCGCCGTCACATCTTCGCAATCATTGGTGCAAATCACCAGATTGTCAAAACCAAGCGCCTTGTGATGGGCCACCCATTCCAGCAAAAACGCACCTTCGTTTTTCATCGTGGTGACAACGGTGTATCCCCCCATCACCGCCCCCCGGTTTCATCTTGGTCCAAATACCTATCCAACCTTGGCCCCACAGTCCCGCACTCGAATACCGCGCTCAATGCTCTGCCTCGCCCGCATGCTCTACCGTAAAGAAAAAATCGGCGGGCATATCTTGTTCAAGCAAATCGTCCGGAATAACGGCAGGCCCCGCCGAAAACACCGCCGATCCGAAATGCTGCTGCATCCGGCACAGCTTTTCCATTCGCGCGCCGGTCAATTCGGCATAAAAACTCCGGTAGTTTTCGGTCCGCTTCAGCTCCGTGATCTTGTCGCGGTGACAGGCAACTGAATGCGCATGGGCCGCGCTTATCTCGGGGTCCGCCATCAGGCGGTCAAATTCCATCTGCAAGGCCGGGATCATGCGCTGGATGCTGCGGTCCGCTTCCAGATTGTGGTTCATGCGGAACCAATAATTCAGCCCTTGATCGCGGTCCACATGGTTCACCCGGCCCCGGTCGCGCTTTACCAAAAAGCTTTCTGCCGACCGCACCGCATAATGGTTCAACTGCACCCAATCATAGCCATAGGTTTCCATGGTGGACCGCCAGCCATTGCGAAACATCGTGCGCGGCTGCGGGCGGCCCGATCCGTTCAGCCATTTCACCCGCTCCCACAGGTCCGGCACCAGGCCTTTGGGCCGATGCACCCCCAGCTTTTTGTAGATATCAATATTGCGGTATAACGTCTTAAATCCCCATGCCTGATGCGGTTTGCGGATCACCTGCGGCGCGCAGGCGGTAAACTGATCCAGTAAAAACCGATCAGCATAGCCATGCACATCATTATTGCCGAACAAACGCCAGGTCAGCGAAATCATATTCGCCTCGCCCATCGCTTTATAAAGGGCGTCCAGCGTGCCATCACCGATCTTGATGTTGATGAATTCGTCCACATCCATGCAGATGCCCCAGCCGCAATCTTGCATCACAGGCTCGGATTCCGCCGCCTGCAAGGCCGCGTGTTGGGGTTTCAGATCACCTCCCGGCACGAACGGGTTGATGCGGTGCTGCACGATGCCGCGGGCTTGCAGCAAATCCAGCATGGTATCCGTGCCATCCGTGCAATCATTGGTATAGATCAGAAAATCATCCACCCCGATCGCACGGTGATAGGCCAGCCATTCCAGAATGAACGGGCCCTCATTCTTCATGGTGGTCACAATCGCCGTGCGCCCGGCCTTTGCCGCAGCAATTGGCGCGGCCTTCAGCTTGGACACCGGCGCGCGCACGGGCTTATGGCCGAACAGCGTTTCGGACAATTCGATCAGCGACGCCACCTCCACCAACGACGTCTTGGGTGCAAGTTCGGATGCGGCGCGCCCCGGCACCTTTATCGCCATGGCGCGGTAAAACGGCAAGGCCACCGTGGGGTCGGGGTTAGTATAGGCAACCCGCAGCATGCGCCAGGTGTTGGACAGGCCCGCAAGCGCAGGCGCCACCCCCCAGCGTAGTACCGGTTTGCCAATATCAAACGGCGCGCAGATATGGTCCGGGATGCGGGCCTGCGCCCCAGCGCGAACGCGCCACGGGTAAATCCTGCGTCCGGCCAGCAAAATCACGCCTTTCTTTGCCGTAATGCAATGGTCAAAGGCGTTTGGCGCGGCTTTGGGTTGGGGGGCAAGAAAGTCGGGAATATCCAGCGTCAGCACGGCCCGGGCCGTGGCCAGAAACCGCCATTTCACCACCTCGAAAATCAACCCCTCGCCCAAGGGCGCGCGCCATGGGTCTGGCGCTGGCACCTCCATGCGGTCTTTGCCGGGGGCATCGGGGGCAAGGTAGGGATGGTTTTCTGGGCCAAGACCGGGCTTGCCCAAAGGCACGGGACAATCCAGCAGCACAAGGCGGGCAGGAATTTTGGCAGCGGCAATCGCTTTGGCCAGATCAGCCGCCCAAGCGCCAGAATCTGCGGCAGGTGCGGGGGCGGGCAGGCGGTTGATCACAACCGCCCCTGTGGCCCCGTGGTGGCGGGCATGATAGGCCAGCCATTCGGCGATCTGTTCGGGTGTCTCCTCCAGCCGGAAGGCCAGCAGGCAGTTGCGTTTTGCCAAAAAGGCCACTTCGGCAGGTGCGGCGTTTAGCGCCAGTTGGCCACCTTCGGCCAGTCCCAACGTCACCGGGCCTTCTGCCGCCTCGACCGTGACAAGGGCCGAGCCTGAGACATCGCGCAAATCCAAAGGCAGGGCGCAACCTGGGCGCGGATCGGGGGAGAAGCGATCAACCTTGGTGCCATTGCCGAAAAATGCATGCACCCGGTCGGGTGCGACCCGCACCACATCCAGCAGCAGCCCTAAATTCTGCGCCGCCAAATCCCGTGCTGCCAAGGTACGGTGAATCATCTGGCCCGCAACGGGCGCGCTTTGCGCAGTCTTAACCATTTATTGCCCCGCCAACCCCATACCAAACGCGATCTTGTGCCGCTCTTGCGCACGGGACTAGCATATTTTCGCGTCTGGGGCCAAGCAAACCCTGCAATGATTTTTGACGCCCCATTGGCAAATCACCACAATTTCGCCAGACTGTTTCGGTATAGGCATCAATGAAGCGGGCGAACCGCAAGATATGCGAACAAGACAGGGCCTCGACGAATGACACGCACGCGCGACGTTGGCACGCTTTGGATTGGCGGCAGCCTGAGTTGGATGGAGCAGCTTTGCCTTAAAAGCTTTGTCGACCAAGGCCAGAAGATCACCCTGTTTTCCTATGAAACGATCCCCAATGTCCCCCAAGGGGTGATCCAACGCGATGGGCGTGACATTCTGGATACCGAGGATTTCATCAAATACGAAAAGAAAGACAGCTTCGCGCTGTTCGCCGATTATTTCCGTATCCATATGATCCAGCAAAACCCCGGCATGATCTGGGTGGATACCGATGTTTATTGCCACCGCCCCATGGAGTATGACAGCGATTATGTGATGGGGTTTGAATTGGCGGGCACGCGGCGGGTCAATAATGCGGTGTTGAGCCTGCCGGTGGGCAGCGCCATGCTGGATGATATGCTGGCCTTCATGGAAAACCGCTATGCCATTCCGCCGTTTTTGAAGGACAGCCAGCAAGACGACTACCGCCGCGCAGCGAAGGCGGGCAATCCGGTACATGTCTCCCAGCAGCCCTGGGGTGTTTGGGGGCCTTTGATGGTCACACATTTTACACATAAACACCAATTGCTGGACAAGGTGCAGCCTCTGGATGCGTTTTACCCCATCCCTTTCCCGGACCGTTTGAAATTTCTGCGCCGCCCCGCCGTGGTCAAAAGTTTTTTCACCCCGCAGACCACGGCCGTTCATCTATGGGCGTCCAACAAGCGGGAAATCGGGCTGCGCTACGGCGGTTTGCCCCCTGATGGCAGCTATCTGGAGGCGCTTTTGGCGAAACATGATATTCACCCAGAGGCGTCCCCGATCAAGGGCCGGGGCAAGCGGCTGTTTGATGCGGGGCTGGTGGCAGCGGTGCCGCTGGAACGCGTCACGCGCTTTGCCGATATTGGCGGCAATGCGCAGGCTTTTGCTTTGGCGGCCTGGGGCAAATGGGGCTGCCAGATTGACCTGATCGATCTGGACCACAAGGGCCGCTGGCTGGATATGCCTTCGGCATGGGTTGCCCCGTACCGGCAGTATCTGTGCGACCATGGGGTGCCGTTCGACCAGATCCATCTGGTGGGCAAGCCTGCTGATCTGGCCCCTGCGGAACTGGTGGCCAACCTGTCGGGCTTTGGCGATGTCAATAAAATTGCCCCTTTGGCCGAGGTGTTGGACCGCATCTTGCCGCCGGGCGGCTGTTTGCTGTCCGATATTCGCAAAGGTTCGGGTGGGTATCCGTTTTTGCGTCCGCGCGGGGCACTGGTACAGCTGAGCACGCGCGAGGATGGCGGCATTGAAATTCACCGCATTTTGCTGACTGCGCCGGGGCAGGCGCCGGATGCCACGACTGCCCAAGCCCCCGGGACGATGCCCGAGGCTTTGGTAGAGGTGGAGCCAGAGGCAGTGCCGGACTGGGCCGAGATCGCCACGCGATTGGCGGGCAAGGACGGGTTTTACCGGGAAGGGGGCGAGCATGCGATGCTGTTCATCAAACGCTCTGACACGTTGGTCGTGACCTTTGATAACCTCGATATTGCAATGGAAAAACGTGAGGACAAGCGCCCTTGGGGCTTTGCCTTCATTGAAAAACAAGGCTGGTCGATGCTGGGGGTGACGGCGGCGGGCTGGACATGGTTCCGCGACCCTTGGGTTTACGCGCAGTTTGACGCATTGAAGAAAAAGGGGTTTTTTAAGCGCTTCAAGCGCGTGGTGTTTTATGGCGCGTCGATGGGCGGCTATGGCGCTTGCGCTTTTGTGGCGGCCTGTCCGGGGGCGGATGTGGTGGCGATCTCGCCGCAATCGACGCTTGATAAAACGCTGGTCCCGTTTGAAACACGGTATAAAACCGCTTGGAGCCGCGATTTTTCTGGTAAATATGGAGACGGCGCCAAAGTATCCGCCAGGGCGGGCCGCGTGACTTTGATCTACGACCCGTATGAGGCACTGGACGCCGGCCATGTGAACCGCTTTACGGCAAAAAACGCAGTCAAACTGCGCGCGCCCTTGATGGGACACAGGCTGGGGTCCAGCTTGCAACAGATGGGCATCTTGTCGCCCATTGTGTTGGCAGCCCTGAACGGCACGTTGACGAAAGCAGAGTTTTACCGTAACTCCCAAGCACCCCAGCCGATAACGGGTTTTTGTCAGTTTGATTTGGGTCTCCTTGGCCATTGGGCGCCTTAATTTTTGTGTGTGGTCGGAATTTCATGGCGCTGTGATGATTTCTCTGAATC